>Ga0224511_10001757_pt1 | contig 13636 bp, 5 predicted proteins | sample SF_May12_sed_USG_2_FD_169988 | JGI IMG/M metagenome (GOLD analysis project Ga0224511, IMG submission 169988) | Sediment microbial communities from San Francisco Bay, California, United States - SF_May12_sed_USGS_8_1 | ecosystem: Environmental > Aquatic > Marine > Sediment | place: USA...
TCCGCTCATGCGCTATGGGGCGTCAGCGGTGTGGAATCTATTAATATCATTACTTATGCAACTAAATGAAACGGTTTGAACTACTTAGATAGGGGACCACCATGGGATCATTCCTGTGAAGTTGGGTCAAAATCTAATAAGCGGTTTCAGAGACAGCTATTTTCCACATGCACGCTGTGCTTCCTGGGGGGTTTCCTATTTCTCAGATGAATTTAACTTACTACTGCTGATGTTTAGTGCTTGTGTGGCGGCTGTAAAATGTCGCCCCGTACTACACCATTGTGAAGTTATATTTTTCAGGTCCTCAAGGATCATGGGTTGTATTTGTTTACATTTGAAAATAGAGTTCCGCTAATGTGCTTAAGGGCGTAAGTGGTGTGGCATGTTTCATTACCAATGATAAACAGCTTCAATAAAACCTAGGCTGCTATTTTTCTCATGCAGGCTGTGCTTTCTGAGGGTTTCCCTTTTTCTCAGTTTAATTTAACTTACTACAGCTGATTAATGTTTAGTGCTTGTGTGGCGGCTGTAAAATGTCGCCCCGTACTGCATCATTGTGTGGTTATATTAATTTCTGGTTTTCAATGAGCATTAGATGTAATTGTTTACATTTGAAAATTGAGTTTCGCTCATGCGATAGGGGACTTCTATCATAACCATTGATAAACAGCTTTAACAAAACCACTGATTCACTGATATTGATGTCAGAGCAAACGTGTTAACAGTGTATCTGTTACATAAGACAATCCAATTCTATCGAAGCAATTTATAACTGATTCTTTTTTGTACAAATTTGCATATAGTTTTATTCTTCGTTGTTTTGCCCGACATGTCACTGTACACTGTAAACATTGCTCATGATGTATAACGTTTTGCATATATTACGAGAGTAATAGTAAATATGATCTTAGTATAAGTTATAATCGAATGAATTTGGTGAGGAAATATTGGTATGGGATTCTGCAATAAACACTCATAACCAGAAAGCAAAAGGTCATACCGTATTAGAAAACCTAAAATTATTTAACAATCGATGTCGTTATAAAAAATGTCAAATAAGGCGGAAATTCATAAACAGCAACCGGTAATTGTATCTTAATTGATGACATTTGTGGGGCGATGTCCTCCATGTTTTAACAAACTCATGACAGTGAGTTTGCTTTAAAAACCATTAGAATAAATCATCAATATTTGTTTTAAATTAGTGTACAATTATCGTCAAAACATTCTCCTGACATCGTTCTATAATTGCAATGGCTTAAGACGTTGCTAGCTCAATAACGGCATAAAACGGCAACGATTCATGTTATGTTATGTTATGTTATGTTATAGACTTGATCATGACTTTTTATTTTGATAATAAATCCTTATACAGACTGATGAATATAATGCTAAGTGCTTCAACGACATTCAGTATGTTTTGTGGTTGTGACATCGCACATCGTCTGTGTTCGACACACGTAATCATTATTTAGTTGACGAACAAGCGATCGAGTTTCCAGTTCTTTACATTTAAATGATACCTGCATATACAGAAAATGGTTTTATTGTGCTACGAACGTACATGTCTATGTATTAAATAATTAGTCATCGTGTCTATATGTTCTTACTCCAGACTACATGTAGTTCTGGATTAGTAAGAAGCACGGAATGAGTGAAGTAACTGCCTAGACAGGAGATGTGGACTTGTTCAAATTGCCAATCAAATCTCTCTCACGCGTCTGTAATACGTCAGAGCAATTGCTAGTGAAGCTTGCATGCACAAGGGAAAATAACTTTTCACAAATCACAACAAAGTAAGATTAGCCAACGACTCTCGATTGGTAATGCTTTATCAACAGTTGTCGATTGTTTTTCTGATATTTAAATAGTTTGAGCATCTCCCCCTTTGAGGCGTAAGTGATGATGGTATTGCAATTGAGATTTGTCAACAGGATGAGCTATATCCAAAACTGTTATGACATGTCAAAAAGCAATTTTACAATAAAGTAAGGGGCATAAAATTATTATTATAATTCGACCTTAAAATGATAAAGCCATTTCTTCACAATTTACTACCTCTAGATTGCCTGACCGCGATTCTTCCAAACTAAACAATCGGGCCCGACTAGGCGCCTGGAAGTGATCTACAATTGCAGTTACAATGGAATTCACGTTACCAAGAAGTACTATACATTTATGGTTTAATATGTTCATAATTCTTGCTAAATGATAAGCTAAGCATTTCAGCGACTGCACTGGATTGCCCCTATGGCACAAGAAAACATTAGTTTGTAAGCAAGGGACTGTCTTATAACAAAACAATAACAATAAATTTGACAATAAAATGGATACGCAATTCACTTCCACGTTTGTACTATAAGTTGCTATGCCTGTATCTTTAGGTCAGAATAAATCGGTTTACGCAACAATGAACATAGACACATAAGTGATAAAAACGATGAACTATTGCCTTTGTTACAGTGAGATATCTTTGGTGACAAGCTGAAATCGTATAATATCAAACAACATGAATATTTAACATCCACTCTCATTGTCATCGTCTTGTCATGAAACGCATTGCTGGTTGTTTAATGAATCTATTCACAAAGTCAGTAACACAATAGAAAACCATTTATTGTCTAATAATAAGCAAATTCCACACTAGTATCACTATTCAAGAGTAGCTAGTTCACGAAGACATTATACCGGTGAATTAGTTAGTTTAATTGTAGACTTAGCAACATCTATGACATTTATTTTTTTTGGCGTTATCGAATAACATCTATTAATAAAACTATTTATAGCAGTTAAATGTTACTAACACTATTTGAATAAAGTGCTGTCGTTAGTTTAGTAAATGTTTTTGAAAAGTATAGCCTAAGACCTGTATAATTAAATGAATTAAATATGTCGTGAACATAGACACGTTAACAAAACATTAACAAGCTGACTAAATACACTTAACTGTGGTGTCAGTAATTGACACTCGGAAGATATGTCTATGTTGTGATTGCGTGATTGAAGTTGATTAATCGATTTCAGAAGTTCAGTATGCAGAACATTATTAATCAATAAGTACATAAAGATTGCACTAAAACAAACGAAAGAAAGAACTAAGTGGAGAAACGTACACCACCCACTTTTAGTCCTGACTATTTCTTTGAATACATTTGACGTTTTCATTCACTTGCAGCATTGATGTTAATCAATCAATCAATCAATCAATCAATCAATCAATCAATCAATCAATCAATCAATCAATCAATCAATCAATCAATCAAGTGCATCGGAATATAAATTGAAGAGATACATGTACAGCACACACCGTTTAACAGCAATTAGTTTTTGACAGCTGCAATGTATCTGGTTAGAAAGGTTTCAGTTTCGAATTAAATTCATATCATCCAAATACTCTCCAACAATTGCACGGTTTAGTTAATACACTTTGAAATAAAATTATTGCTCGATAAATCCGTGTTTCTATCTAACGTACACGTGCAAACAATGTAAAACATACACAACACATTAAAATAAGTTATTATACTTAACATTCCTTATTTAAAAAATGATGGTATATATATAAGGACTTCTATAATCCGCTTTGAAGTTTCAAATATCAATGAGACCACACTTTTATATCTTTGTACTTATATATGTACCTCGAATTATGTTCAAAAATGTTTTAGACCTTCCAAATAAAAACAATTCACATTCTTTGCTATTCTTGTATACATGGCAACAATGAGATATATGATATGTATTTCGTATAATGGGTTCTGTAAGCTGATTCAAGCTTCAACAAAAGCAAATGGAATTGGTTAAAGCATCTTTAAGTACAGCTTTGGCTTCATATATCTTAAATAATCATAATTGCATGTATGAAAACAACAAAAGCAATTAACGATCTTGACTTAGTATATGGAGGAAAAACACACGTATATAGTGGTTCTTCGTCCGCTTTCTTACAATCTGCTATCCCGTTGATTAGTAATATCGATATCAATAGAGGTCACGCCAGATAACTATCGAAACACTTTAAAGTTGTATTGAAAGTGAAAAACAATGAGTGTTCTTTAAATATAAATTATTTTAAAGTAAGAGACTCGTTTTAGATAAAAAGTTAAACAAAGTTTGATTAAAAGCTGCATGGTGCCTGCTTTTATTATTAGGAAAGTAGATATTTTAGAATTTTCATCTGATATTTTAGTTTAATTAAAATGATCAATTTGTTATTATTCTAAAAATAATGTTTTTGAAGGACGAATATTTTTAGCTTAAGTCTGCCAACAATTTTATTAAATAAATAACTTGCATTTGCAAATAATTCAACTTCGAAAACATTTATACATTAGCTAACAATGCATGGTTCCACAATCTCCGCCTACATTTGCTGAAATCCATTGTTCATGTGATAAGGTTTATAACAAACAGGAAGTACCCTTTCCATTGTATATACTAGGTCAGATTGTCACCTGACAATATATCCCTAAATCATTGGATTACAATTGACCATGTACTGTTATAAATTATCATGCTTGACAGTTGCGGAACTATCCATAAGAACATACTTAGTACAATTCTTATAACAGGTGCAATTGAATTAAGGACAATAAACGAATGTAAGCTTTAAACCGCTCTATAATTTGGTCTACTTTGCGTTAACCAACATATGACGCCGTTACATTTTTTCTGTTTACACCTTACGGATTTATTTTCCATCTAAACTATGGTTTATTAATTGACGATACAATATTGTACGTGAAACTGATCACTTTTCACGGACTGTATGACAAGCTTCCCACTAATATACAACGACAACTCGGCCAATATGAGAAAACCCCGGCCAATATGGAAAAACTAAACCAATATGAGATTCAGCCAATCAGATGCGAGAATTAGGTTGGCCTTATATGAGATGCGGATAAGCTATCCATTTCGGTCGCCATTTTGAAATTGAAGATTTTCATAAAACTTTTTCATCTTTGTGGGGTTCCACAAATACCTAGCTTTGTTTCGGGAATTATAGTTGCATGTATCCTGTCATGACGTTTTTTAGAAAATTTTAAAGTCAATTAATAAAATTGTCATTAATTAACTGTATTCATATTGGCATTGGTATTGGGCTTCAGACAGTCATATTGGGCTTCGGCCTACGGCTTTAGCCCATTTTAACTGTCTTCAGCCCAATACCAAGGCCAATATGAATACAGTTAATTAATAACATTATATTATAAAACCATAAAACAATTTTTTAATTTTAGGAAAAGTGTTTGTTAAACATGATGAAACGTTGATGAAACAAGTACGCCCAATGTTTTTGCTATGTTTACAGCTATACTTACAATACAGTCACCTAATAGTGTTTCTGTTTTAATCATGTATCATTGAGCAATTTAATTGTATATTAAGAGAAATAGTATTCTATTTTACAAACAAGTGTAAACAAAACACAACAAACGCACACAAAAATATAGTTTTTTTCTAAATGTCTGTTGCGTCATGGTGTTGTACGTGTTTTTTATCGTTCTGTGTGTTTGTTTTTGTCATTGGCCATTTTGTCATGGTGCCCTTAAACTTGACATATCTACATTGTTTTCAACATTCTTTATTTGAACATCTCTTCAATTTATATTGAACATTTGTGTTATGTCTTTTTTATCCTCTGTCGTTCACAATAGTTTATATCAATTATACAAAAACAGTTATATACTGAAGTCGTCTATACAATTGTGTTTGGCTTAGTGTTCATCTTCTTAAACTTGACATTACACGGAGGCTACTATAACCACGCCATTGGACAAGTGGCGTAATTTTTTATTAAGGACAGGCCTCATTTCTGTTTCCTTTCAAACATTATTTAAAAAACATCTCTTCAATTTATATTACATGTCTTTAAAAATATGTGAAACATAAAAGCCAATTGAACGGAACTAAGTTTAGGGCATTATAACAAAATGGCACATAGACAAATTAAAACCGACAAACAAACTCAAACAACAAGAAAACGTAATGAACAAACATTAAACATTAACTATTTGTTAACGATTTTAAAGTTGATATTAATAAACGACATTTTCACAACAAATACTAACACTACCTTCTTGGTACGGTCATTGTTGGTCATTGAGTTGAAATGCATGAAGATTAATGTGTTTCTAAAAAAAACATGCATTTATTGTCACGTTACTACACTGTAAGACAACGTGCTCAGCATCTTTATACCATAGTTAAGTGTTTGTAACTTAACATCATTAACGATCTACTGAGCATGTTTATGTTGTTACAGTAACATGTACACAGTAAATCCATGATGCAACAGTGTTATGTAATAGGACTGACAATAAACCTATTTTTAAGTGTAGCCATGATTGCATTTTGTTTTTGTTTGTTGATTGGTTGATTTGTTTGACCGTTTGTATGTAGTATCGTAATGTTGACATTGCTATGGTGTCATTACATGAGCAGATAATAGAACAACTGAACCAGACTTAGCGCTATGTCTAGAATCAGCCATCCAGCAGAACCAGATGGCAACGCATTGGTATCAGTAAATTTTGACATACTCTGAAACCAGTTGTTAAAATTTGATGGATGATTTCTTTCAGAGAACTTTAACAATCTCTGTCATAACAATTATTTTATATTTGAAGAAACGCCCGACTGTCAGAGTTGAGAAGAAATGTCACTCTTCTTGCAAATATAATCTTTTTATCAGAATTTAATGAAAGAATTGTTGAATTATAGTGCACACAAAACAAGAGTTAGATTTATGAGTTAAAGGCAAAATAAATACAGTAATCTTTATCATATAGAATAAAGTCTCTGTTTATTCAAATAATATCTTATTTTGTAATGTTTTACATTTTAAAAAAATGTACTTCGATTTATATTTACAACGTTTCTTCATATCATTGATGTTTTGAAAACGACATAACCAAATATATTCAATTTGTAACATAATCTACAAGAATACGAAATATATAATAAAAATAATGTTTTATTTAATGCCCCTCCCCCGCGAGTGTCAATAATTGTTGGACTTCGTTGGCGATGTGTTTGCATTGTTCGTTGCGTCTGCTTTCCATAGGTTTTACATCTAATTAGCACAAACCTTTGTATAATAAAAATGCCTATATTTATCTTAAATTGTCAAAAACGTATTACACCAAGAAGTCATATCCCCATGCTTTTCACCCCAATATCTCATGAACTTGAACATATTGGGAAATATACCCAAAGTGTATTTGTCAAAACACGCGATTTTTGTCTAAACTGCTTCGTCATAGACATCAATTAAGACGTAAAATCTTCGTAAAATTGTTAATAAGACCGCATTTTAGTCAGCCGTTAATTTACAACATTAGCGATTATCCACGTTTTCTGTTTCTTATATCAGGAGTCTGTCCATTTCGTTGATGTAACTGTGTATTTAATGGCTTATCCCAATGGTTCATGTCAATCAGAATCAACTTATTTCGCGTATATTGTTCTTTGCACAGGGAAACACAAAATATTCTATATAATCATAAACGTCGACCTTTATGTTATGGGCATCTTAGTGAATTAGGATTTTGGACGAAACATTAATATTTTGCTCAAGTTTTACGCGAATAGTATAGATACATCTTGGAAAAACAGATGTATGTTTTATGATATAATTCTTGTTATGGAGACTAACGGTTTCGTAATAAAGTAGTTTGAGATAATGCTCATGTATTGGAAAATAAGAAAGACAACTAATAACTTGTAATCAGATGGTAACCCGTAAAAATATCCGATATGAATCGACTGCACAGTGTTGTTTGATTGGTATACGTTGTTTTGCATTGTTAGGTTTCTATGCCTCTGAAAGCGTTATCACTGTACGTATTTAAGGCTTTTGTAAGAGTATTGTTTGCTGTTTGGAAAGCGCCAATTTTTTTACATTTTTCCTTAACGTTTGGTCGTACAACATATTAACAAAACAGTTAGACGACGTTTTCAACTGAACTGTTGGAAACAGATTAAATAGGCATTTAAAAAAACAAATACACGGTTTAAAAAGTATGAGAAGCATAACGTATTTAGTGCTTGTGTAAATTGTCGCCCCGTACTACATCATTGTGTAGTAGTGTTTTTTCTTATCCTCAGGTATCATTGCTTGTATTTGTTTACATTTGCAAACAGAGTTCCGCTCATGCGCTAGGGGGAGTCAGCGGTGTGGAATCTTTCAATAGCATTACTTATGCAACTAAGTGAAACGGTTTGAACTACTTAGATTGGCGACCACCATGGGATCATTCCTGTGAAGTTGGGTCAAAATCCAATAAGCGGTTTCAGAGGCTGCAATTTTCCACATGTGTGCAGGCTGTGCTTCCTGAGAGCTTTTTCATTTCTCAGTTGAATTTAACTTTCTGCAGCTGATGTTTAGTGCCTGTGTGGCGGCTGTAAAATGTCGCCATGTTCTACAACATTGTGAATATAAATTGAAGAGATATTCAAATAAAGAATGTTGTAAACAATGTAGATATGCCAAGTTTAAGGGCACCACGACAAAATGGCCCGTACAAAAACTAACACACAAAACGACACAAAAACGCGTACAACACCATGACGCAAAAGACATTTAGAAAAAAACTATATTTTGGTATTTTTCGGATTTTTCTATTTCATTTTCTTTTTTATTTATACTTTCTTAAATGAATTCTCCAAGAAATGTTGAGTTACCGCCTTGGTACGGTCAATGACTTTCATTGGGTGTTAAAACCAGTTTTAAGCTATAGCAAACCTCACACTTTCTCAACATCTCTTGGAGAAGAAAAAGAAAGAAAAAAATACATTAACTCTCTCCAACCAGGCCAAGTTATATTGTTCATGTCCTGTTGTTCATGGGATGTATTTGTTTACATTTGAAAATAGAGTTCCGCTCATATGCTTAGGGGCGTCAGTGGTGTGGAATGTTTCATTACCAATAATGAACAGCTTCTATAAACACGAAACTTCTACTTTTCTTATATCGGGCTGTGCTTCCTGAGGTCTTTCCCTATTCTCAGTTGAATTAAACTTACTAGAGCTGACGTTTATTGCGTGTATTGCAGCTGTAAAATGTCGCCCCGTACTACATCATTGTGTAGTGATATTGTACTTGTCCTCAAGGATCATGGGTTGTGTTTGTTTACATTTGAAAATAGAGTTCCGCACATGCTTCTGTGCTTCTGAGGGTATTCTCTTTTCTCAGTTGAATTTAACTAACTACATACATGTATGATGTTTAGTGCGTGTGTGGCGGCTGTAAAATGTCGCCCCGTACTGCATCATTGTGAAGTTATATATTTGCTGTTTCTCAAGGATCATGAGTTGTATTTGTTTACATTTGACAATAGAGTTCCACTCATGCGCTAGGGGACATCGGTGGAGTGGCATCATTCATAACCATTGATAAACAGCTTCAATAAAACAACTAAATTTCTGATATTGATGTCAGATCAAACATTGCATCTGTTACATAAGTCAATTAAATTATATGAAATCAATTTATACCTGATATATGAGTACACTTTTGCATATAGTTTCATTCTTCTTTGTTATAAAGAAACTTATAATTTAGATTTCGGTATCAATTATACTTTTCACTAGGGAATTTGGATACCAGTGTGGACCTTATCTGACCAAACAGCAGATTGTATCATTTTATTACTTTCAATTGTGGAATGAATTTGTTGAGGGAACATTGGTATGGGACGCTGCAATAAAACCCTTATAACCGGAAAGCAAAAAGTCATCGCGTATTGAAAGACCCAGAATTATTTAACAAACGATGTCGTTATAAATTAAATTTTCAACATCAACCGGTAATTGTGTCTTAATTGATGACATTTGTGTGACGATGTCCTCCAAGTTTTGAATAACTCATGACATTGCGCTATTTATGTGAACACTATTTTGTTTTCAAAACCATTAAAATAAATTATAAATATTTGTTTTAAGTTGGTGTACAATTATCGTCAAAATATTCTCCTGACATTGTTCTATTATTGCAATGGCGTAAGATGTTGCTAGCTTAAAGGCGACATAAACACGGCAACGACTCATGTTATAATGTTATAGACATATCGATATAATAACTTTTTTATTTTATAATAAAACCTTGTACAAACTGGTGAATACAATGCTTAAACGACATTATATATGTTGTATTGCGTGTTTGTGGCATCACACAACATCTGTGTTAGACACAAGTAATCACCATTGAGTTGACTAACAAACGACCGGGCTACCAGTGTTTTAGCATCAACTTATACCTGAATATGATAAAATTGTTTTATTGTGCTACGCACACGTATATGTATTAAATAATTTCGCATTGTGTCTATAAGTATATATTCCTTCTCCGCAATGAATGACACTAGAAAATGCGTGGCTTGTCCCTCACATCTGGCACACACAAAACATTAGTTGTCTACGTATAAACAGACTAGTTCTGGATTAGCAAGAAGCACGGATTGAGTGAAGTAACTGCCTAGACAGGAGATATTTGTTCAAGTTGCCAATCAAAGCTCTCTCACACGTCTCTAATAAGTCAGTGTGTTTCTTGTCCAGAGCAATTGCTAGTGAAGCTTGCGTGCAAAACAGAAAATCACTCATAGTGTTTATTTAAGTAGGATTCATTTTCTTACAACAATGTTTGATTAGCCAAGGACTCTCGATTGTTAATGCTTTTACAACAGCCGTCGTTTGTTTTGTTGATTGTTTTCCTGATATTTAGAGAGTTTGAGTATCCCCTCCTCGGAGGCGTAAGTGATGATGGAATTGAGATTGAGATGTGTCAACAGGATAAGCTACATCCGAAATTGTTAATAAAATTATCAGTATAATTCGACTTTAAAATGGTAAAAAAACAATTTACTACCTCTATAGTGTTTGACCGCGATTCTGCCCTATTAAACAAGCAGGCCCGACTAGACAATTGTCAGTGATTTGCATTTGCAGTTACCATTTACCATTTATGGTTAATCTTCACAATTCTTTAAGTGATAAACTAAGTATTTCACCGACTGCACTGAATTGCTCCTATAATACAAGAAAACCAAAGTTTGTTTTACGCGTCAGGCCTAGCTAATAACCAACAATGAAAATAAATTTCATAATACATGATACACACTTCGTTTCCCCGATTGTACTTAATTAATACATAAATTGAAGAAATGTTCAAATAAAGAATGTTGTGTACAGTGTAGATTTATCAAGTTTAAGGGCACCATGACAACATGGCCTGTAAAAAAACTAACACAGAACGACACAAACACACGTACAACATCATGACGCAACAGACATATAGAAAAAAAATTATTTTTTTCTACAATAGAATTGATATTATTATTTGACGATGCTGTTATTTAATTCCCGATGAAGTTCCTTAAAACATCTAGATAAGTTCTAACATTTGTAAATTTATACCACAACAAGCAAATACCTAATTTCTATATGACGCAAATATGTTGCAATATCTAAACGCGATATCAAATTGTCAATACTTACCATTTCTATTACCCAACAGACCGTTTTCGATTTTGTTAGTTCATACGCTGCATGCATAAAAACAAAAACAAATAAAAGTGAATGTTAAATGTAACGTAAACTGCAGTTAATAAACATTTATGAGTAAACTTTGAAGGATGGAACAATAATTATCACACTTTATTAAATATTCTTATATTCAAATCTGTTCGGGGACCGATTGATATGTAACTGTAAAGATTGTAATAAAGATGTCACATACCCGTTTTCAGTCATGGCGAAATGTTGCCGCTCCCGATGGAATACGGACCCATTGGCCCTCGTAGTCCAACGAATTACAAACTGAGGTAACTTTAATATGAAACGCAGTGATCTGATGTGATTTCTGTTACACTAAACTGCGTATGTTATGCAATGGCTTCATATTGGACCAATATGATATTGGTACGAAAAACAGAAAATGTAGTCTTTGTACAGTGTGTATTTTAACGATTTTCATGAATTGATCTTTTTAAAATGTCGTTTTTTACAGTGTCAAGGTACTCGTTTTCGTTTTAAACGTATATTTAAACAAACAAATTTTGCTTATCATTGTTGGCTGTGCCTTCCTATTTAATATTGTATCATGCCGCTAGCAGGTCGTTCTACTATTATATGTATTTGTTTAACACATAAAGGAGTATTGGCACGTAAAAAAACTATGCTATATCCTATTGTCATTTTAAAATCGATGGTGACGCACTGACTTTAGTTAACAATTAAAAAAACATAAATAAATAAAATGTACTCTTTAATTGTCATCGGCTTGCCGTGAAATGCCTTGGTGGTAGTTAAAATTCAGAGTCGTTAACCTAATTGATCTGTTTTTCTTGTCTGATAAAGAACGTCATTTGGAAACTTCTATTTGCAAAAACAAACAACAAAAACACATATATAAAAATGTATTCAATGGCGAAATATTAGGGTGTGAAGATAAGTGAATCGACAGCCAACAAAGGTTCTAGTTGTCAAAAGGGTCGTTGGGTTTTTCTGTACTTGACTGTGATAAACAAATATATAGAGTCCTAAAGAGTGACATTGCTATAAAAATACGTAATAAATAACAATATATAACAAACCCACTGTTAATCCTGAAATAATTGTCTTGCAACAAAAGTCTTTGTTAAGCAAAATCCTTGCTTTGTGTTGGTGATTATGATTTTCAAAACGTTTTATATAATATATTTTGAAGCAATTGAATTAATTAGGATTGGCATTTATAAAAAGTGTAAGTAATCGTATATAATATAATTGTCCAGACCAGTTACGAAGTGGCAGTGGCAGTAAACAATGTTCCAATAAAGTGAGGGGGGGGCTTAAATGATCCCACATGTTACCTCGATTATACAACCATGGTATTTGATTCAATACTATGATCAATAAAAAGTTTGCCTTTTGCGGCTTTTTAAGCATTTAATAGCGTTTTAAATGAAGCCATGTTTAGCTTACTGGGTTAATATATCGGGCTATCTAACCATTTACCACTGTTTATAGTATTTCTTTTGTTCCTCTTACCACATTTGTATGTGCAGAGTGAATAAATAAACCTTGAAACCTTGAATCTAACAAATATAATTGAAACATAACTGCCCAATACGCTGAAGATTAGTGTCGATAAAATAAGCCTTATTATTGGTCGACCTGTTTTCACAGGTTTAACCTCGTGATGGACCTGACTCCTGTACTCCGATATACAGGACCTGTCAGAATTAAATACAAGGTATAAAATCAATGGTTATTGAATTAAACAAAAAACACTCATGGGTCCAAGGAAATGTTTTCCCAATCCCTTTGAATATCAAAATCAAAACTAACGACGAATAAGGTGTGCGGACCTCCTCAGAGTCCGATTTACTTTTAATATACATTGAAAAGATGTTCAAAGAAATAATGTTGTAAACAATGTAGATATGTCGACTTTAAGGACACCATGACAAAATGGCCCGTACAAAAATCAACACTCAGAACCAACACTTATAGATAATTTGTCATTAACAGCCGCCTGTGTGGGTGTAAAATGTAAAATGTAACAATGTCTTGATCTGTAAAATGTAAAATGTCGCCCCGTACTACATAATTGTGTAGTTATATTTTTCTGGTCCTCAGGGATCATGGAGTG
>Ga0224511_10001758_pt1 | contig 13634 bp, 6 predicted proteins | sample SF_May12_sed_USG_2_FD_169988 | JGI IMG/M metagenome (GOLD analysis project Ga0224511, IMG submission 169988) | Sediment microbial communities from San Francisco Bay, California, United States - SF_May12_sed_USGS_8_1 | ecosystem: Environmental > Aquatic > Marine > Sediment | place: USA...
CCCGCTGGAGACATGCAGCTGGGTACCTGCATACCCCTGACACTGGTCAGGATACCCGCTGGAGACATGCAGCTGGGTACCTGCATACCCCTGACACTGGTCAGGATAGAAATGAAGATAGCTAGTTCTGGCTCATTTTGGATGAAAGAACTATGGCGATTTTATGTATTGTTTCAGAGAGGATGAGACGGAGTGTTTTTGGCCACCAGCTGAAGATATAGAGAGTTTACAGGGTGTATCAGCATTCATATGTCTGTGTATTATCAGTACAGTGTACCTCCTCGGTGGCGCCTGTATGTATAAACTATGGGAGGAGGACTGGACTTACCTGGATGCGTTCTACTTTATCTTTATCAGCACCAGGTAAGCTAATAAAATAATCCCTGTATTGGAGACGGAATTGTTAACAATTAAGGCCTTCACACCCCTACATTGGAAATGTATGCAGTCTTCAATCTAATGATATTGACCCAGTTAACACTAGATATAATAACAAACCAAGCAGTATCTTGATTTTCAATTATCATCTTCTATTTATGCTTAAATATTTTCTCGCGTGACGCCAGGCATAATTGTTTCGAATTATCTCCATACTTTGTCTGATAATCAAACATTCAAACACTCTCACTGTTTACCAAGCAGTATATGGGTATCTGACTCTCCTGGGAGGTGGGGTAGGTGAAGGCAGTAAGGAAGAGGAGAGGTCCCCCATCTCAGTGACAGCGGTGTCAGTACAAGTTGACTCTCTAACAGCCACAATCCTGCATGGTCATTGGCTATTGATCAACATTTACACTATAATTACTAAAAACCTATGTACTGTATACTGCACGTGGTGTATCAATACTAGCTTACTGTCTTGATCTTTGGTAATGTACCGAACCAGTTTGCATTTGCCACTCTGACTGCAGAAGCTTTTTACACTTGGCACTAGTTATGTAGTTGGCTAGCCTGGTTATATTTCAGCACCATAGGATTCGGTGATGTTCTCCCCACTAAACAGACTCACTTCATGGCAACTTCTCTCTACATATTCATCGGTCTCTCACTAATCTCCACCGGCTTCACTATTCTCCAGGAGATTATGGAGGTGAGTGCTGGGCCCGCAGGTTTGGGTGTTCTGCTGTAACCTAATTCGGTGATACTTCCCGCACGCTCTTTTCCATTTATTCATACCATTGTTATACAGGCGAAGATTGAAGTTGCTAAACTCCATCTGGATACTAGACTAGGACTGGAACCTGAAGCGGAGAAGCCATCTCACAATACATCAGCACAGGCTTCTCATCAGACCAATAACTCATCAGCTGCAGACCAATCACCAAAAGTCAAGGAAACCGTGCGTGATTATGGTGTAGTGTATGAAGAGATAACTCCAGTTCAATCATCACAGCATAGTTCAGAGCGAGTGAATTCTAGCGATACGGCGGGCTTGACCCAATCAGAGCTAAGTGCCCTGGAGGACATGATTCTACCTACTAACATTTCAGATGTCAGTACAACTCCGTATGGACTGATAACTCCAAACACACCACCACCCAGTCCCTTAGTGGATGAAGAAGTTATTACATCCATATCATCCAATCAGAGCTACTCATCTGCACCTAAGCAGTCGATTACAGTGAGGCAATCATGGAGGGATCAGGTTGGTAAAATGGTCATGAAGGACAGATTATGATGGATGAAGTAGTCCTGCTCAATCAGTGCATTCTATTGAGCGGACTTCGTTCATTCTTAACCAAGTCAGAAAATTCAATGTTAATAGGACCACAGTGCTGGTGCTAACAATACTGGTACTCGCATGAAAAGAGTTTGTGCAGCTGTTGGGAACTAGAATCCGTATGAAATACGTACACAGCAAGTTTGCCTCGGGTTGTGCTTGCAGCTTACATGGAGAAGTTTCGACAGCTCAGATGGGCTGCCTGCAGTAACTGCACGACCCTACCAATGGGCACCGATCTCCAATTCCTAAATGCAGCACTAAATAACCAAAAGTAGATAATATTTGTATTACATAGATCTTGCTTTTTATCATCCTTATAGAACTGAACAGTATGTATACCCATCTATACGTATAAAATACCCAATGCGTTATTAGTACTTTTGAGTTGGCATGTTTCCTCTAAAGTTTTGGCTTCAGTTAGTCATGAGTGTTGAGCATCAGTAGAAGCATTGATTCAGAGCACTTGGATAGATCACATCACATCTATAGCTGTAGGTATGGCCATGATATAGCACCTGCTGATTCAAAGCTAGACCAAGTGTACTATAATAGCACTATATAGTGCATGCCGGAAAATTGTGTGTGCAACGAGATCTTCTAAGCACTGCGCATATGATAGTTTACTTATGGTTGTTTCTTCTGATTTACATTTGCATGACTAACATATTTCTGTGCATTTCAATGGACCACCCAATGAACATACAGATAAGAAGCCAATGAATTCATCATACAAGGTACATTCGGATATAGGCGCATTCTTTAATTCAAACCTACATAGCTCTGTGGCTAGAGCGCTTGGCGAAAGATTGAAGGATCCAACATTCAAGTTGGAGGGCCTTCTCAGGTTCTTAGACTACCACTGGGAGTGACCTCTTTGATTTCATAGCAATTCTAGATCTGCTAAATAGAGTCATAGAGTTATGTAGAGGGGAGGATAACTCTAAGTGGCCTGTGGAAAAGTGAAGATGAGGTTCGCCAATGGGTCAATACCCACCAAAACATTTATATTCATCAATCCATGACTGCACAACCTTGACCTGTCACAAGCAACAATCTTCTTTTAGACCGACTCAAGCCCGACCTCGCCGCCGAACATTCGGCAGCGAAAATACAATCGCACAGAATCAAAGGAGACACAATACATCACTACCCCGGATGGTATTATGACAGTGGAAGCAACAATAACCCTGGATCAGTGAAGAAGAAAGGCTTTAAAGGAAATTCTAACTCAGGCCATAGCATAACACGGATGATGCAATCTCTGTGATGAAAGAAGAAAGCCACTCGTTTCTCCTACCGGTCTATCTTACTTTCTCTTTACAGTCTAATCTCACTGGTGAGGAGATTTACCAAAACGCGTCATTTTTGTCTTTGGTGCTCCTATTTCTGATTATAAGAATGTGAAGTTCCCCCGCTGGTTTTCGCTTCAAACCATTAAGATCTGCTCATATAGCAGAACTTTCAACCCATAATGTTTTCGCTTTTCGGTGTTTTAAATGCGTACAATTCTATTTTTTGTCCGATTGGATGAAGTCACATAATGAGATTTTGTGGCATAAATGTGTCAGCTTTGTCACTTCCTGTCGCTGAAATCACCCAATGCAAAAGTTTCTGTAGGCTTCTCCCATTAATTTTTGCCATGGTCCTGTTATAATAATAAAAACAGCCAACTGTTGGATTATATATTTACCACCTGATTTTCTGCAATTGTATCAAATAGGGATTGACAAGAGCTGGCAGAATAACCTGCCACACGATGGTGAATTCGCGAATAAAGTTATGCGAAAGATCGCATTGCGATGTTGCGATAGCTGTTTTGCGCGAAACTGACAGTTCTAATGTGCTGAATAAAATCGCAAATCGTGCTTACAAGGCACGCACTGATCAGTTCAATCACCTCCATAGCCTGTGGGAATCCGCAGGCTATAAAGTAGAAAGTAAGAATGACCAACTACATCAGACTTGAAACCTTATTTGAGCCAGTTTGGGAACGGTCATCATCGCGGAGCAAGAAACAATCAAACTCATGAGAACCAGAGCATCAGAGGTGATTACAAAATGAAATCTTGCAGAATTTACCTCCGAGTGGTGGCTAGTTGAGTCCGACTACGAGCATAATCCCCGCACACGATTTCTAACGAGAGTCTGACCCGGAATAGAACCCCGATACGGCACCAACTACGCAGTCTCATTGCCTTCAGTCAAGTGAGTGCGGGAAACCCTAGTAGTTCGCGAATAGTGATCGCAATCATGTGGCTAGAGACACGAATTGCCTTTAGTATGTCTGAACACCTGTGACAGCGAGTCACCATATTTTTCTCACTACCGCGCAATTATCCACGAGCCACCTCGTCTTAACGAGCAGAAAACTTCAACGTGTATGTTCGGGCAGTAGGGGGAGTTGCCTGCGTGTTAGATTAACAGCAGGGCAATTCGCAATGATCGCTAGCCTGTCCGAAAACGCCTATTGAGTTTAGAAACCCACATAATAATTAAATGTACCACATTGCATCATGTTTTTACCATTATTTTATTATTATTATTTCATATTAGTTAAAAATTTTTGTTCTGTTGGAAATTTTAAAAAATGGAAGTTACATAAGCGCTACGACTTAACTTTATAGCTAAATCATGCCCTGGCACTCTTTAGCACAGCATAGTCAGCCAAGTTTTACAAATGGTAACAGTCAGTTTGTTTTCCTCCGAATAGAGCAGCATCATTCACCGGGTTATAAAGGAGAAGGCTGAGTGCTGAGCATAGTCGGTTAAGATGTTATCACCGAGCCGCTTGTTCCCATTGGCCAGTAGTACACGGTGTCACACATTCTCTGTATGCAGGCGAGGGAGGAGCCGTCAGCAGCGAAAGTGATCATCAACTATAGCAGTGCCTTTTATAAAAATGACGTAGAGGAGTGTTATTAATGTCTACTTTCCTTTCTTTTTCACGACTTTCAATTTCATTAACTTTTACTTTACTAGTGTCATTGCTTAAATCTGAAGTTATAAATTAATTTGTTATACGCTTGAGTTTTTAAAGTTCCCTATGCGTGTGGGTGAATTATATCATTTCTGTATTAAAATTAAAAGGTTATGAAGAAATTCGTTGGTGCTACACCCATAGATATTAAGTTATCGAGTGATTTGTCAGATATTGTTAATTTGTCATCCTTCATCCATAGTCAACTGGTTTGCCACACTCCTTATCACGATACCCGGCTGACTACCAGTCCCTTGTCTTGAAACTGGAGGGCACAATCGGTGAACTTTCTGAACTTGGTACAGCCATTTATTGATCATCTGATTGGGCCAAAAACCAGAAAGAAACTGATAGACCACCAATAGTAATATAAATACAAGAGACCTAGTATGAGAGGTGGGTTGGGGTCATAAGCAAGTTAATACTAGAATTTTAAGGGTACACTAGATGGTGGACAATTTCTCATTGAGGTCAGGGCAGAGAGGGCAGAGAGGAGACAGGGCATTGGGTCTGTGAACGCATCTAGTCAGCGCGTAATACAGTGACTGACATCCCTATTTAACACAGAGGACAATAGATGCATAAGTTCATAAAAAACGCAACTAAAATAGTGAGCTGGACCGCCAGCCTGACTACCCCAAAACGGCAGGGATAACAAAATATAGCATTACATGAAAATGTTCATGCCATAGAGTCTATGCCAGACAATAATTCTGTGGTCTATGAAAATATAAAGATATATTGATGCAATGAACTGATGAGTTGTAGCCAGCATGCCTCCAAATAATTTTTGAGTTGTTATATCATCATTTTGTTGCGAAATCGATGCAACCTGAATTGACTTGCGAATGGAGCCTTACGGGTATGGTATGGCACAAGTCATCAAGTGTAATAGAAAGCATCCATCCACTACAGTCGGGAAAGTTGAAAGCGCCATGGCTTTTTGCTGGCTGATGGTGAATGCAAACCAATGAGTTTCTGCAGTTCAAACCTAACTTAAACAGCATGTTAATGTTTTAGAATTGTGGTTCTTTTAGTATCCGATAATGTGGACTCTTACGACATGCCAAACTCAGCGGTACTAATGTCAGGGGAAAAACCGAGAAATTCGGAAGGAGAAGAAAGAAATGTTTGTTCCTTTTGTCCTCGATTGCGGCTAATCCAATTGTGGGTCCGTCGTTTAAATCTTAACAAAAGGATTATGTCTTTAACTTGAATGATAGAGTACCACAATAAAATAATTTCTGTTATACTTGAATATTAAGTCCAAATAAATGCTAATAAAATAAAATAAATGGTTAAATAGAATGAGTAAGATAGAATGAATTTATAGTGAAAAGTCCCAGTATATTATGCAGGTCCTGACGTCAGAGAAACTGAACACAAAACATCACGCCATCTGATCATGACCAGAAAGTTCTAGCACTTTTCGCTTTTCACTCAACAGACTGCCTCTAAACCCCATTTCAACTGGGCCTCTAACAAGCAGTCATGAAAATCCTCCCCTAAATCCCAGTTGTGTACTAAATTCTTTCACGGATTCAACAAGACACGGGGTTCTCTGTCTGTAATCCTAAAGCCTCTTAAAGGCTCTATAGTAGTCATTCAACAAGGTGTGCTGAAAAGTCTACACTGCGAGTGTCTAGCTTCGGGTTAGTACCACTGAGTTTGGCATGCAGTCGTGGTCTACATGATATGATACAATCTTAACCACAATTCCAAAACATTGGCAAGCCGGTTCAGGAATTGCCACCCACTTTTAGGCTTTTCTTTTTCTATGTCGTATTCTCATCCATCATAAGACAGGTTCAATCATGCACTTATCTGACCTCTTCATAAACCAAAATAATAGCCTTCTGCCTAATAACGATTATATCAAAATGTCAACTGATTGCGGTTACGAAGGGGGTTGATGGCTTGGCTGGCTGAGGGGTTGATATAAAGTCCTGCCAACTGAAAAGTGACCAAAACTTGTGAACAAACCCCTGCGTTAATCGATTTAGCAGAAATCTACCGAGCATTCCACCCACGGGTCTTTAAGTCACCTTTGAACTGCAGGAACTCATTGGTTTACCCACCAACAATAAAAAACCCACGGCGTTTTCAGCTCCCCTTTAGTTCCTCATAAGCTCTTACTCAATAATAATCTTGGTCCGTAAACCATCACCTGGACTTGAACAGCAAAAAAAGTCACAACAGTTATCAACTTTCAAAGTATAAGTATCTTTCTATGATACTTAGTGAAGGGATGTTACATAAAATATGGGAAGAAAGAGTTTTCCTTGAATTTTAAAACCCATTAGCACTCTTTCTCACTATACATAATTGGGCCATATGATCGAACATTGTTATATAATACCCAGATAGAACAAGTTGTCCAGTGTCAAGTGTGCTCAAACTTTCATATATAGGTTTATCACGTGAATTAGCTACAATATCAATTCATATGCAAAAATGTTAAAACCAAGAGAATTTTTAACTATTGTTAAATATTGCTCAACTAATTTGGTCATTCGGGCCTTTCTGGAGCAGTAGGAGCTAGAAATAATGTGAGGAGCTCCTTCTCACAGCGGGAACCCGGCTTGACCTGGATTTGAACCCGAGTTTAATCTCAACCTGTTCAGGCCTGCCAGTTTAGGAAATCCCGGGTCTCAACTGGCTGCGGTCCAAAAGGAACAACTGACTGTTGTCCCGCGTACGATGCAACTTTATTTGCTCAACGCGAATGGAGTCCGTAAGCAGTGTGAGCGAATAAAACAACTCTAAAGCCCTCCTACATGATTTAGCAGCTAGGAGCAATGAACGAAATTCAGAGATCATTCCGGAAAATGTGAAACATCTATAGCAGTCCTGGAGGTAAAGCTAATGTTTTGCATTTTAGTTTTATTTTCTTGCCATTGCCATTGCCACACCACGTAACCACCAATAATCAGAACATAAAAAGTCTGGCATATTGGTGAGAATTTCTAAAAATCTCACACGCAATCGATCACTGTTGTCATCCATTTGGCTTGTTAAATTGATTAACATCACCAGTGTAAATAATTGTTCAAACCAGTGAGGCGACTATCATATTGCAAATGTCTCCTGTGGTAAATATAGAATTATTATTAATTATTTATATCATAAGAAGCTAAATTACGTAAATCTAGAGGATCATAGTTATTACACACATGACAGTGGGAGGAGATGGGTAACTCTGCTTCTATATCCGCTGGTAACAAAGCTCAAGCTGATACACAGGCGTGTCAATGGTATAAACTACTCAATTTGCATGGTGAAGGTAAGGTTATGGGGATAATTACCAGAACGCAAACTGGGGAGACAAAATGACAAAACTGATCAAATAAGTTCGGCGACTAGCGGGGTAGCTTTGTGGGTTTGGCAGCTGGGTAAAACCGAAAGGCCCCGTAATAATGCACCCTGGGAAATGTTGATTTAAAGGCTCTGTAGGATACGAAACAAAAACTAGTCAGACTACCTGCAGAGTACCCATATACCTCTTGACACCAGTCAGACTACCTGCAGAGTACCCATATACCTCTTGACACCAGTCAGATTACCTGCAGCGTACCCGTATACCGCTTGACACTAGTCAGAGTACCTGCAAGGTACTCGTATATCTCTTGAGACCAGTCAGGGTACCTGCAAGGTACTCATATATCTCTTGACACCAGTCAGGGTACCTGCAGGGTACCCGTACACCTCTTGACACCAGTCAGGGTACCTGCAAGGTACTCGTATATCTCTTGACACCAGTCAGGGTACCTGCATCGTACCTGTATACCTCTTGACACCAGTCAGGGTACCTGCAAGGTACCCGTGTACCTCTTGACACCAGTCAGGGTACCTGCAAGGTACCCGTATACCTCTTGACACCAGTCAGGGTACCTGCAGGGTACCCGTACACCTCTTGACACCAAGCAGGGTACCTGCAGCGTACCCATATACCTCTTGACACCAGTCAGACTACCTGCAGGGTACCCGTATACCTCTTGACACTAGTCAGGGTACCTGCAAGGTACTGGTATATCTCTTGACACCAGTCAGGGTACCTGCAAGGTACTCATATATCTCTTGACACCAGTCAGGGTACCTGCAAGGTACCCGTATACCTCTTGACACCAGTCAGGGTACCTGCAGGGTACCCCTATACTTCTTGACACCAGTCAGGATACGAAAGAATAAAAAGAAAAAGATGCTAAACGCTTACTTCCCGTGTTGCCTTTACTCGATCATCATCACTACTCATTGGTATAGCAGGATAGCTCAGTTGTTAAAAGTGCTTGGCTTGCAACCATGAGAATCTGGGTTCAAATCAATGCAGGATGGGCGGGCTCCCATTATGAGTATGAGCTCCTCACATTTATCCAACAAGCCTCAGGTTTTGGAGGTCTGTTAAATAAGAAGGCCAAGTACCCGAGTAGAATTTTAATTTTTATTTTATTATAATATGACTTTTTCAGGGGAGTTTGTGGAACTGATAAGAACAGCCTCTAAGACACGAGATTACACAGAATTAGATTTGGCAATACGGGAGCAGCTAACTCCTTATCTATATAATAATGGGGATGGTAGATACATACCTACATCAGAGCTTATACACGTACGCAGGTATGTGATTTATATAATAATGGAGATGGTAGATACATACCTACATCAGCGCTTATACACGTACGCAGGTATGTGATTTATATAATAATGGAGATGGTAGATACATACCTACATCAGAGCTTATACCTGTACGCAGGTATGTGGGAAAACACTAATGGCCGGTTTTTAGTTATTACTACTTGATAATATTTATCATAATGTCCATAATATAACTATAATTCTACAATGTAATCCGCCCATTTGATTTGATTTCATTTGAAAGATAATTTTGTTTTACACGAATAAGACAGGCTTTTTTTCCATTAAGCCAGAAAGCCAAGGTGCCAGTAATAGAGTTCAGTAGACAATCCAAACCATGGTCCCAGTAATAGAGTTCAGTAGACAGTTCAAACCAAGGTGCCAGTAATAGAGTTCAATAGACAGTTCAGGGTCTAAACTCAAAAATTCTTCTTTGCTCTTGAAACAATGCTTCAATTTAATGGATTCTAGTTTCCGATAAAAATCAATTCAGTGATCGGCGGATTTTGATTAAGATTCATTTTCTTTCCATATGAAGTGGACTATAGGACTCCCACCAAGATTTGATAACTTCTAAAGTGTTGAGAAAATTAATTATCTGGATATGGTAGAATCATTATTTGTTGTGCAGTTTTTTCTCTCCTCTGATGTCTTCACTGTTATGTGAAGCTGCTGGGTTAGATACTCCATTTTTTTAACAGTTACGGCGAAACATGAAGGATGGAGCACCACAAGTGGCTCAGTATCAATGCTACACCTCATAGTGAGTAGTGGTTGCTCTCCTGCTCTATATAATCTTTTCCCATTCACTAGGTGCTATCGTGAGGGAAAGCCAATCAAACCACCAGGACAAATAACATTCACAACAACACAGAAAAGAAGATGGCCGCCAAAACTATTCAAAAGTAACTCAGAGCACTCTCTCCCAACTAGTGAGTATACAAGCAGATTCTGCGCACTCCAGTTAATAATCCTATGGCTTGTCATTGTAATGACCTCTGATACAATGACCTATTCCTTATTTTACCCATAAAACCACAATTAGAGAGGAGCTGAGAGGGACACAGCAACTGGTCCCTGGTGACTGTTAACTTCGAATGAAAGGAAGTTTTGAGTTGCGGAATCTTTGCTAGGCCACCATAATAATTTCATTGTTCTGAGTGCAAGCCCCTTGTAAACCTGTAATTTATTTACCACAATATTATGTAGAGGAAAAATGTGCTTGTTTGCAAAACACACAGCATCACAAGATAAAATTTAAGACAGAGATACTGATAATTAAAAACAAACAATTTGTGGATCTTCTCTTGCCTGATACGACAGAACAGCTGTCAGGAGTGGTGCAGAAATTGGCCAACTGAGTTTTAGGCTCTGGCCAAAATGTATCAATAGGAGACTTTCAGCTAACGCCCGCGCACCCCATGGAGAAGGTTCTAAGAGGTTATTCAAAGCTTGAGATACGCCACCGTAGGGGGTGTCGCGAAAGGTAAAGGTTTTGCCAGGGCTGGGAATCGATCCCGGGACCCCAGATGCATAGCCCAGTACGCTATCCACTAGGCTATCGCTTCACCTCGGTTCGATAGTGACACAGTATCCAACCCAGGGACACATTCACCCATAGAGGTATATTCTCTTGCTCTTTTCTTTCTATGCATTCATTCTTACTGGGTAGGATAACTTGTTAGCATTTGATTGAGGTGATTATGTGGAATATTCCTGTTTTATGCCGCAGGAGAAGTGAAAACCGATAGATTCCTTTAATTAATTCTATTAATAATTAATAATAATATGAGGACAGTATGATACTAATATGGTTGAGTAGAGCCACCTTTGTACTATGGTTGAGGCAATAAACAAATATTCAGAACCAGTCACAGAACCAGTCAGGCGTTTTGAACAAATAAGTTTCTGGTAGGATCTTAATCAAATGACAGGAAGTCATAGCTGAAAGGGCCAGACATGATGCACAGGCTGGGAGCTCATACTGAGTGCATGGGATTTTTGCGAGATCTTAGAGTTATTTGTTTCCTCCAAACCGAGGTTTTGTCAAATTGTTAGACTACCACCCACATTAATGCAGGTATATTACTGCTGACCAGTTAGAACAATGACAGTAAGTTACTCCAAGGCCTGACTTTACTAAAGGTCTGTTTCCCGATCAGACAGAAATGGAAGTTTGGTTTGTCACTAACAATTAGGGTAGATGTAAACACTTGGTCGGAGATTTGGGAATGGTTAGTACAGACGCTTGTAGAAATATTTGGTCATCTATTTGTAACAGGATACCCCAATGACTAGAGTTTAGCTTGAAATCTAAAGATCATGGGTTCACATCCTAGTCATGCTGATGACCCACTGTGGAAATGAGATCAATAGGTCCACTGTGAGAATGACCCATTCACATAGATCCTAGCTCCTACCTCTCCAACAAATCTCTGGAGGTCCGTTTAAACACGGCAGAGTGGACAAAATTGGGTAGTAGATGAACAGGACAGAATTTGTACTAGTTGTTTCTGTTTAGTTACGAAGCCGAAAGTGTCACCGGTTGAGATTGAGGCTCAGAACCTGAAAAAGCAGAGTAAAGGAGTGAGGAAAGGAAAGCATAAGGACTTCAGTACTCTCTCAGGGGAGAGCATGAGATTCGTCTGCTGGGATATCTACCAGGTAAGTTTCAGTAAGTAAGTCATTTAAGATATCAGCCAGCTAAGTCTCAGTAGGTGAGTTTCAGTAAGTAAGTCTCTAACTCTAATATATCAACCAAGTAAGTCTCAGTATGTAAATCTCTTCATGCTATAGATATCTACAAGATAAGTCTCAATAAGTGAGTCTCTTTGTGCTAAGATATATCCCAAATAAGTCTCAATAAATAGGTCATTTCTTGCAAAGATATCTACCAGGTAGGTCTCAGTAAGTAAGTCATTTCATGCTAAGATATGAGTTAGAGATACTTGTAGCTAGACACATGTATTTTGATTTAGATTTTAGATTGAGGGTGCAGAGGGTGCAAATAAAATAATATGTACCAAGTCTTTCTTATTTGCTATTCAGATTTCTTATGCACAGAAATCCTCTCCTACATCTACAACATGAAAGCGTAATCAGGTGAAGCTTATGATTTCATGCAGGCATTGAGCCAGAGATCCCCGGTCCAAGGTTCGGTATGCACTTCACAAGGCCACCACTTCTCTCTAATGACTCTTGATGAGTTTCAGCGAGGAACAGTGGGTGAGACGATCATGCATGCTTGTCTTCTTCTGGGATTAAAGCTGTATGCTGACCTGGCTAAGAGGCTTCTCTACATCTTTCCCAAGCTTATAGCGGATATTTACATAGATGATGTGTACTATGGTGAGTTTTAAAATGATCAATGCGTAATTTAAGTTGATTATTCAGTGTCTACAAGAAATGACATGTAAACAAAAGGCTTAGGTTGACTGACCCCCAACCTCCCAGGACCATCCGTTCAGTCTTGTAACAATTGCTTCACACTGAATTAGCGGGTCTGTTGATAGAGCGTAAATTGGCCAGGCAAGTCAGCTTACACTATAACCTTCCCTTATCTCCAGCTGCTATCTGGCTCACAACTACTACTACTACTACAAGAAACCTCAAAACGAAAAGCACTTTTTGCTGCAAGGAGCTCTGGGGCAGTCTAATCCTGTGGTCAGCTGACTGAACTGCTAAAGAACTAATCTTTGCTGAGGGCATGCTATATCTACATTTAAAAAGGGATTGGGCTGCACATCGGAACACATATATCTAAACGGCCTCGGCGATGATTCCGGCCAAAAGAGGGATTGGACTGCATATCCAATTGCCATCTGTAACTGACTCAAGCCATTTTCGGAGTTTTGTTGAAGCATCACAGTTCAATAAAAATTTTAGGGTAGTGATTTAAAATGATTTCGAAGGTAACTGCCTGCATGCTACACTTTACTGAGAAGGCGTATCCATAACTGGTTAACTATAACTTACAGTAAGATCCATAACTAGTAAACTATAACTTACAGTTAACTATAACTTACAGTAACTTACAGTAAGATCTTTGCCGACTAGTCATTTTTTTCAAAAACCAATGAGATTAATTTTGTGTGCATATGAGTGGGTATGAGTGAGTATGAGTGGGTATGAGTGAGTATGAGTGGGTATGAGTGGGTATGAGTGGGTATGAGTGGGTATGAGTGAGTATGAGTGGGTATGAGTGAGTATGAGTGGGTATGAGTGAATATGAGTGGGTATGAGTGGGTATGAGTGGGTATGAGTGGGTATGGGTGGGTATGAGTGGGTATGAGTGGGTATGAG
>Ga0224511_10001759_pt1 | contig 13631 bp, 2 predicted proteins | sample SF_May12_sed_USG_2_FD_169988 | JGI IMG/M metagenome (GOLD analysis project Ga0224511, IMG submission 169988) | Sediment microbial communities from San Francisco Bay, California, United States - SF_May12_sed_USGS_8_1 | ecosystem: Environmental > Aquatic > Marine > Sediment | place: USA...
GGGCTCCTGCTGTTAGTCTGAGCTCCTCACTGTAATCCTAGCTAGCTCAAACCGAGCCTCACTGTGAGGTGGAGCAATGATACTGATTCGCTCATCCACACCACAACGGTGAAGACGTCATATGCGAAAAAAGTGAGAATATTAAATGTTCAATATACAAAGGTAGCAGCAGAGCAGCAGTGTATGCGTGATGAATCGTTTCCCTTCAGGCGTGAAATTACGATGTTATTCTAGATGGAAATGTGCGTGCATGGTAAGCGCTTGCCAAAAATCAGAATATGATGATGAAGGTGCTGCAGGTTTAAGTACCGGTTTTAGATTTATGATCAGATTCATTATCCTGTTTTTCACTCTATCCGGAGAAGAAAGTCGGTAGGTTAAATAGAAATTACCTGCTTGCATCTTTGGATATTAATTCACGTAATAATAGCAGTTAGTTTTCTCCGTAACGATCATTATTCCATGGTTATATTCTAGTTTCGGTGTATTAACCTTTGTCTTATTAGATTGGTGCGCACACAATTGTATACACTCCAATTTCCTTCAAAATCTGGCTGTGAAAATTGCACTGAGATACATGTATCTCTTTTGATGATGCCATTTGTGTAATTACGTGGTTTTTATGTGTGGAATAGTGTCCATATAACTGAGCGAGTGGAGCAAATGGTGTGGTGGGTCAGAAATATACATTTACTTTTAGGCTTCCATCACGACATTATTGGGGCTATTAAGTCAATTTTATGCGTAGACTTTGTCCGATGTACAAAAAGATATAACAAGATAATGCGCCCACTTTATCTACTGCGGAGGGGAACCTAAATCACATAATCAACACACTGTACACACAATACGGTTACTACGGTTACGTACAGCTAAGCTCCTCCCCCTCTCGCAACACGCAGCATGATATAACAGCGAGGTAGCGGTTTAATCGCCAGTAATAGGGATTATGAACAGAGAGAGGTGGGGTGAACCGGACACTATACGATACATTATGACAAGGATATCGCACTATACCATGCTAAACAGAAATAATATATCTCTTGGATTATTACTTATAGCAACTCTTCCATTGCTAGCGCATACAGCCACATGCAAACGAGTGGGTAAGTTTATCACTACACAGATACACATGTTCATCAAAGAGCTTACATCCAAGAGACTGAACTTGTGGTGGGGGAAAGCAGTTTGCATTGTGATGCATTCTAGAATGGGCGTGTTATTTGCATAGGCTAGGGTGGGACTTAAGTAGACAATCTTTGCTTTCATAGGTGATCACCGGTAGCCACAAATGTTCCTTGCACAAACCATCATTCTCCAATAAGGCTGACTATTGTCTCTTACCTCACTACCACCAGCCCGGCTCATTTAAAAAAAGGATATTTTTGGGTTTATTTTCCTCTGATTGTGGTCAGACTTAAAGTCAATGACATCATCTAAACTTCCTATAACATATAAACTTATCAGCCGGTATTATATAACATGGAAGTCATGTCATTCCTGACATTCCTCCACCTGTTATAAGACATCTGATTGGTTATATAATACGCGATGACTCAGGAGACTTCCTGCTAATCTCACCGTTCTCGGCTTCTGTAGGCTTACAGCAGGAAGTACGGGCGCCCAACTGCGCCCCGAGGATAGTTTTAGTAAACGCCTGTCAAGGACATTGCGAATCTTTTACTATACCGCTGATCGGAGCTCTGCGCGCAAACTATCCAGTTAATCCTAGCCAACTATTTCTCACCAAAGCGCGGTGCTGCTCCATGAAATCAACACATGATGTAAGTATAAACTATTAGCCGACAGTGCACAATGTATTTGCCAAGTTGCGAAAATTAGAAATTATTCCGCACAACGATTTATGTCAAATTACAAAACTTACAGATCACTTAAAATAGGTCGAAACACAGACTGTCTCGCGGCTTGACAAATCATATTCGAGGTTCTGCATTTGCAGCACCTGTTTTTTGTTGTAAAGTTCATTTTTTGTGTCCTGCTAACAGAAAATAAAGCAGCCTCTATTCTATCCCAATGATTACGCTGAAGTTCTGGCCATAAAACCTAATGAGTGAGTGTTGCTGTCACTTTTAATTTGAGGTCAGATAATCAGAACAATAGGATGCTGCCACGCCCTGTGGGAAAACTGTAATATAATCTCTCTAGTGACAGCCAGCAGTAAACACCTCAGGTTCATCCAGGTTTTAATCTCTTACAGGTCGATGTTACATTATTCTGCAAAGGAGGCGAAATGAGAACAGTGACTGTAAAATCAGCCAAGGAGTGCCACTGTTCCGAATGTAAATTCACCTAACGAATCATCATCATGATCTTCGATGACGCATGCTGCCACTCGATTTGTGATAATCACATGATAATCATGGACTCCACGAGGCTCTATATAAGGGTTCTAACCATAACCCCTGATCCCGGTGATTAGGAGAGAATGATTTTTAGATGTAGGAGTCTACTATCCTGGCCTCTCAGTCAGGTATTCAATCCGTCCACAATCTCTGTACCCAGAGGGCTTTTATTTCACGTCTTCTCATTCCAAAAGACGTGCGTTACAATGTTTTGTAAATATAAACTCTAATTTATTTTTTACATGTTGTTGAAAATAAAATACTAAAACTCAGTTGTGCTGGCTGCATGTATGCCTCTATAAATAGTTATGCCCTGTCTGTCACAAGGTATTTCGAATATGTTTGCTGTACCAGTCACTAATGGTCTGATGAGACTGACAGATTGGCATTACTATCAAATTCATAGGCCCAGTTTTTCTGATTATATCCCTGGCCGGTATGCTAGGAATGAAAGCTAGACTGTGTGGCTAAACTTCAGATGCCAAAGAGTCTAGCTAGCGATTGACCAAAAACATTGTTGTTCCTGTAAACTCTCGGCATGGTCTGATCATGTACTGAAAGAGGAATTTTTTTAGCCACGTTGGCTAGAAAACTTGGAGAAACAGATTTGTTTTATATCCCTGAAAACAAGATTGAATAAAAGGATTGTTTCATCTATAATGATAGCCCTTCATTTGAGTCTATAATACATGTACGTTTCATACAAAATCTTTTACAGAAAGTCTGGCCTGATATTACATCGCGCGTAGGGGCCAGACAATGTTTGTGGGACGTGGGTCTCGAAGACCAACTTCCTTGTGGGTTATGGTTGGCCTATACTATAGTTCAATGAGTCCTCGGATAGCTGGACAGTCCAGTCTGGGCTCTGAAGCCGCGATACACGATGTGGCAGTAGTGAGATGAGGAGCATGACTGAAGACACAATTTGCAGTTACGGATACTGTGTTTTGCCAAAGTTGCTGGGACCAGTGACGTGATGTTATCATGCCTCTGAATCATTGCTGGGACCCTCTTGCTTGATCCCTCTCAGTTTCCTTGTCTTTTTATCATTGTTTGATAGTTGATCTATTTCTGTTTAGGTTCAGTGGGAAGATTTGCATGCGTTTAGAGGTACTCTATATGGCTGCACGGAATTAATTTGCATTGTGTTTCAGGTATCATTGTCTGGTTGGCTTATGACTCTGAGTTCATAAATATTTTGTTATATAGCCATACTTCTATCAGTTCTTTGAATATAAGAGTCAGATAACAAACTTGAAGCTGTGGAGAATAGGTTTATAGGACTTACCCAGAGTCAATTCACACCCATACATACAGAATACCCATTTCTTTTAGTGCGAAGCATCCACTACAAGGCTGACTGGATAGAACTGGGATGTTGGAAGTCAGAGTCTGCCTTTCTGTCTGAACTCAGCTCCTCTTACACGAGAAGGGAAGAGTAATCTGAACCCTACCGTTTGGGTGTATAGTTCCTAGCTGAGTACCAGGACACTGTCACTATACCTCACCGGTTCCCGCTATGATGCAATGAGCCCTGCATCTTTTACCCAGTGATATGTGAACAACAGTTCATTTTGAAAACAAACAGCTGAGGTCTTCTGTACCAAGCCAGACTGCCGGGAAGTTCTGACTATCAGCTATATACAGACCTGTAGTAACTGCCATGATCTGACAGACTGGCATTTTATGGATTCTGCAAGGAATTCATCACGCTGATTATCATGCAAAAATTCGATGGTGTGGCCATTGGCAAGGCTTTATAAGTGTGTTTCTCGATTATTGTTTTGAAGAATATCGGAGTATATACATTCAGATACGCCATATATAAATCACCATTTAAATATGGCTGCTCATTCATTTTCGACTGAGCGTATATGCTCCACAGTGATTCAAATTGTTTTATACAAATCCCAGAAACTGCAAAGAGCCTAAAATATGTGAAAAGTGCTTATATGACAGCAGCCGGCAGGTAATATAAAAACCTGCTGTCTGTCTCGCCCTGTCTGTGTGGTCCTTTGAGTCTATGCCTTAGACTGACCTATTCCCGCTGGCACTAGGATATTGAAAACCACCTGTATACAACAACCACACCCTGTATGTATGTTTTATTTCTGTTTCCTATGTATGTAATGAAAGCTATTGCCTGCGCACTGACTGAATAATCGCTGGTATTAAAGATAATCCCAGCAGATTATCAGCAGGATCCACTATAATATGGATTTTTATCACTGACCCATTGGCAAGCTCTAATGGGTTTCATCATAGCCTTGATGGTGCATATCTGACACATATCCGCCAATGCCACAACACACAGATCTACACACAACATCGTGTGGGATAGGTCAATTGGTAGAGCGCTTGGCTCAAGATCGAAAGAGCCTGAGGGCAAGCCCTAGTCATTCTGAGGACCCACTGTGAGACCAGGCTCCTCACATAATTTCTAGCTTCTACAGTTCCAACAAGCTTTAGTTTTAGAAGGCCAAATACCAGAATATAACAAGCAGTGAAATAAAAAGTAAAAATAAAATAAAAATAAAAAAAAGTATAAATGTAATCATTTCCATTTATGTGGTTGATCACAAGCTAACTATTTGTATCTGATTATTAAAAGATTATCAGGTAGCAAAGCCGGTGCCCCTAATCTATCCTTAGCAAAACCAAGGTGACCACTGCTGCCTACCATTGCCATAAAAGCTCTGCCCACATATCATTATCCATCTTGGGGTATTTACACCCTGTGAGATGGACAGTTGGGACTGTGTGGTGCAACAACATCATCATACAGAATATGGGCATGGAATGAGATTGTTAACTTGGGCGCGGCTGCTGTTTCTGAGCTTCTGTCCATATAAATAGGATCTAGGTATTTTTATATCTGTGCGGACAACCCAGTACTAGCCGTGACCTGTTTGGTGCACCCAATGATCACCATAAAACAACCAACAGTTGTGAAGTAAGAGATTTCTTAGTTACCGATGAAAAAGGTCATACAGATAACCACCATGTTGTTGGCAGTACCAGGCAGTGCTGTTTGTTACGCAGTAGTGTCCAACAAAATGTCTATGAATACTTTAGATTCAGCAGGGAGATCGCACAAGCACATGTGACGGTGTGCTTGTGATTATACCAGCCATATGTACTGAATACCCATTTTCAATAAATTTGGTAGAATCGCTATGTATTGCGTTCGCTTTAAATCAAAACGCTTAAATTTCATAAGAAATAAAGTATATGTGGTGAGCACCGTGATTGATGAACATATAGCGAGTGAGTTCATGAACTCATGAGATAATGCAAGCATTGCATATTTGAAATACAGTGCGTTTAAATTGTCAGCCTCACAAGTTTTTGGGCGAGGAGACACACATTGGTCGCATCGAGCTTTTACCACGGTGTCTAATATAATAGGATCTTTTCGGCTACTCTCTAATATCTATTTTATCTACAGGAGTAAAAAATGCACATCACTCCTCTATGACTATATTAGTCATTTAACATAAATCAAGCTAAGACAGTAGCTAATCCTTTCTACTTTAAGAGGACCATAACCACATCCTTACCAAGTGAGTCATAAACTGATAAACCTATAGGGGGTCCATTTTTATCTCATATCTGTTACCTAACTCCAGAAACGCGTTCTTTGAGAAGTGCAATATGGCTGACCGACAATCGCGATTCTGCTGCTTTCAGGGAGACTCCAGTTATGCCGGTTTTGGTTTGCTACATTAGAGCCCTATGTGGGATAGCCTTGCTACATTAGAGCCCTAGGCGGGATAGCGGGCTAGCTCAGTGGTGGAGCAATGGGCTCGCAACCATGAAAACCTTGGGTTGAATCCTAACCATGTCGGGCTACTAGCTGTTGTGAGTATGAGCTCCTCACATTAATCCTTGTTCGAAACAAAAATAAGCCTCAGTATGAGGTGGAGCATTGATGCTGACCCGCTTGAGGTGCTCCATACTACACTGGTAGAACTGGTAGAAAAACAAGTATCTAGCCTGACCATACCCGTGAAGAAGTCGCATGAGCCGTATATGGATGCCGATTCTTTGAGTTTCGGAAGTTTGAGGGAAGACCGGCCACCGCCTGCACAGGGCTCCCTTCCTCTTTGTATACGTGCATGCAGCCGGGAGAAAGTTTTGTGGGCTTAACAGGATATGTCTATTTTGCTTGGCAGTGTTTCTTCGCATTGTTTCCAAGATTTTTTGCCCCCCAAAGAAACTTGAAGACCAGTTTGATCAGTGGAAATGAATTATACACCAATCTGAATGTTTGCATTTTGATCCACCTTTTGTTATCTTTCCCTTTTGTGTAAATGGTTAGTTAAAAGTAAGAGAGCATAGACTTTCATACATCACTGCGTGAACCCTGTATGGGGAGGGGTGGCTGCCAGTTTTTGAATAGAAAATTCTTCAGCATTAAAGACTCACGAAACAACCAGGGCCCATATTAATATATTGGATTGGCGCATATAAATCAAATTGAAGTAAAGGTGGCTTTTGGAAAAGGGACTCTTCCTAAAGTGCTAAATTTCCTTTAGATTTAGGTTGCCATTGTAGCTCTGTCTATAGTTGAAAGAAATGCTTACCCAGATCCTCTCCTATTGTGAAAACTGCTGAGACGGTCACGCTCCTAGCGGCGTTGAATGGGGTAATCTGGCAACCTGAATGGCCTCTAGTAGACAGAACTTCAATCCTAGGAAACCGATAAAAGCCCGTCTCTCTAGAAGCAGGCAAACTAGGACTGTAATGGAGGGGAGTTACTGAATGTAAAGGAACACAGTCACATCAGGACAGGTTTATCCTTCATTAAGAATCTTTGCCAATCATGAAGGTACTCGGTGGAATTAGTCACTTCCTTTGGTTTGGTGTCTGGGTTGAGTAGGATTAGATTTATTAAGCTGATGGATGGATGTATAAAAAATGGAGTAAAAGTACGAAAATAGGTTATTGATGAGCTAATCATGCAGGTGATAATATACGGTGACCGTACCGAATCGTAGCACCCCATGCTAGGCCGTAACTGGTAAAAATACCCGACAGCTTGACCCTAATGAGGAAGAGGTCATGCGATTCTACAAACTTGCGTCATTGCTGCGTAGGGCACACAGTCCATGAATATAATGAGAGATTTACTTGCACACTGTATAGGCTTCCCTGGTAGATATGCAATATAGTGGTGCATGTAAATAATATTGGCATCTGTGATCCATCTAGATGGGTTAGTACCAGTGAATCTATTGCTCGCTGTTGTGTTCGAACAATGGTTGCGCCCTACATGTGTTGACCAGTATGGCTATCTAAAGAAATTTTAAACCTGTACATAATAGTTTTTCAAGTGCAGCAATAGATTTGAAACAAGCTCTTATTCAGCCCCTAGAGACTAGTTTTCTATGTAGATGTCTGGCCTCATATAAGTATTCGATTGACGTGATTGCGTGATAAAGAAACTGTGTATAAGCAGTAAGAAATACTCTGGGGATTAAATATCTGTCTGGTGATTAGACTTCACATCTTGGGACGCCTGCACCAATGCTTTCATCGGAAAACATCTTTGCCTCAGCATCAATATCTGTGCCATCTCTGTTGGCCCATGATTTACAGGTCATTAGTAGGTCATTACAAGTTTTTCCTCTGGAAAAAGTATTCTAGGATGCTATCAAAAGGTACAGAGAATTGAGATTTCCTCTAAAGTGAGGGTTGAGGTTTGTTAATTTCCACCAGGGGTCGCTGTACCCATGTGAATCATTGATGGTACCATACAGCCAGTTTTGCATTATGAACCGGTTTGCTGGTAGACCAGCTGTATATGATTCATAATCACTGTAAAAGCCAGTCTATAGGATTACCAGTCTAGCTGGCCATATAGAATTATTAGGACATGTGCTGTCGATATGTACTTGCGCATGTAACCTGGATGTGAGCACCATTAGGCGATGCGGCTGAGTGTTGTTCACCCAGTGGAGATTGAATACCCAGCTCTTTTCAGAGCTAGAAAAAGTAAAACAGGTGATAATGGTGAGGAAGAGAAGATGCACCCCGCCACAGTTTCATCATTGCCAGTACAGGTTGGCTTTCTAGCAGCACCTTTCTCACATGACCTTCACCTTGGAAGTAACCATAGCTAGCAAATATTTTCTGTGAATTGTGATTCTTAGTAGATTAAATATGTTTGTCCAAACACATATATTATAATTCCAAAACCAGACCCAAACCATTTAATGACTTCCAGCAAACTTTTAAGTTTACACTTTGAACTAAACTAAAATAAACCTAAATTGTAAAATATTTCTCATTCATTGTACTGTGTCATGTGTATGTGATATCATCAATGACAGTATTTTAAGCTGAAAGGGCATCGAAATCACTATTCTTAAATTGAATTTGTTATATCAGCCCAAGATTTAACTCAGAATGTAGATCCACCCTGTCTTATAATATATGACATTATGCCAGACTTGTGCAATACCCTAAATGGTTTATAGCTCGATGCAATAACCTTGTACGATCAAATTTCTAGGCTGGGCTGAAGAGAAACCGCTTTTTATTGAATTGTAAGTTCCAAGTGAAATTGGCAGACCGCTAAATAAATAACCAATATCCTGCAGAAGTCTGAAAGTTTATATATAATATATAAGGTAGGAGACACTAATTTATACCATATGTATGGTCTTCAGTGAAAAACTGAAGTATGGCCTCGCCCAAAATTTCACAGGCTGATTAATAGGAAATAGTAAAGATGATTAGAATGTTCAGGTTCTAGTATCTTCACAGGGCGAGGCCTGAGTCACCTTAGATAAATTTTCACTGTGAACTAAATCTGACCCATATAAAAACAAACTAATTTATAGGCTAAACAGCTTTTTCATTGTACGTTTTCTCCATGCCAATTGGCCCAGGCCGAACCACACCCAGATAGGCCCGAATTGCAAAAGAAATCTTATCTAAAAGAATTGGACTTCTAGTCAGTGAGAAAAAATGGATCAGCTGTCAAGATGACACATGACCACAGAAGGGTGGTAAGTGTTATGTGCTATAGCTAATCCACTTACTGCTCAGCTTACATATACATATATTCTATGAGTCAGACTATGAGCCACACCCCATATATCATATATTGTTTTTTGCATGAATGACATGCGCAACCGGCTGCTTGTAGGGAATGAGTCAACATACTATGCCGAAAGAATGATTTGACCGCACTAAAACAACACCAGCAGACAGCAACCGCAAGAAGAGTTGGAAAAGTCTGCAATTACTGATTACTCTCTGGGAAACCAGACCGTGATACGATGCACGCTGACGCAAATTAAATCCGCTGCTGTAAGATTGATAATTAATCTGTTGACAATTTAAACAATATGTGACCTTTGGTTTTACCATCTACTCAAGGTATCTTCCATATAGCTATGCAGGGATTGTATCTCTGGTCTGGTTGATTTGGGAGAACTTGCTCTACAAGCAATACTTACATTACCAAGGTTCATGTACTTCAATGCATGGCATACTTGGCACTATATAGTTATATCCAATCCATAGCTACATTATGGGGGACGAGGGTTGGGTAGGGCCTCCTGTCCTCCATGCATGCAGAGCAGTCCAAAGATCCAGACCATATGACTGCATATGGCCATCCTCTTACTGGCCCTGCCAATTTCCAGTTCACTTTTTTATATTGCTTTAACGGATCGCCTAAGCCTGAGGCCTGTTAAAGCAGTAGGAGCTAGGAATTAAAGGCGAAGAGCTCATTTTCACAATAAGCACCCATCATGACTAGGACCTGAACCCAGGATCTTTTGATCTTGCGCCAAGTGGGATAGCTCCATGGCTAGAGCACTTAGAGCAAGATCAAAAGATTATGCATGTATTCTTCCAGTATAACATGTGACTCATTTTGAAAGTGAAGTGCCATTTTGTTATAATGTTATGTTGCTCCCCAGCACTATGACAAGTGGAAATTGCCCCATCAGATAAATGTGAGTTTAAAATACACGCCCTAGACCTAGGGAAGGATCTCATAGTATACTGAGCAGAGATACACATCAGTGGCTCTCCATCGCAATTCGAAACTTATTTCCATGGCTGCACGGAATTCATAGAATTTTAGTAATGGTTGTCAAGTTCCTGGCGACCCTGGAACTCTGTTTTGTATCCTCAATATTGACACGAGTACATCAACGCCCTGACATAAATGACTTCGCTGCAGTTTGATTGTCATCAATGACAACGACTCATGACCAGATTTACCGGTTGATAATTGTGATTATATGTCGGTTGAGTAGATGCAGCGTATGAATTCTGCACAGAAAAATCTACTGCTGAAAAACTGTTGGCATGATGGCAATGTTGGAGATAGAATTTTTAGCTGATGTGTAAATTTGAACAAAAACTATGGTTTAAGCGGATTCAGGACCCCACCGCTTGTATTTAGATTTGATTTATCCCGATTCTCTGCCTTCCCCGCCTTTGGAGTCGATTTGATTCAGATTCAGTGTTCATTTGCTATGATTCCCAAAGATCCATTGCTAATTGAGAAAATTTTGGAATCTGCATCTGGAATCTTGTTTCAAGCATGACTACAAGAACGGAAAACTGTCGGGTGCAGGAATTTTGCTACCAAGCCATTTCTGCCAAGGAGGCTTAAAACTGGCAGATTTCTAGATCTTACTGATTGCATGGATGGAGAACTCAAATAATTCTGTGATCATTAAGGCATGTATGTTCCGATACAGGTGATTTTATGGCCCAATCGCATAATGGTAAAAATAAACCCATATATCTCTATGATTGGCAGACGGTGTGGTTAGAACTCCTGGATTCAAGACGACTGGTGCGCGGGATTTTTCAAAAAGCTGTTTCTGTTCACCCAGCAGGGATTGCATAGTTCTCGTCAGATGGCATTGAGGAAGAGGCATGGCACCCCACCTCATTCACATCGCTGCTGGTACAAGTATAGGGCCTTTAACAGCCACTCCCCCAAATGGCTATTGGCTAAGAGACATTCTTTATTTTATTTTACTGTTTCGACAAAGCCTGATGTGAATGAATACAATACAATACAGGCCGCTTGCTAGAATTGATTGTAAAGACTCTATCATCCTGTCTAGGTTTGCCATATAGTGAGCTGACACTGAGTGAGAGGAAACTGCGGCCTGCCATCATTGACGTTCACTGACCTGTATCCCAGGATTCAGGGATTTAGGTACACCTGATAGAATATCCCTGTGGCATGTATTACAATATATGAACCAAACCAAAGATTGGAGTTTGTGTTCCACCTGATTTGTTCAATTGAATTTAGAATGTGTACTGCGTCATTTACATGTGCTCCAAACGAGGTTCAAGATAAATTGTCTGTTTTCGCCAAATAATATGTCTGTCTATATGCCTAAATTATCTATACAGAATAGCAAAAACGATCTTGCAGTTTACCCCACTTTGGGACCAAATATGGTGCCCAATTGTGAATTTAGTCACTGATAGAGAGTTAGATTTCTTGCATTTCCTCCTAACTAAGCATATCTAAGATTGATGGATCATTCTACACATGGTTAAGTCCTATAAAACCTAGTTCATTGATCTACACTATCACTCTGAAGATAATGACTTGCAGTCTTGCATAAGACACTACTAGTAATACGCAGAGGTGTACAAATAGATTCAAAGAATTGAGTTGATTCCGATTCGAGTTGCAACTTGCGAAGAATCCTCCAGAACCTTCGCAAATGAACATTAAATCTGAATTGAGGTGAATCGAATCAAAGGTGGGGCAAGCAGAGAATCAAGATAGATTGAATCTAAGCACAAGTAGTAGGACTCCGAATCAGCTCAAACTGTATGTAGTTTCTGTCCAAATGTACACCTCTGGTAATACGTCGTCATTGTAACACACCAGTAATATGTGTATGCGTCAGGTATTAAATGGTCTAAAACAATGTGCATATAAGCTTCGCATTCAGTAAAGACAAGTCAGTCAGTGACTTTTTTGAGGTTGATTACTAAGCACACTGAAGAATATCCTCTACTTTCGAAAAATTTATTACGCCATCACTACGGAAGGGACCTGGCCGTAACCAGGTGGGGTGAGCTATATTTACTATCTTATATGGAAAACAAGTCTCTGTAGACGCTAAAAATGAACAGTGGCATATGTCATTATCAATACAATAAGGAAATTAAAAGGGCTATAGGTGGGAAGGAAATACGACAGTTCCGTATTACCATTCCCCCATGTATTCGGAAATCAACTGAAGTCTGTAGTCGTTTGTATTGACGGAAGAAGTGTGAAATATTAACATTACGATTCAACAATAAGTTGTCTGTAATATTCTATTTCCTCAAACACGATACCTTTGGGGAAGTACGACTGAACAGACTTCATAGTGATACACTTCGAAGCGACCATGCTTCAATGAACTTGTTTATAATCAAATTGTAAAATACAACCACAGAAATGACTTTCACTAAAGAATTGAGGGCCATGTGATATACCTTCAGAATATCGGAGGACCAGCACCAACACACACAATGAAAATAGTAGCTCAAGTGAGTGTATGTGGATGGAGTGCCATCTATCATTGGGTCATAGAACCGGGTTGAAAAGACAATGTTTGTCCCATAGCCATCGGCCGCGTGGGAAAGTGAGTAACTAATACCGAAAACATTGTAACTGAGTTGGTATGTCATTCCTCTTCCTCAACACATTTCACTTTCCTCAACTCTAAAGCAAGTCAGTCAGCCATGATAGCTCAGTGGGATAGCTCACTGTCTGTCTACCCCGTGGCCCGGGTTCAATTCCCAGCCACGGCAGAGGGATTTTTTCCGGGCTGATCACACTCTGCCGATCCGTCCTGAGCCAACGTGACACCACACAACCTGTGGGCAGCGAGGAGGAAGGCCGAAGTCCAACCACGGACAGACGATGGCTGATAAAAAAAAGTGTGAATTATTGATGAGATGTGAGAACTTGCAAGAATTTTGAATTTTCATTTGATTAAAAAATTGAGAACTCTCGAATCAAGGACTACTGCATATTCCTCATTGAAACTTAGGTTGAACCAAAAAATGAATTTCCGTGACGCTGGCGATTTGGATCTTGGGACAACTATATACCACCCCACCCTGGTGTTCAAAACAGCACCATGCAAACACGGAATGATGGTTCTGTGACCATAGGAGCACACTATGTAAGAAACAGTTCACTTGGCTAGCTAGCATACATTGCTTCTGGAACAGTAGCCCATAAAAAAAGAAAATGGTCCAAGGTAAGGT
>Ga0224511_10001760_pt1 | contig 13630 bp, 14 predicted proteins | sample SF_May12_sed_USG_2_FD_169988 | JGI IMG/M metagenome (GOLD analysis project Ga0224511, IMG submission 169988) | Sediment microbial communities from San Francisco Bay, California, United States - SF_May12_sed_USGS_8_1 | ecosystem: Environmental > Aquatic > Marine > Sediment | place: USA...
TGCATCAGAGTCAACTTTAGAAACTTATTTGAACACTGTATTTTACCTGGATTATTTAAATAAGACCATAGGTCCTTTTCACATTAAGGGCAGTTGAAATCAGAGATCTATTTAATCAAACAAAATTAGATCCCAGAAACAGAGTCCAGTAGACATTCCAGGTTAAAATTCAGGGTAACGGACTGTAAACTAGCAAAGATGCTGTCAAAAATAAGTACGGAGTGAGATTTTCGGGGAAATCTATTAATGTTGAATGAGAAGTCTTCGTTCTCTAGTATCAATATTGTTTTTTTTAGGCTGCAACATTTCCTCTTTTGCCACGACGAGTCACTTATACCCCTTCCAACAGTATGCAGATGAAACTGACGCATGAAATTCTTTGTACATTTTAGTGCTGAACGAGGTCAGATTTCTCCCTTCTGTCGCTCCTCAATCTTCTCTGTGACGACCGAGTATAACAATGGAGTGCTAGAATGTGGTTGTGATGCCGAGGGTAGCGTGTCCTTCCAATGCTCGGAGTTCGGCGGCCAGTGTCGCTGCAAGGAAAATGTGATCGGACGAACGTGTAATGCTTGCGCACAAAACTACTTTGGCTTCCCTGACTGCAAGCGTGAGTGACACCGAGTTAATAACCTTTACGCCGCTGTGATAGTGGGCAGGCATAGTATGGAGAGTCCGTTATTGGTGGGAGTTGTGTTGTCTTTCCCAAGAAGAGTGGCCCAAGTTTCGGCGGTCGACGTGTGAACAATAGGCCTAAGCAGACCACCGCTCATCCTTCCAGAACCATCCGTTCAGTCTTGTAACTGGTACTTGGCACTGAAGCAGCGGGTGCTCTGGTAGAGTGAAGCTGGCAAACTCAGTTTCCACTTTGCCAACCTTGTCAACTTGTTTGGTTGTGGTCTTTGTTGCAGTGCCACTGACAGCAAATATATTAGTTATTACTGTCTCGTACTATCTCAAAAGGTGCTCTCAGCTATGCTTCTGTTTTTCAGCGTGTAACTGTCCTGCAACATGTAATGCTCAGACTGGAGAGTGTGAATGTCCCAAGCGAGTCATCGGCCCTCTTTGCGATCAATGCGCACCCCAAACATTCGGTTATGATGCCACCATCGGGTGTATGGACTGCAACTGTAAACCAGAAGGTGTCCTCGGTGGGAACCTAGACTGTGATCTTGACATTGGCTCCTGTGACTGTAAACCAAATGTGGACGGGCGCAAGTGCGACACTTGTATCAATGGGTACTGGAACTATCCAGTTTGTGAGGAGTGTGATTGTGACCCGGCCGGTGAGTTTTTTTTTTACTTTACATGGGTGATCATATTGTGGTTTATATTTAGATCCATAAAAATCCCAAAAAAGCAGAAGACAGAAAACCAGGTCCAGTAGATAGTTCGGTTCACAATTCTTTCCTTCCAAAGTCGAGAATAATCCTCTGAAATTATAACCCGCTAACAGCTATTATAGCTCAACAGATGTAGATGTCACTCTATGGGTGCGTGATGGCTAATGGTATGTCGATCTGATGACGAATCCAGAATTTTATCACTTGTAGGAACTCTTGAGGGCATCTGTGATAAAGATACAAGCCGCTGTCGATGCAAAGACAATACCGCTGGTGCCAGCTGCGGTGAATGTCTGTCAGGCACATTCAATCTGGAGGCTCGCAACCCTGTCGGTTGCACCAAGTGTTTCTGCTTCGGTATCACTAGCTCCTGTACTAGTTCGACTCTTCTCCGCGTTACGGTAGGTAGACCGAAATTATTTGGCTTTTGACACAGCTTGGCAAGTTGTCATTAAGAGCCAGTTTCAAATCCTGACAATAAATAAAGGAGATCCACCAAAGGGTTACCTCCTCTATTGGGCATGTGGGTGAAAGCAGGAGTCTCCTAATGATGCACCGTAGAAAACGCTGAATCAAATAGTCAGTGTGCTTTTTTTTGCAAACCCTGTTCAGGACAGGAAAAACTACTAGGAGTCTCAAATGAAGGCTTCAATCTGCTTTGTAGAATATGTATAATTTTTCAAACAGGTTCAAAATATGACTGGATGGGGTATAATGAATGTAAATGGAACCGTCAATGTGTATGGAGATGACATATCTGTGTCCGCTTCTGTAAATGCATCAACACCTGTGGATCCATCTCAGCCCATGTACTGGCTTGCTCCAGTGGAGTATCTTGGAAATAAGGTGAGTCTACACAATCAGTTGTAAGACTCTGGAATGTGATCATCATACAGACAAGAAGGTACATTGGACCTAATAAAATAATCTTGTTTTTGAGTGTAGGATGTGTTATGAACATAGATTTTAATGCCAAATAATTGTGCCATACAACATGACTAATTGTTTCTTGAACCGCTTTTGTCTGGAGGCATGGCCTGGATTCCCCTAGAAGGTTCACAAACACTGGAAATACGCTACTGTTAACGTAAGATACTTTCTTGTCAGCTTACATCGTACGGAGGCCAGTTGAAATACACAGTGATGAACTTTGGTATCGGACGAGGCGATCGCCCTAATATTCCACAAGTTAAGGGTGCTGATGTCAAGATGACGGGAAGTGGAAGAACATTGGTCTACTCTCTTCTCTCTCCCATAATTGATGAGGAAATTGGTATAGAGTTTCTGGAGAGTTTCTGGAACCAGGAGGGAACGAATGCTCCGGTCACTCGAGAGCAGCTGATGACTGTTCTTGCATCCGTGAGTCTAATTCCTAGTGTTGTCTTCCCCTTTATCTTTAACTCTATGACCCCCACATCTGTGCTGGAAAGGACAACTCTGTGGTATCAATAATCAAAAGCTAGTATGCTCGATAGTTTAAACTGTCTGATACTCACAAAGCAATTCATATGTCTCGCTTCCTTTAAGTATTACCCTCATTTCTTGTAGGTTGATGAGCTGCTGATTAAGGCTAACTACTATGAGGGGGTACCAGAGATAACACTGATGTCAGTCTCTCTAGATGTAGCCGAAGATGCAGAAGATTTAGGTAACACAACCACTGCCGCTGGGGCTAGCAGAAGTTTCAGCTCTGACGTCGCTCTCACAGTGGAGCATTGTGCCTGCCCACCCAACTACGAAGGCACATCCTGTGAGGTTAGTCTGAATCCCATCACTCAAATTCATGAACAGGATACAGTATCCAGGCAGAGCATTGTTCACAAAATGGCCCATGACTCTTATATCACTGCTGCTGCATTATGACCAGTCTGATGACATAATTTATTCCGTTTATGATGGAAACATTTTTTCTTGATTTATAGAACTGCGCTGAAGGATTCTATCGTCAGAAGAATGCTCAGGGACAGTTTATCTGTGTTCCGTGTGAGTGTAATGGTCACAGTAATACCTGTGATAGAGAGACCGGCATCTGTATGGTAAGTCAACGTCATGAATGCATACATCATTTAATGGCATAATCATGTTTATGAGCTACATTCTTCCTGGCTTGCAGGGAAATTACAATGAGAAATTCAACCCTTGATGTGTGGGTGAAAACTAGACATTTTATGTACTCAAAAGTCATCACTATCTATATGAAATATAGATAAATTTGACTCACAAATCGGCTCATATTGTTATACTGGGCCCATATCTGTTTCCCAATTGATTCATTTCGTATTCTGGTGGGTTTTCAGGACTGCCAGGGTTACACGACAGGAGATCACTGTGATAAATGCCAAGTCGGCTATACCGGAGATCCTAGATTCGGAGACTGTCTCATATGCGCTTGCCCAATGCCCATTGAGAGCAACAACTTTGCCATCGGTTGTGAACTGTCTCTTCTTGACAACACCAATACAGTATCTTGTGACTGTCTACCAGGCTATCTAGCTCCCTTCTGTGATGAGTGAGTTCATAAAACAATGTTCTTTTACCTGGATAGCATCACTAAGCCAAAGACTTGTTTCCAGGATGGTCCAAGTGCGCCAAATAAGAGAAGGCTACCACGGGTGGGCCGGACCTGCTAGGTTTAATACCCTGATATGAATCTGATGAAGTTGGCGTGAAAACTGGGAAGCAAACCAGCGATCCCTGATACCAAGCCCAGTCCACTATCTATTGTTTATCCCACCCTGTGTCCTGTGACTACTTTTAAATGGGTTCCACCTCGAGAGCCTTCTCGTATCCACTCCATTGTACTCGCAGATGCTCAGCCGGCTATTATGGAAACCCAAGAGACATAAGCGGAGGTGGCTGTCGACCATGCCAGTGTAATGGGAACATCGACCCATTGAATCCAGACAGCTGCGACAAAGAGCTTGGTGGCTGCCTTATCTGCCTGAATAATACACAAGGAGGAGACTGCGGAGAATGTGCGGACATGCACTGGGGAGATGCCGTCGACAACAAGAACTGCACCAGTAAGTCTACTGTATCCTCGTATGGCATCTTCACTGTTATGTTAAGCTGTTGAGGTAAATACTTAGCCTTTCAGCCATTGTAGCATAGAGCACTGTAGCATAGAGCACTATGAGTGAGACAGTATCAACGCTTCATCTCATAATTAGGGTTGCTTTTGTTTTGGCCCATGACTAATGCAAGTAGCTCATCCTCACAACGTGAGCCGGCCATGACTGGGGTTTGAACCCAGGTTCTGATGGTTGCGAACCCAGCGCTCTATTATACTACTATCCCAAAGCGATTGAATCCATCGGGATACTTCTTGAGGCTCGAATTAGTACCTCCGGATTGTCAAGCTTATGCCCTAGTTAACCATTACAGAATGCGATTGTGATGAAGTTGGTACGGATTCTTGCGATAAGGAAACTGGACAGTGCATGTGTAGACCCAATGTGATAGGAGACCGGTGTGACCAGTGTGCTCCTGACACATGGGGATTCGAGAGTGGAAATGGATGCTCTCACTGTAACTGCAGTATCGCAGCCAACAGCTCTCAATGCGACTCGATCACAGGTAGGGAAGCAGCCACTCTATCTAATCCTGCTTCCGTGTAGTAATATCCCAATTCTATAAACTCAATTGATCATTGACCCAAAAAGAGGGTAACTCTGTGTTTTATTGTTCTACCCGCCCTAGTTAAAATACCCCCTCAGGTTTGTTGGAGCAGGTGAAGCACACTCTAGCATGGCGAAGACTTGAACACAGCACCTTTAAATCTTGACCAGAAAGGTACAGCAGTGAGCCATTCTGCTATCCAGCTCTTTGTTGACCCCACATAAACTTTTGTATCGCTTGTCTATTCAATCATTTATATATACGATATGCCCCTCATCATGCAAATTCCATGGGCATTTCCAGCTTGGTTATAGAATAATAATTTAAAATTTCTGCATGTTGCTTCAGGTTTCGACTTACAGTCTGAAAGTGCTGAAATATTTTTTGTAGGAAAATGTATGTGCCAGCCCGGAGTACACGGGAAGCTTTGTAGCTCCTGTCTGCCCCAACATTGGGATTTCGGTGCTGATGGTTGTAAGAAGTGTGAATGTGAGTTGGAAGGTGCTGTTGGATGTAATGTAAACACAGGTAAATCATTATCAATCTCTACTCGAAGGATTCTTTGTCTTGCCTCGGTTTGAAAGCACTAATAGAATTTATGACTGATGTTTCACACACATCCAGTGTCAACACTATTGGGGGTCTGCATGATTAAGTTTATACTTGGCTTGAAGGTGTTTGTGACTGTCTGTTTGGAGTCACCGGAGAGCGTTGTGATCGCTGTGAGAATCGATGGGTACTCATCCCTGAGCAGGGTTGTGAGCCATGTGATAACTGCGTCCACACCCTGCTGGATGACACAGACGGTCTGCAGTTTGATATCGCCAATGCCTCTGCCAGTCTCTATATCATAAATATTGGCGTCGAGGCGCGCAAACGCTTGGAAAAACTGAACCACACGGCCGCAATGCTCAGGGTAAGCTGGAGCTGTTATCAACTAATGGTACAAGTCATGCTGTTACTATCATTTGTAATCCTCTCCGGATTATCAGGCCAAGTCTGCAGGCAATTGCACTGACTGGATTGATGTGCTGTGAAATCAAAAGACTATTATCAAAGCTAATAAGGATGTTTTGGGGGAAAGAGTAGACAACCCCAAATTAGCCCACCAACCAGTTTCCTTTGCGAGGTCAAACTGTTACAAAAAACAGGGGCTCCTTGTGCTTATGTCTGTGGCGCTGCTGATGAAGGTGTGATCTATATGACATAGTAACTAAGCCAGAGCTCGCTGAACTTGTCATTTAGGTTCTCACTTGGTTATTTCTATTTTCTAAGGATCGTCTGGCTAATGTCCCTAAGAAGGATCTGGTGGAGGATGAGAGAGACAGACTCAAGACAGAGATGGAACAGCTACAGGCACTTGCTGCTTCTGTGAGTTCTCTTTTCAACCATAACATATCCATACTACTTTACTAAAGAATACAGTCGGTAAAAGCACGGTGGGTGCGAGTCAAAATCTTTGTACTCTCCGGTCGAAAAGTTGTTGACTTAGCGTTGTTTTCGAATGATCATTATACCCAGTGCCTTGCTAAACGAAATGAATGGGTGGCCATATTTAGTATTATCAAAAATTCACCAAAGATGGTTTATATCATGAATACATTGTACATTGAGTGAATTTTTGAACAAATTGCTAAAACAGACTTGACTACCGGATCCGTGTTTACATAGGGACGAATGCGACGGGAATTTCTATTATCGTATTGTGTCATACCTTATCAGGCATTTGAGGCAGCAGGTTTTGAGCAAGATGAGATCTATGAGATTTAGGGTACAATGTGAGACCATGTTTTTCAGTACGCTAACACTTTAAATTTAGGTTCTAGCATTTATGTTCACAATATTATTGTGTTAACACCAACTTCGCAACTTGTGATGGATCGGTGTTCATCATTCAGGCTGTGAGGGAGTCATTAAGTGTTGAAACGATGGCAGGAAAAACCACAAGCTCCTACTTGGAACTCCGAGAAAAGCTGGAGAGGACAAACCGAAATAAATCTGCAGCTATTGAGGATGTCAATGGTAAACTTGTTTCCCTCTTCAGTCCATGGATGTGGATTATAAGCTGAAAATTGTGGGCGTGCTCGTCGTTGTGCAGTGTAAATCAGGGGAACATCTCGTACATCCGCACTGCACCTGCTCAGCGGGACCCTCTTGCTGCTGACAGTTGTTAAGTCATGGCTGTCACAAATGATTTGGTTTTTTTCATACAGAAATATTACAATACATCAAGAATAAATATCAGGATGTTGTGAACAGTACGGAGTTAGTGAATGCTGACAACTTGCTGCAACAAGCTCAAGACCTGTTGGACAGCATGAACGAGCGAAGTATGAAACTCAATAACACCCAGGAAGACGCTGATAGGGTCAAGATGGAGGCAGATAATACCATGAATGATGTTCTTGACTGGCAGTCGAAGACTTCCAACCTAAATGACAGGTAATGATGGAACCCTGATTATGTAGTACCCGGGTATGGATGACAATAGAACTGGTTCTTTCTAGATGTACAATTCATTATCAGTCAGCAAAATTCGTGAATCGAGGCGAGTTATTTTATCTCAGTCTATCAAACCTTGCTTTTTTTTTGTAGATTTGAATCCATCTCAGACGCTTTGAATGACACTGCTTCTCGACTGAACGATCTTCTAGAGAAAGCTGAAGACGCTGTCTCCCAATCCAACATCACTGATGAGCTACTCAAAAAGGTATGCTTCATCATCATCAATCTCCATTTCTGTTGTTGTTTTGGCAGAGGCGTGCACAAAATGATAAGTTGTACAATGAAAGTGCCGCCTTTGAGGCCATACATAAACTAAGTTACACTAAATCAGTACAAGCTATCTGCTTCCCGAGACCACATACAGTTGCTCCCAGGGTGGCCGCGCAGGGGCCCTCAGCATGTGGAATGTGGTCCCGGGAACCAGATAGCTTGGACTGATTTAGTGTAACTTACTCTTTGTTAATCCAGTGACAGCTGTAGTCGTAGGAGAGAACCGGGACTGAGTCACTCGTTATATGTCACCAGCGCTGCCGATTTGAAATCATTCATCGGAATCCCGTGCTTGATATAAGACCGGCACTACTGTGTTTTCCTATGATTGCAGGTTCGGGCAATGATTGAAGAGCTCCTGAAAAACACAAAAAATATGAAGTCAACTAAGCTTCAGATTGAAAAGACTCTGAAGGATGCTAATGACCTTGCAAACCAAGCTACAGAATTTGTGACCAATGCTACTGAAGAGTATCAGGTGAGAAGAACCAGAACCAGGAGTGCGCCAAGCTTATTCGCTAACACAAGATGACCCATATTATCATTTGGTTCCTTCTGCCATTTTACTCCCTTTGAAATGGACTAATTAATGTGTGAATTTATTATTGTGTCAAGTTCGACAACGCAGATAATAGGTGCATTCGCATGCTCGGGTTTTTCATGACCGAAAAGGATTTCAGTCGCGAAATCTGCTAAATGCAAAATCTAAAATGCTAAATCTGTGCAAGAGCGTGACCGAAAATCGTGATCGAAAAAAGCATCGTTCACTTTCAGTCACGATCCGCGACCAAAAGCACGGGAACAGAATTCCGCGTCCGAAAGTAGTAGTTTAGGCAAATGTCAAGGTTACTGCAAGGAGACTTGATTACTACATTGAGATAATGAATCGCGAACGATCGTTCAACTCTAACCAATGATTTAAAGTTGGGAGAGGACAACTCTGATTCGATCAAAGTCCATCCTGAACTCAACAGCGTTTACTCACTACGACCGTGTGTTCGCGTGCTCGCGACTGAAATTTTTTCAAAAATCTCGGTCGCGAGCACGCAAATGCATCTAATGTATTTTTGCCAGCGTGATAATGATAAAATATAGCGAAAATACAGTTTGGGGGGGGGGTAACAACTTTTTTATCCCAGTTAGCTTTTAGTTGAATTGGATAGCCATGCGTGTATATCACTGAATTCATTCACACCATCACACCATTCCACCTCATTACATCCACACTGCCAATGCTATTGTAGAGACTTGAAAATGATCTGACTGTACTGGAGGGTTTGGTCTCTGATCTGAATTCCTTCTATGATCAGCTGGTGGTAGACAATGAGGAGGTTACCCCTACTGTTAGAAATGCTACTGAACATGCTATGAAGCTACGTGAGCGAGCGGACAATCTTGAAAGGTGGGTTTGTGCATGATTTTGTATATTAAAACCAAATTACTGATCCAATTTATTGCAATTGTTTTCTTAGGTATAAATGATTGTCCCAGATTCATCGTACCCCTGTGTATGCATCACATAATATGTGGGTCTGTGGAGTTAGCTTCTTGATCTACAGAGGAGTACTTCATCATAGCTCAGTCCCGTCACCACCTTTGAATTTTCTGAGATTTGAAACCTCCAGTTGGTTATTTCGGTTTTCTACCCACTCGGCCATGGCCATAAGCAGTTGTTCTTACTGATAGTCCTATTTTTTTTTAAATGGTTGTAGTCTTTTGCGAGATACCAAGGAGGCATCAGCTGCCGCTATCAAGGCTGCCAATGCTTATCAGATGATCGTAGAATCCATTAACACAGCTCTGAATGCATCACAGAATGCTCTCGGAGCTGCATTGGAGGCTATTCAGCAGGTATCTGATCAATGCGCTGTCCTCCGTAGTTTGTTGCTAGTTCTGAACTAATGATGCCCGGTAACAGTGAACCTTATATAAATGTTGATTGGGCACACGTTTCCTGCATTGTGGTCTTGCATACACCTATTTTCTGTCCTACAACATATATTGCATTACTAGCTCGATAACGGCATTTGCTGTGGAACTGTAAGTATATACAGAAGGCACAGTGTGCGGAGGGTTTTAGACAGAAACGTAATGTACGGATCTGCCACACGAGGGTGACTTTATTGTGAATTTGTCATCGTATGGCAGACCGTGTACTCTTTTTGACTCAAATGTTCTCCGCAAACTCAGTATAACTGCTTCTGTAGAGCTGAGGTGGGATGTTGTGTGGATAGAAAACAGTTCAATATCTACGTAGTGGACTGTTGTTCATGCGACACCCAGTATATTTAGAGTTTTACTAACGTACCAAAATAATAGACAATCTTGCGATCACTCAGTACTAAAGTAATAGTTAAAAATGATCAGTCTAAGGTTGGAGGTTCTGTATGACACATAGTGTTGGTGACTTGGTGGCAGTCTAATTCCTTACTAAAGTAAAGATATAATTTTCCTGACGGTTTCTAACCATTTCAGCTTCTGATTTGGCTTTCAGTAATGTATTAACTGCATGAGGTAATACCCCTCGGAGAGTCCCACGTAAAGCCCTCCTTATAGTTAGAGGATCGTTTTGTCGAGTTTGCTGCGGTGTACACTATGATGCGGGACTAGTGGCATTACCAAAATCTAAAGTCATATAAGGAGTACAGGTCATCATTCTTTTATCCCTCTGCAGTCTACAGACATCCAGAATAACACAGCTATGGTGAGAGAGGACAGCGCCTCTCTTCTTACTGAAGCAGAGCTGGCTAAAAACGAAACCTCCACTGAGCTGCGAAGCAAACTGAACAACAGCATCTCAACCCTATCGGGATTGGATCAGAGAATCTTTGATATCGAGCAAAATGTGGCAAATGCTGAATTCCAAATTAACCTGGTTGAATACGGTAAGTTCTGGTTGGGTTTTACCTCGGCGTCAGAAAAATATCATTGTCCCTCTCCAGGCTGTATGAGACCGGTACTCGCAGTCTACCGCTAGTTCGCTAGTAAATCTTTGGGATGGACTCCATTCACTCCACTTGCATAGTCAATTTCGGTTAACTTACAGGAATAACGTATTAATGATAACTCTTTGTGTAATTGGCCTTCATCAGACTCATCCAGACTGATAGTGTAGAGAGTAAGGTTTGCTAGATGTCTCTAGCCACCTCAAAGGTTTCTTTGATCTGAACCCACGCCCTTCTGACAACACTGCCTAGCACAGCGAGGGATGCAGGTGTTTACCACTGTAGCAGCTAGGACTCTCTCACCCCCTCCCACATAACTGTGTGACCATGACTGTATTCTCTCCTTTCACAGACCACAAGAAACGAGCAGAGGCTGCCAACCAGTCTGCTGCAGATTCTTTAGAGGAAACGAACCAGGCAATTGATAGTGTGAAGCCCATCCTTAATGTGCTCAGTGCTGACCTTGGTAAAGCCAAGATAATTCCAACAATCCAAGACCAGATGGGCGTCACCCTACTCAAGGTCCAAACGCAAGGTGCGTCGAAGTTCAATCACAAGGATAATTTGCCTTTTAAACCTTAATATTGTGTTAAAACGATCAGTTGGTTGTTGCTTTTTTAGTATTCATCTGGGTTCTATTGAACAGTTGGTAATATTTGGGGGAAAATGCCTCATCAGAAGATAGCGGTATCCGGGCATCCATCGCTCGGTGGTAAAGCACTGGGCTTGCAGCTGTGAATACCTTTGTTCAAAACTAGGTCACAGTAGGCCACCGTTGCGAATATGAGCTCCTCACTTTTATCCTAGCCCCTACTTCTCCAACAAGGCTCGGGCTAAGAAGGGTCGTTAAATAGGATGGCTATTGGCTCAAGTGCCCAAGTAGAATTAAAAACAGGTACTGAAGAATATTGAAACTTCAATAAGTCTTTCCATTAGTAAAATGCATACCTACTTACGTTGAAACTGCTAATGGAATATATTTAGCATAGTTTATTATGTCGATTCAGATCCAGTCACTGGCTTATCAGTTCTGCCAGGGCTCTTTCATGGTAACTCAAACCCTCACAATACCCCACTATATGGATACTATACATCATATAGCATTGCTCTGACCAATAAATATCTGTTAAAAATGATACCACTGAATACCCACATGCACTCCCAATGTCCCTAATGTCAGCAATGCATGTACAACAGGCTACTCATTTTCTCATGAGTCATTGCTGCCGTTTTTTTAACTACAGTTTTGAGTATTTATACATTGAAACAACTGGTGTTGAAGGCTTGGAAATTGTCGAAAGTATTCTACCAGATGTCAATGGATTCTTCCATCTAACAAATGTTGAATCTCACAGTATTAGGACTTGAAAACAAAAACTAGTCAATATCAGGGAGAGTCGTGCTCAGTGGGGATGTGTTCACTCCTTTATTTGTTGTGGTTGGTGTTTCAGTTGATACCATCAACAACTCTATGCCAAATGTGACGAATCTTACTGAACACCTCTTCGCTATGAAGAAACCCGCACTTGAGAAGGCTAGAATTAACCTGAACAACTCGATCGCTGCGCTCAGATCAAAGATCGATGCTGCCCGAGCTACTGCCAACAGAATCAAGGTATGCTAATCACCTCTCTCCTAGCATTTTTCTTTGTATAGCTGTTAAAATGTATGAAACTCACCAGATATGTTTGTGGTCGGTCTGCTAATCCAGGCTATATGGGCATATGACCCCTGCACTCTATATAGATGCGCCTAGGATCTGAGAGCTTGGTTTTTCATTGTGATCTTCGAACAACTTATCTCCAAATTATTCATATGTCTTCTGGCGAGTCCCAAAAGGTGTTGGGAGAGTTTGGAGTTCTGTACCCTTGGTATCACATGTTTACCACGTTTGGTGAATTCAGGGCGTGGGTCCCATTTTTGTGTGAACGTGCCACAATTTAACATTGTTGGTGTGACCATTGAAAATCTTGATACAATTGTAGGTCGCAATGAAATCCAATGAAAACACGAGTGTTGAATTGAGAATGCCAGAGAACTTCCCTAACATAGTTAGCGAAGAAACCACCCTGGGACTCTTCTTCCAAACCGAACAACCCGGCGGATTGCTGCTGTATGTGGGACCGAAGTACACGGAAGCTTTGCGTATGAAGCGAGCTGTGGGAACTGTCGTGGTAAGAATCCATGCTGATTGAGCGTTCATTTTTTATTGATCTAAGTGGGCACTAGGCCATCCTAGCAGACCGTCTGAGGCTTGTTTGGAAGTGGTAGAAGCCAGTCCAGCATGACCAGCATTTGAACCCAAAATCGTTCCAAGTCGAGTCAAGCGCTGTAGTAACTGAGCTATCCCACTACCCCGGTGTTTCATTCATGAATTACTGCCAATATTATATTTTCCATTCTTTTTTGTTGCTGATAGCTTCCATATGGTCAAACGTCCTAGGCTGCATTTCAATTGTTTGCTCACAGATTGAGTGATGTTGTCATTTTGATTTTAGGAATTCCTCGCGCTTGAATTGGTAGATGGATATGTCGTCTGGAAGTTTAATTTGGGTTCCAACACAGTCGAAGTTCGATCGAACAAGACCTATAACGATGGAAAATGGCATCAGGTGATTGCTAGACGTACCGCTGGTGATGGCAGCTTAGTTGTCAAAACCCAAAATGGCGATCGAGTGATGACTGATGAAACCAGATCTGACATGTCCAGTAGTTTCATCTCTTTAAATTTGAATGAAGCCGCTACTAAGATCTATGCTGCTGGAGTTCCTGATAACTTTACACTCCCACCTCAAGTTGAATCTCGACGCTTCCTTGGTGGTCTGGATGACATCACATATTCAGAGAGCAAGATCCCACTGGGATTGTGGAACTTTGCCAGCGGGCAAGCTAATAATGAAGGTTAGTTTACCTCAATGTCTATCAGAAATGAGTGGTAACTGTGGCACT
>Ga0224511_10001761_pt1 | contig 13627 bp, 8 predicted proteins | sample SF_May12_sed_USG_2_FD_169988 | JGI IMG/M metagenome (GOLD analysis project Ga0224511, IMG submission 169988) | Sediment microbial communities from San Francisco Bay, California, United States - SF_May12_sed_USGS_8_1 | ecosystem: Environmental > Aquatic > Marine > Sediment | place: USA...
GTAACCACCTCGTTAGTCTAGTTTAATATTAGGCGTTGCAACGCTTTTCACGGTTCAGCAGATACATAGCAAGGTTTAAACAAATTGCCAACCATTAATTAAACATCATAATTAATAAAATACCACAGTTGTTTGCCCCCAAAACGTTGGGTTACAAAAAAATAAAGGTTTTCGAACAATCATTTTTGTGTGTCGCACGTGAAACGACTATACTTGTTTAAATAACAGAAATATATTTTACGTTCTAAATAAAACATTTTCAGCAATAAATATACATTGTATATAATGAACAACTATCGACAGCTTACTCAATAATATAATACATGTAAAGGTTGCACATTTAAGATAATGTTATTTGGATTAATTGTTATGCACATTATTTTACCCTTTGCTCTTATTCAACATAGAACTGTATAATGTAACTGACCATTACCTGCCCCTGTTGTCCCAGGTCCCCCCAACCTGACGCACATCACGCGGGACCAGAGCTTCTACGTGTGGCTGGTGGTCTGGAACATGACCACACAGAAGGCCTACATCCTCAAAACCATCCGCTGGAACATGCAACTGGACATCCAGGTCGATCCAACCAAACCGCTCGGTAGGTCTAACATAAGTAAACTGTAGAAAGGGTAGCCCTCAGGAAACAAGGTCTGAATGAGAAAACAGCAGCATCGGTTCTATTGAAGCTGTTCATCAGTGGTAATGAAAGATGCCACACCACTGACGCCCCCTAGCGCATGAGCGGAACTATAATTAGGAGGGTGCATTATGATCATTAAAAACGCGCTATCTGGTGAGAAAAATCTTGCAATATAAAAAGTTTTAATAAGTAAATATAAATAACTAATGTCCGGAATTCAGCGGCGTTAATCAGTTAATGTATGTTTGTTTGCCCCCGCAGGTCAGCGCGCTCGCCTGGTGAGCAACCCCGTGCCCCGTCAGCCCGACATTCTGGACAACACCATTCCCATCCCCAAGTGCGCCCTCATGCCCCCTAACGCCAACAGCGCCCAGATGCTCGTCTGGCGGCCCCGGGTCGGCAAACCGCTCTGTATTATCCCGCCTGTCTGGAAGAAAGACGTCCCTATCGAGAAACAAGTGCACAGATACGACAGCAAACTTACCAAACTCTAAACTAAGGACATTTACTTCATAGTTATACAAATATAGTTTTTAAATATACCTAAAATTACCAGCAATATTTTTATACTTTTTCTAAGAAGTTTTACAAAGTTTTATATGAATATAGAAGTTTTTTGTGACATTTGTGTGGATACGAGAATGCTTTATTGCAATAAATTTATTAACCCGTGATACGTTTTTTTTGTTTTGAATATGAACTTATATTAAAGCTATTTTTAAGCAATGTCATTTTATTCACTGGGTGCAGTAACGAAAAGAATAAGAAAACAGAGCAGAGGTATACAGTATGCATAGCGTTAACTTTTATTTTTGAAACTGATCGAAGCGGCGAATAGTTGATCATTAGCCCCGTAATCGGCCAGTACGGTATGGCGTTCTGATACAAGGTACAGTTTTTCTGGTGGCCTACGTATTAGAAGAGTGTTCTGTAACCTTGTTCAGCACGAAATTCGAACGGGCACTTGTTGATATATTTTGTTAATTTTAGAGAATTTCTGCAGTTTCACCACAAATTATTTGTTAAAAACGCTATATTTGTATTTTAAAATATTTTCTAAAGCAAATTGTTTTATAGAATATTGGTTAATAAATGAAAACCGCCTGATACACACAATTCGAAACTGTGTCTTCTCTGTTGTTGTGGAGACGTTTACAAAATGGCCGAATATCTCTGCAATTTCAAAGGTAAACAACCAATTCAAAGTTTCCTGTTTTGTCATTTTCAATGATATACAATTAAAATGGTCATCAACAAATTTTATTCTATTTTCCTACTAGAAACAATTAGTTTTCATTCAAATGTTTCACCTGATTTTTTAACCGGCGACCAGAAACAAAAATAGGGGGAAAACAGTTTCTTTCAACATCATGAAAATCTTCAACTTTAAAAAAACACACATGCATTTCAATCCTTCAACTGACAATGAGAAAATGGCTAAATTATGAAAAGATAATAAAACACCAAACACATGACATGTGAAATTTCATTGAAACTAAACATTGCGATGTAATGAGGTCAGGCCACTCAGGGACAAAATCTTGTCAGGGATAAGAAGTAGCAATAGTTCACTTTCAGTACTAAATTGTTTAAAATTTAGAATTTAAATCAACCTATATTTTTCTTATTTCATGATTCTAATAGATTAGGTACAAGAACTAGAGTCACTAACGTGAAAGTTCCTTCTTTCAAACCCAACCTGCTTTTGAACCTTTCTCAATTTAATTATGTCAATTTATATTTATTGTTTCTTGGTGTGGTTTAGTTGTAAATAATATTTGAAAATTCAAGGTAAAATTTCATCATGTAAAAAGCAATATGCACAAAAATTGGAAAAAATAACTAAAACGTCTGGAAATATTGGTTTTCACTAAGATTTTTGCACCCAGTTTGGCATTGGATCTTTAAAATGTTAATGCACATGCTGAAGATAATAAACTTAACATTTTTTTACATATAATAGTCTGGAATTAAACAAATAACTATATTTTAGCTACTTATAACCAGTATTATTGCTGTGGTATTGCTGTAAAATGAAAGGTTCAAGAGCAGGTACTGTGCAAAAGGGCCAGCGGGAGTAAGGTGGTCATAAACATTACCTATTTATTTCTCTTTTAATAATGCAAACAGTTCAGTAATTATCAGAGACATGTTACAAGGATTGTTCCACTTGAGTGGTATGTTCATTTCATGAAAATTTAAAGCATCTAACAATTTATTTCATTTACCCTTAGGGGTTCGAAAGATGGTTCTTCCACGCTGAATACATTGTGATGATTTAATTTCAGAACTGATACCCAAATTACGTACACATTACATTTTATTCCATTGGGTATCAGATTATCTGCCTTTGTCGCTCAACTATTAGTGTTTCTAGTTTTAGAAACGATCATTCTTGGACATTTTTCAACCCATTCTTAAAAGTAAGCATTTGTTGGATTGATTTAAAACAAATGTAGTTCAAAGACCAAGAGGTTTTATCAAACAAAGTTATTCAGACTATAAACTCAAATGAAGTTTCTACATGCTGTTATTTCTTTTTCACTGTCCACCATTAAAATCCTGGTTGACCTTATACATAGGCTGAGGTCATAACTCTAACGTACAGTGAGTACCAAGGTGTTCCGAAAACAAGTTAAGAGTTATGAAAGTCAGAACTATGTGTTGATATCAAGGGTTTTGATTGAAAAAGCAACACCCAATTAAGTCAATAATAAACCAGAGTTATGCTTAAAAGTTAGCCAATTACACTACCAGAAAGAAGAAGAAACCTTTTTTTCTCGAAGATTGAAATGTTTTGAATTTTTTGTGTAGCCTGTGTTCCAGCCAACAATATTCAGCATTAACTAGTTAGTCAAGTACCAAAAAGAATAATAATCATTGCAACTCTCATGTCATTTTAGAAGAAGCTGCAGAAAAAATTGTATAAGCAGAAATAATTATTGATTAAAAGGATTTCTTAATGGTGACCTCTAGACCTCTAGACTTGAACTTTGCCATGAAAATTCAAACTAAAATTTTTTTTTACTTTAGAACCGATAGTATCATCACAATGTACCTTGTGATTCCAGGCCATGTTTATATCGAGATTAACATCATTAAAGAAGTGTTGTAAAAAGATTTTATGTTATAAACATTGCATCTTGATTTTAAATCAATGTCATACAGTTTTAAAATACTGCATATTTCTTGGTTTAGTACTAGAAGGTGTTATTCTCCATCAATGCTGTTTTCAGAGCTGTGAAGTTACAATCATGTAAGTCATTGATGTAAACTTGGTGTACAAGTGTTGCCTTGCTGAGCTATACAACAGCAGTTGAAGACAACACAATGGCCGAAACAAAGTCTATGCGGGTGGTTCCCAGTGGGAAGATCTACAGACAACTGTTTGAAGCTCAGGTACTGGTGTCTTTGATATATTGTAATAATATTTTCATAAAGTGTAGGCTGTTTTGCAGAACACTGGAGGATTTTCAAAGGTATTATTTATAAAAAAATTGGGGGAAAAAGAAAATAATAAATAAATGTATGGAAAACGAGCAAGTGATTAAGAGAATAACTTCTATCATTATGATTAACATTTTTGTGAATGTGTGTAAAAAACCAGCAATTGATTGAATTGAACATCTTGCTATTGTTTGTCATTTTATAGGTACAATTGAACAGAAGTTTGACAAAGATTCAGCGAGATTCCTCATCTGGAACAAGCAAGGTGAAGAGTGGAATTCCCCTGGTTCATCTCTCTCAGGGTAGGTTTACATACACATAAACATGTATTTGTAACTACATATAATTTGAATGTAGAAAAGTTAAAATTGTTTATTATTAGTTTGTTTTGTTGTTGTGGAATACCATTATTTTCTCCTTTTGTAAATATAAAATGCTGTTCAGTGCTACTCTTAAAGAAAATTGCCATAAGCTAGAACTATTTGCATGTTATCATTTATAGGACTGAGATGTCATGATTTATTTTAAGAGTTTTAAAAGGTTCAACTTTTTTTTTGACATAACACAAATTAAACAATGTTACGTTTTATTTACCTAAAAATCTTTTTTTTTTTGGAATACCAATAAACCACCATTTATTTGTCTCTCTTGGTTCAATGCTAGATGACATAGAACATGGCATTCTTGGAGAACGTCAGAGAACCTGGGCAGATGGCTTCCCCAACGATCCGTACACAGAGAACCCTGTTGTCTACAAGTAAGTCAGAGGTGCAGCTACACAGAAAACTTGCATTCAATACAATCAATTTCTTTATAACATTTTAACATCTTGTGTTGCATTTCATACTCATTTTTTATGAAAGTCATGGTCTTTTGTCTTTTGGGACATGTAAATCAGAATTGCATTGATGCAAGGACCATGGAAATCTTTTACTTATAACTGGAGTTCTTTATTAATGTACAGTTAACTATTTCTTAGCTAAAGATTAGGGATTAAAAATCTATTCCTTATAACAGAAAGTTCACTACTAGCAGGTTTCCTATCAGTGGCCTTTACTGTACACATTAATTCTTTGATTTGTATAAAGATTACCATTAATATTTTGAAACAGGTGGTCCGGTGTCATTTTAATTTATCCTTAACCTTGTGTGTCATATATTTTACTTCTGTATGCTTAAACCTTGTGTGTCATGGTAGATATTTCACTGCTGTATGAATGTGATTGCAGGCAGTATGCAGAGTATATTCAACCTAAGTAAACCTTTTGTGTCATGGTATATATTTCACTTCTGTATTGATGTGATTGCAGGCAGTATGCGGAGTATGTCAATATAAATGGAGGAGATGTTTAAAGAAAAAATGTTGTAAACAATGTGGACAAGTCAAGTTTATGGGCACCATGACCAAATGGCCCGTACAAAAACACACAGAACATCACAAAACACGGAGTAAACAAAGACGCAACAGACATAAAGAAATAATTATTTTTTTGATTTTTCTGATTTTTGTTTTCAATTTTCAATTACTTAAAGGACTACTCCAGAAAATGTTGAATTACCGCCTTGGTACGGTCAATGAAAAACATTGGGGGGTTAAACCAGTTTTCCGCTGCAGCAAACCTCACACTTTCTCAACATTTTCTGGAGAAAAAAAAGAAAAAAATTATCCATTCATTCTTGTCAACAAGGCCACTAGGGAAATAAACAAAACGGAAAGTAAATAAATACAAAATCAAAAAAATGCAGGGTTGAAAAAAGAGAAAATCCTTAGTACAAAAAGTCTCCTGCCTGTGAAATTCATCACAGGTCCATGGCAGGGGGCACTTGTTGTCAAACCTTAGTAAACCTTTTGTGTCATGGTATATATTTCACTTCTGTATTGATGTGATTGCAGGCAGTATGCGGAGTATGTCAAACCTAAGTTAACCTTGTGTGTCATAGTAGATATTTCACTTCTGTATTATGTGATTACAGGCAGTATGCGGAGTATGTGGGGTCTAAGATGGAGGAACCGATCAGCTCCATCGAGGGGAAGGAGGTTCGAGGGCTGCCTGATGTCGTGGGTCAGTAATTCTCAACCATAGCTTTTGTATTAAGACCGCCTAAATTAGGTAATTAAAGGCCAATTTATATGTTTAGTGGTTCTGAAATTTATATTGGTCATTTGTATTTGAACCTTGATGATCCAAACTGAGCAATTTAAACATGTCTTGTTATATTGTAACACTTAAAATGTGTATGAATGAATCTGGGGAGCACTGTTTTACTAGAAAGTATATCAGTTTTTATTACAGCAAGCTGTAAGAGCCATCAATCATTATTGAATCGGCAATCTGATGCTGAATTTAAAAGTAACTGTAGAAATGTATTAGTCATAGACTTATAGTGAAGTCTCATTATTTCACAGCAGTAAGCTGACATATTGAAGTCTGACAGTCATGTTTGTAAATATCTGACTGAGTGTGTGTTTGTGGTAGTTGCGGCAGTAACTATATTCAAGCTCTGCCATTCTTATAATTTATGTACATACCTGAATGTGTCTGTACGTGTTGTAGTTGCTGCGAAGGAGAGTTCCAACATTATTGAGCGTATTGCGGCGAGCAGGAAGGAGCGGCACGAGTCAACCGTGGATGAGATGCACCAGGAACTTACCGCCATCAACGCGGTAGGTGTTGTCATTAACACAGTGGGTTTGGAATCTCTTTAGTCTCACCACATCATTGCAGTAGGTACAGTGGGGGAGGGGGTGGGGCAGGTTTTTACCTTCTACATAGTCGAAGCCTTTCATACATTCTGAACCTCTATTTGAAATTATGCAGTTTTTCTGAATGTTTTAGCGTGATAGGTCTAACAGTTTTTGTCATTGTGTTGTGTGTACAGGAAGTTGAGCCTCAGATCTCTGAGTCGTGTTCGGGGCTGCTGTGCCGGCTGGAGGAAGATGACCAGGACATTTCTGCCAAACTGGACCGGATTGCCCGTGACGAGGTACAATTAATCAATCCAGTGATGACCATAATCCATATTACTTGTTAATTTAAGAACATTGATTACAGTAAGAATTTCACAGCGCAAGTAGTTGCTAACTATAGGAGACATAAGTTGTTTTCTCTGTCATTTCTAATGACAGGTTTGAGTTAAGTTCAGACCAAGAAAACTAATGTTTTACTATTAAAATAATGTGACCGTAGGTATGAAGAGTATATAAGTTGGTTTTGGTCGGACACCAATGTTTTGTTCAGGAGTGATCATTGAAAATGGAAATCTGATACAGGCTTTTTTTGTCACTGTTTCAAAAAGTGAATTACTGGTTTTATTTCACTGATATTTCTCTACAAACTACTGGAAAACACAAAATACAAACAATATATAAATAATGACCTTGTTGAGGGTGACAGTGCATTTTGTCAACCCGAGGAAACACTGTAGACCGAGGCGTTAGCTAAGGTCAACAGTGTTTTCGAGGGTTGACGAAAATGCTTTGTCACCCTCAACGAGGTCATTATTTATTTTATAATACCGAACAAACAACTAAGAACAATACAATGTAACTCAAAATTTAGTTGATTTAATTTACATGATCAACAACAATTATAACAATATAAATTCAACACAGATAAAAGTGACTATTTATGTCGTCCGATAACTAAAGAAGGAAAAGAATGCGTCAACCTACCAAGATAATATCATGTTATCTCCGTACTTTTCCGTACACCTCAGGGTAACATTGCGCACATGAGGGCAATACTGCCATGAGACAGTTAAAATTTTTGCCCTCTGACATCACAATAGACTATATAGTAAATAAATCACGTGAGGTATAATAAACATAAATGCTGTGTTGCAGGACCTGCTGACATACAGTCTGGAGGGGCTACATGAGCTCTGGAACGAGGTTCAAGGTCACTCCGAGGTCAGGCAGGAATGGATTACTGCCCTTGATGAATCTCTCAAGAAACTGGAAGGAGATCGCATGGAAATGGTGAGAGTTGTGGCAGAATTTCACTTGATTACTGGGAATTGTTCTGCAGTTAAGAAATGATTTTCATTAGAATCTATTGTCTTCTGAAATCAAATATATTAATTTAAAGTAAAAATCTTATTAACTTTGATTAAAAAAACAACACAGACATGCATATAGTTTTGATCCAACTTCAACATTTTTAAGTTACTTGAATTTATGATATAATTTTTGGTGAGTTTAAATGTGTCTGGTGGTGATGTTCAATTATTTAAGTGTTCCTTATTTTGATTGTAGATTTTTAATGTGTTTGATTGTGGTGTAAGGGGAGTTAAATATGTTTAGCATTAATGTGCTGTTATATTGATTGTGTTTATGTTGTGTGTAGATCCGGCGTGTGTTCAAGGACTATGCGAAGGCGCTGGAGAAGATCGCCCACATCCTGGCACCTGACCTTCACCGCTTCATGGACAAGGAGTCCCAGGTCTGGACATGCTGCAGCTTAACTAGGAGTTTACAGGTCTTGGGCCATATTCACAAAGCACTGATGGGAAATACTGATGTTAAGAGAAAATTTTGGCATTGAATTATGACAAAACCAGAGAACATTACAAAAAATGATAGTAGATTGCATGTTAAAACGTGTATACGTCTGTGTAAATTGTTTTTAAATAATAAAAGATAAGAGTAATGGAACTAAAGGAAATTTAACTTTAATTAGCTTTTAACCAATGGTGCTTTTTGAATAGGGCCACTGGACACAATGCCCCATTAAAGAGTCCCAGATCTGGACATGCTGCAGCTTAATTGGGAGACAACAGATTGAGACACACTTGATTATCTAGAATGAGATTTTAATAGTATCCAGCCTCACTAATGTTTTTAAGCTTAGATCTTACTTTATACTTACAATTGAACTATTATTTTGATATTAAAATGTTTCAGCTTTTGTGTATCTGTTCTAACACATGTTATTATTGTCATTACAGCTAATTAATCAGACAGTGCTGAGTAACCGTCGAGCGTACGGTGACCTCTTCGTGCGCCTCATGTCCACCGACATCGAGAGGGAGAAATCGCAGCACACAGCCTGGAAACGTCGCGTCAACGATTGGAAGATGCTGAAAACGGAACTTGCTGTCAAACGATTTAAGTGGGTGCTGGGTTATTATTCAGTGTTCTATTACAACATGTAACCTTTCTAGCTCACCTGAACACAAAGTTCTCATAATGAACTATTATGACCAGTCTTTGTCTGGCATCCATCGTCATGGGTGAATGTCCTTTGTCAACAATTTTGCAACAACATATTTTTTCTCTAAAAACTAATAATGGATTTTGACCAGACTTGACATGAATGAACCTTTGGTGGCCTCCTTTCAAAGTTGTTGTAACAGTTATGATAGGCTGCACAAGTGGGTAACAGGGCCAAACAATAGTTTTTTAAAATGTAATTTTCAAATGTCTTTTTGCTGGAAACCACAAAGCTCAGAGCTTTCATATTTGGTTTAGAAACATGTCACATGGTCCCCTACTTAAAGTGATCACCTTTGGGATCACAATTATACTTATAATTACATAGAAAAATAATAGTTCAAACCACCATTTTTCCTGTAAAATTGCTAAATATTATTTTTTGAAACTTGACAATAATGACACCTCTTTCAAAATATATAATCGGTTATCCTTGACTAATTAACAAGGTCATGGGCACTTGAGTGATCCAGTTTAACATATCTTTAATATCCAAACTGAACAAAACTGTATGTAAATGATGTTTATTGTTATAATAGCAGTTAAATACATAATACAGGTTTGACTATTGCAAAATGAAATAACAGAATCAGTTATATTGTACAATCGTAAGTTACAAACCCAAAGCACATGAAACCTTGTTTTCTTCAAAGGAGTGTGTGAAGTTAAGAAAACAACAATAAAACACCTATTTCAAGATCATGTAATTATCTCATTTAAGTGATTTAATAGTAATAAGCTGATGATGCACTTTATATTTCAAAGGTTGCGATGACTAATTAGTGTCAGTAATCTTCTGCAATTTGGTAGACTTTGAAAGTGTCTGTGTAGCATGATGCAACATAGACCTTCTTCTGGTCAGGGCAGTAGGCTAATAAGTTAGGGCTCTCAATCCCACCATCCTCATGCTCTAGCACAGTGGACATTGTGTTGGTGGATGGCTGGAGCAACATGATGCTGTGGTTCCCTTCGCTGCACACCAGGATCTGGTCCTCTGTCACTGTGGTGATGCCAGATGGCTTCTCCAGCAGTGGGCTGGTGAATGTCTGCAGGATGTTAAGGCTCTCATCCACCATTGTTATTGTGTTTGTTCTATGGTCTGATATGAGTAACAATCCACCAGGTGTTGTGCATATGAAGGTTGGCCATTTGAAGTGCTGGGATTTCCCTCTCTTGTCAAACTGTTTGAGAACTTTCCCATTCATTGATATCACTTCTAACCAAGGTGCCTCCCAATAGGACGCCACCAGGGATTTCCTGCAGGATGTTATTCCTTGTATGTCTTTACTCACAGCCAGCACTTTTCCCAGGGTCAGTGTGTTGTCCTTCACCTTGATCATCTGGATCTTCCTTCCTACAATGCTCACTGCAGCTTTGTTCCTGTCTGTCAGACACATACTCCATGGTGCATCATGTAGCTGTACCTGAGACAACACTTGGCCTTGCCTGCTGTCCACCAGCTGTACAAACTTATCACTGGAGACTAGAAGAGTGTCAGGAGTCACTACTGCAATGTTACATCTCCCTCTAGCCACCCACAGGTCTGGCTGCCGCTCCAGTCTGGCTGTGGTCAGGTCTGGGGACACTCTGATGGACTTAGTTATGGGTGGGGGGAGGCCTGAGAAAAAACAACATAAAAGTGTCTCAATTATTTACAGTTTAAACATAATTATTCTCTTGAATTAATTACGACCCTCTATCATAAATTAAATATCATTACCTAAACCTTTACAAGTGTTTAAGTTAATAGTTATAGAACATTCTAAGTGTTGAATAAAAGGGTTTAAACCATTACCTAAAGGTTATACTAGTAAATCAAGTGTAATATTTTATACCTTCTATGTTAACATATCTCTTTTATCGCTTTTTTTCAAGAAATAGTATCATTTACTAAATATGTGTACCTGTAGTTGGAGCAGTAGTGATGGCCATCATTGCAGGAACAGGTGGGGCTGCAGCAGAAGTGGACTTTTTTACAGGAAGAGGTGGCGGGATATCTGCTGACATAGATAAGATGGAATGGAGTCCATGGCACATACGAACAATTGTGCAATAGATCAACTTTCTTTCCAGAAAACTTTTTTTAACTAAAACACAAGTTTTTTTAAATGACTATGCATGATATGTTGAAAACAATACAGAACATTGAATTAATTAAAATTTGGTATTTAGCAGACTTTGGTCTTTAATGATGTAGGTTTTGTTTGTTAAGTTGAAATTTCATGCCCAAATATGTTCCCTGACCTGTAGGCATAGCAATATGGGCCATTCCTTCTTTGTTATTCAGCAGGGTTTCCACCAGGGGGTCTCTCAGGAGGTCGTACTCTCGGTACTTGGTCTTGCTGGTGATGTCTTGCAGGGCTGATTTCAGCTTGTTAACCAGGGATTGGGCTCTTTTAGTGGCAAGAAAAAGATTATAGGAGTTGTCTTCATGAATCTTAAGATTAGTCAAAGCCTTGCTGAGGTCTGACTTGATGTTCTTGGCAGAGGTCTGCAGTTTCTGCAAGGCAGCGAGGTCCCGGTCTCGGGTGAGCTGTATTTCTTGCAGCAGCTCCTTTTCACGCTGATCCAGGTATGCAATTATGAGCACCTTGAACTTTCTCAGCTTTTCCACTTGGCTGCTGCTCAGTTGATCAACCTTTTTGATGCAGTTGTTTATGTCTTGAAGGCAGTTGATAGTAGTTTTAGTGGTGTTCTGGAAAAATGCAGTTAAGTCTTTGTATTCTGACTTGATATAGTCCTTAGATATGTCTGGAATGTATTTTTGTTGGCAGCCACTATGTTTTGAAGTGTTGCAAATACAACAGTAAACTTCGTTGTGAGAGGCACAAAAGAACTTTATTTCTTCTTGTGGGTGGTCCAAACATTTGTTCAGGTCATCTCTGCCATGCTTTGTAGGATAAAAAGAGGGCAGTTTGCCGCCTGTAAGAAGTCGATGGTCTTTAAAGGTTGGGTATTTCTTGTGCTGGCCCTCACAGCTTGGACACAGGTAGATCCGACAATCAAGACAGTAAGCAGAGGCTTTTACAGTGGTACACAGATGACAAAACATTGTGTCATCTGTGGAGCCCAATGTAAGAGAGTTGGCCATCGCTCCGCGTACCTGGTCCATTGTCCCAGTGTCTGTAAAGAAACATTATAAACCTAACTATTGGCATTTTCACACTTACCAGAAATTTAAAAAAGAAATAAACAATAGTTGTCACTGATTTTAAAAATTGATTTGAAGCAACCATTAAAAACCCAATTTTACCTTATTTGTCTTTAAAGTACATTAAAGAACATTTCCTTTTCCAATCCTCTAAGAACATTAACAGTCTTGCACTATGTAAAAATCAGATACAGTCTCTTACGTTCGGTGGGTAAACATAATCTGAAGTTTTGTTTGGGTTCTCACCTTGACGACGCTATAAATCTGTCTCTTTACAAGTATCAGCACTTAGCTGTAGATTTATTGATGTTTGAAGTAGGAAGTTTGAATCTCTCTATCATCTATTAAAAAATTCTTTTTTGAAATGAGCAGATTTTGTACATGTATAGTCTGAAATAGACCAGGTTGTGTTCTTTTGGAACATAACAGTTACATAAAATTATGCATATTGCATGACCCTGTTTTTTTCAATTTTGCCCCCCCCAACACTTGTGCCTTATAATGGAGAGCGTTATAACAAATCTACAGAGTTGAATGGTTGTGTTTGGCAGGAATATTTGGTCAAAGAAACTCAGGTGAGCAACCCAGGTGATTTTTATGAAACCAAACTGTTAATAAACATGTCATTTAAGGGATTATGTTCATAAAGATCTTATGAATGCGGGTTCTAATAAGGCTCTAATTAAATGAAGCCATTGATTGTCAATAAACGCCAATAAGCGCAGTCTTATCCACTATAAAATTGATACAAAACACACCCTTGAGTAAACACCATACAACTATAAAGTTGATCAGCACTGTTATCTGGTTGAGTAAAAAATATAATAAGAATGATTAACTAACTAACATGTTTTCCTGGTTAAATTGGTTTACCAAATAAATGAAACAATATGACATTATTGCACAGTTACTAAATAGAAATAATCGATGACATTACAAACAAGCATATTTCATCAAGCAAACCTGGGTCAAAGGTTAATAATAGTAATTGGAACAATTGCACGTGCTTTACTTTATTGAGCACAAATAATTATGTTTCATACTTTACTGAAATCAAAGGTGTCATATGCAAATTGTGCAAGCTATTGAGTTGTAAAAGCAATTAAATAAAAAAAGTCTTACAAATTAAATCATCAAACTTATGAACTTATGATAACAATTTGTCTGTTTTTTT
>Ga0224511_10001762_pt1 | contig 13623 bp, 5 predicted proteins | sample SF_May12_sed_USG_2_FD_169988 | JGI IMG/M metagenome (GOLD analysis project Ga0224511, IMG submission 169988) | Sediment microbial communities from San Francisco Bay, California, United States - SF_May12_sed_USGS_8_1 | ecosystem: Environmental > Aquatic > Marine > Sediment | place: USA...
GAATATTTATTCACGTGACTATCTTTCACAGTTAAAATGGTTGCAGTTGATTGCATACGTTGGTCGCGGGTGCAATAAAATGTTAAACAAGTTCAGTTCAAAAGTAATATTGTACCATATTACATTCTGATTTCAATTCCCAACCAAACCTTTTATATATTTAAACAGATGGAATATAACTAACCCGTTTGTATTTGCCTTCAGTTATAACGTACTAATTTTTTGTCACACAGTATGACGATAATGGCTGACATCACCATTTTACAACTTACCTCTCTAGAACTTGCCTAAATAAGCTCTATATTTCTATACCCTATATAATCGATTATCGGCATCACTGTGTTTGCAAAGAGGTAAACTTGCTTTTGTCATAAACATTGTAAGCACAATTTTCTTCAGTTCATTTCAGCAGATCATTGAGGTTTGAATTTTTTTAAGTTTGCTTTTAATTACAGTTGGCTGGACGCTGTGGTCAGACTGGAGCACGTGCTCTTCCTCTTGTGGTGCGGGAATCCAACACAGAACACGATCCTGCCAAAATCCACAGGCGTCCTCTCTGAACAACAGCTGTGCTGGTAACAACAACGAATACCGGACCTGTTTGGGTGTAAATTGCAACGGTACGTTCTAACTCACCTGAACTTTAAACCATTTCTTCACCTAAACCGCTCCTGGCATAACCCGCACGCTTCACCCCTACCATGTGCTGGAATAAACAAAGAATACCAGACCTGTTTTAGAGCCACATTCAACGGTAAGTTGGTCGCGGGTGGAGTAAAGTTTTCAAAAGGTAAGTTTAAAACAAATCTAGTAACTCTAATTATTACGTCCTGATGTTCAATGCCTTACCAACACTGTTTGAATCGTTTTAAAATTACGGATATAACATTTATTATTTGCCCTCAGTTTTAACGTACTAAAACTCAGGTCTCAATGTGTCAATACATATTGTAGATACTGCTCTGTCTTTCTTTCTAATCCCTGTAATTATATCAATATGTAGTTGATTATCAGCATCATTGCCTTTGCAAGTAGGTAAACTTTATATAATCGTAAAACATTGAACCACCGATCCAAATATTGTGAATTCGATAACCGGTCTGACAACTAAAATAGTAAAATGAAATATGCTCTCCTGTATCGGAGTTATACACAGGGTATTATGTAAAAAACCATTTAGTCATGTGTGGCGGGCGCTAGAGTATCTTGCACTATGTTTGACATGTTTAAATATCTATTGGCACAAATTTAGACCTTGATGAGACTGAGTGTAGCGCGCAAAATTCACTTTGATACCTCTACAAGTTTGGTCAAATTAAAAGGTCAAATGTGAAATTTACTTTGAAAAATGTTTGGCTAGATTCTATCATAACTTGGCACACACAATTACGTTGATGTGCTGGTGTGTCGCACATAAAAATATCATTCATACTATACTAGTTGTGGTCAGACTTGGAGGTCAACGGTAAAAAGGTAAAATAAAAGTTGGTCAAGTCTTTCTGTGTTCGGTCCCTAACATCACTATAAAAAAACTGGGCACACATGTTAACATTGGACGTGTCGTATTGAAAGAACACGTTATTGACATGAAGCTGGGGTCAGCCTCATGGATCAAGTGTCAAATTTGGCCAAGATTATGTTTGTTTAGGCTCTTATATTAGTTTAGTTTCGCACTGAAAAATATCCTTTAAACCTTTAAAATTGTTGGTAAACATACAGGGCAATGCTCAAATTAGTCAAACTAAGGTTTGTCTGCGGGCTCGAAAATGTGTCCCTTTGGATTTCTTGTGTATATTAGATGCGGCAAGTAATGTGCCTAAACAGTGTTTAATCTTTTGTCGAAATATGTTTTAACCGTAAGCTTTTAACGGTGAGCATCAGATCATTCTGTATACTTCATTAAAATACCATAATAGGCACATGTTTCCTAGTATATATTTATGTAATACGTAATGCACATTAAAACATTTAATTCTTTCTCATTTAAAAAAGACGTGATTTCAGATTACGTACCATGTTTTCAACGGTTGTTTAAAGGTAAATGTGGTATATACGATTTATTATTAGTTGGTTGGACACAATGGTCAGCCTGGGGCAGCTGCTCGCTGACCTGCGGCACGGGCGTCCAAGGGCGTTCACGAACCTGTCAGAATCCACTGGCGTCTGCCCTGAACAACAGCTGTGCCGGGGGTGGCAACGACTTCAGAACCTGTTCCAATAATGCATGTAAGACATAAGCTTACATCACGGTTGTGAACTTATACTGTTTTTGTTACTCATCAACTGCATTGCTTCAAACATGCAATAGGACGAACTGGAAAAAGTGTCCTGGAAGCAACCTGTTCTTAACTAGGGATGCAGGAGGCTAACCGAAATAAAAGCATTTTTGTAGATCTAAATTAATTTGAAAACTCAATGCTACCAGTCATTAGCTTATATAGATGCGTCTGGTAAATGTTTTCATTTACCAAGTACCTTTTGCATCTACCGGTATTATACGGAATGAGCACTAAAATATATGGTATTGTCAGGTGGCGATGACCCCACCTACATGTTTTAACGTGCACACTTACATTAAGCGTCGGTGAAGCGTAAGTAGTAAATGTTTTCGTCTAATTTTTATAAGAAAACAACTTGACATTATATTGTACGTATGCATATGTAGTCAGCTTAATAATGTTAATTGCTAGTTTTTGCGCAGGATTAGTTAAACATGTTTAACACGTTCTTGTGATTGAAACGCGCGTGCGTTGGACATTTGTATGTCAACACCGGCTCGCGCCTTCGTTGCACGCAAACCACGATTCTTAATGAAGTAAAATAGATTTGTATACGTATTCATGTAGTTAATTATATATATGTGTGTTTATTTGAACATGTAGCTAAAATTACAGCCTTGTGTGTTGAAAAGTGATACTTAGAATGATTTGAAACAATGCATCGTCGCCGTGCAGTCTAAACCTCGTAACTTCAATATTTGCCGAAAATGGCGTTTTGATAGCACACACAACAGTTACCAGATGTGCGCAGTGTCTCAAAATATAGTATTTCTAAGCCAATCAGAACAGGTTTAAAAGCTGTTCAAACTCTAAACCACTGATATACGATATTTTGAGAGACAATTACACTAATAAAAGGGAAATACATTCAAATCCCCGTTTTTGACAATTCATCCAGAATGGCTAAGTTTTTGCACATGAAGACATTTCTTTTACAGTCCAAACAATTTTCTATGTGTACTAAGAGTATTTCCGCCTATCAAAATTGAAAAAAAAACACCCAATCAATTGTTTTAAAAACACATGGGGCAAAACATCGTATGTGGGGAAAATATTTCGCGTCAAAACATCGTAAGTCTCAATTTGACATGAATATGTCTGTTGTTCTCAAAAGTACCCAAAAACTATTATTCATTAGCAACTTTTTGGACAATACTCGTAAAATGGTGGCAAAAAATCAAGAAGAAAAATTATATACAGTTTTTTGTTTCTCCTGTAAAATTACAAAAAGTGAAGTTACAAGGATTTGACTGCACAACGACGACATCTGAAACTTGTCAATTAGGTAAAGGTTTCACTAAAACGAAAAGGTGGATTAGATTGTAGATGTGTAATGGAATTGTGTTATTTACCTTTGATTAGTTTGTGCAATAAGAGCAAATTATCATTATTTTTTATATAAACTATATGTTTAAATATATCAAGCCTCTGTTAACGTTCAAAGAGAAAGGTATAGTGTAAATGTCATTATATACTCCATAAAAAACAAGCCATGCGTCTTGGAAGATAGTACATTTACACCTTTACACTTGGCAAACAAAGCTACGCTTCATGATTGGCTATATCAGCTGATTCATGTGTATTAACATTTTTGTTCAGATGACATTCTAGTACTTTGCATATCCATGTAGTGAATACAAATGAATACTGTTTAAATGTTTCAAGGCCATGATAGTTACGTAATTTATTTGTAAGGAAAATGGGAGTTGTATGTTCTTGCTTAATGACAGTAATACAATTCAATTGCAGGCAATTCACTTTTTCTGGCCTGGGGCGTTGCAAAAATCAACGGAACCCGCAGCATACGGTTTCCGAATGCGTTGTACAACGAGGGCAACGACTACGATCCCGCAACTGGCGTCTACACCTGTCGTATTCCCGGGACCTACTGGTTCTCCGCGTCCTTAGGGACAACTTCTGTTCATAATGAACAAATCAACTGCTATATCAATGTAAACGGTAACACTAAAATTTGGTTAATCTTCATCATTAACAATATCAGCAGTCAATCCTGGATCACTGTGTCAGGTTCTGGTGGATTTCATCTTAACAAAGGTGATCGTGTGTATGTAGATCATTGCGATCATCCGGAACATTTTGATTACGGATACAATACATACTTAAGCGGTGTACTGATCAGACCTGATGCATAAAACGTTAAATTTGTAGCCTCAAGCGTACATATACAAAGCCATTAATTCATTCTAAATAACAATTGGGTTCTTCTTGTTTAAATTATTGATACTATTAAAAGACACTACTATAAATAATTATTAAGACTGCGTTTTAGTATATCTTATGATTATCCTACTTTCATTTGTTACCCTTTGAAAACCCCGCCATATGTAATAGGTAATATTTTTTTAGAAATATCAAAATAAAAATTGTTTGATAACGGTTATATTACAGTTATCACTTATTGTTTACCATCAGAGTGTTTATTACAGTTATTTTGTTAAACAATAAATGTAAATATAATTATGTAGTGTGCGTTTAGTACTGTGTTAAGTTTGACCAAAAAATATTGAATGCTGTCACAATGTAATTTTTGTATATTAATTAGTTGCTAGAATATGTACCTTGATATGTGAAATATTTATGTATTCTAATTGGTATGTTTGTTGTGTAAGTTTAAAGGTGATGAACTGTAATAATGCTTAGGCTTGACTCTGATAATGTGGGTTATTTTCGATGAATACTTTTCTACATGTCTTAACGGTCTTATTTTCCAACTCAAATATGCTTTACAAATATTGTAAAAAAATGTATGTAAGTTCCGCCGAAAAGCGTATATCGACTTTTTGCAGGATTGTGTATTAATTGCATATAATATAATAAATTTGCTTTGACAATGAGTGCAACATCGGTGTGTATACTACATGTGTATTTATAATATAGTACATTTGTATATGCCAAATACTTTGTACAAATGGTTAACTTAATAAAACATCTACCTATAAATCATGCATTATTGTTACTTTTTTCAATTTTGCTTAATTTTCAAATGTTCTGTGTGGTTTGCCGTTCAACTGACAATACATGCAAGACCATTGCATTAAACGTATGCAATTGTCGACATACAATTCACCAGTTTACGACGGTCATTATACAATGTAAATACATGTTTTCTTATAAAAGAGATTTTGCTAAATCATACATGCTCGGCGCATTTTTAGTATATATAGACAGTTATAGTCCACATTGTATGGAAGTATAAGTATTCTCATTATAATTCATTTGCTCCACAATTACTTCTTACTTACAAAAATATGATGTGACAGTGTTGCCATAGCTGTGTCATTAATACAATACATAATTGTTGTGAATAAATACATATTATATTTCACCATATGTTTTAGATCATGCTAAACGTATTCATTTCGTAAAAAATTAAAACCATTGTTTCATATAATGATGATGGTGTTTTTCTATTCAAAATATACATGTATAGAAAAATGCATTGTTTTTGTCGTAAAATAATTGTGCTTTCGTTTTCGGTGTGTGTGTTTTGTGAATAGGTATCTAGGTTTGTCAAAATTGGGTAGGCGCTCAACAAAATTCCAATTTGGGATGGCCTTACTTTATGAGAAAAGATAACACTCGTCTGGATGTTGAGTATTTAGAGAAATTGAAAAGATTTGCAATCAAAGCGGAAAAGGGTATCATAAACAAAAGATGCTAACTACATGTAGAGGTGGCGGACTAACGTGGTCACGACAACATGTTTACATTCTTTTCGCGATATCGACTGATTTAAATGGAGTCAGTATAGCTTGCTGGACAGATACACAAGTAACTAGAAAAAGGGCACACCTTTTTATCCTGGGTTCTTGCAGACAGTTGTTTTTAAAGAAAGTATGGCTCTCGGCTTTATAAGACTACAGAGAAATATTGCATTGATGTACATGTATTATTGGGCCAGATTGAATTTGGAAAATGAATGGACTACCTTTAACTTGAACGTATCTTAGAAAGTTAAGGTGAACGAACACATTCTAAGTTGTTTTCGCGCATTTATTATGGACTTAAAATATTTCGAAAATAAATAAAAATATACAATATAACTGTTATTAAAAGTAGCATTAAATGCAACACCATAGATGCACTTCCCTTGTTCAAGTGTAAATCCTAGAGTTATTAGGAGGAGTAGGGTTATAAAATGTCACTATCGTGCATTTTTATCACAACTCTTAATACAGAGAGTTTTAGAAATATCGAATTTATTTGACTAAAGAGACATCTGGGGTCACGTACGATATTATATTCTAATAATAATAATAATAATAATAATAATAATAATAATAATAATAATAATAATAATAGTAATAATAATAATAATAATAATAATAACAATAATAGTAATACTACTATTACTACTAATAATAATTATTACATGAACTATAAATAACCGAGTCAATAAATCCAGATATTGACCCGCTTTCGCTGATATTGACCTGTCTATAAAAAGAATTCGAAATTTTGACAAAATCAGTTGCTAGCATAAAGCCATTTTTGCATGCAAAAAAGAAGATTGCAGTACAATTAAGTATTTAATTGTTATTAAAACGAAACTCTTATTCCAGAAAGGGAAATAATATTGTTAACCTAAAAATCAAAGCATATTTTAGTGATGAGTTAAACCGCACAGGGAGCAGAAGAACTTTTATTTTGAATTCATTAAAAGTATTTGAGTGTTTTTATGTATTTTAATGAAAATTCTACCAATGAGTGTATGTGTAATACTCAGTATAGATCCTCTTATAACAATGGCATTGCGTTTCTTTGAAAGTCAACAATGTGCTGTGATCTAGATCTAACTTCGTAAGTGGCATTCATGTTCATGACTTCCAAACTTGTTTTCATTTGAACTTGACGTTGAAGTAGAAATCTACCCAATATATTTTGATTTGTTAAATTCTTCGAATTAAATTAAAAAAATCGAAGAGTTCAATCAATTTTCGACTGGAATTGAACTGACCCAGTAAACTGAGTAATCATCAAAAAATGAGATAAGAATGTGCCATCTCCGCAGGTAAGTTGTTAGTTAGTTTTGTTACATATTCTAAATAAGTTAATAAAAACTATTTATAGTTCATGTAATAAAACAGTTATCTACTTATTAGCTGAGAAATATGCTGTTGATGTTGACCGCAAAAATCGCCTGGGTCAATAACGATTTGTTTTGGTCAACATCACAGCATATTTCCCAGTATAATATTTGTATATAACTTTATTTCATGAATGTAGCATAATTAAGTTGTACAACTTATTTACAATATGGCCTTCAATAACAAAGATTTACACGAACAACAAATAGTGATTACCATGCACACAAAATATAACAAATAAAAGAAATATGAGTTAATAGCATCGCATTCATTGTACAAATGTATTTCTCCCAACAAAATCATGTCGAGGAACAAATATTTTCTCATGATGACGTCATAAGTTGCGGTAACGTTTCCTAAATGGCGGTTTATTCTTGTGATTTAGAAGTACGTAATACATGTTAAAAATACTATATTCTATTAAGTGTTGACTGCTTAAAAACAAAACAGATGCTGAATAGTGTATATTTCAAACTCAAACATCGAACAAAAGTGCATCAAAAAGGAATGCAACCACACGTGTGTACGACTCCGCATGCACTTAAAATTAAGGAAAAGGGTCCCATAATTAAGGAAAGTGTTCAATAATGGTTGGTGTTTAACAGTCATTACGTTTTTGCTGAAAAGAAACAAGCATTTTATTAGTTTATTTGCAAAAATATGTGTATAAATTAAAAATGGGTTATGTTCTTAAAATAGTATTTACTCCAAAAATGTAAGGTTTATGTTCTTTAAAATTAAGCAAATGCCTTTTAATGTTTTTAACTTGAAATACTGTCAATTTAATATTGCTCAGAGGATTTCAAATTAGATGCAGGATGTTTTACTGGCCCATTCGGGAAAATACGTGGCAGTCAGAATATTAATATGGGGCGAGACTGCCCTGTATTTTCCCGTATTGGGCAGCAAAACACCCTGTATCGTTTATATCACGCCGACAACCTTTTTGAACTGTATCTAAATTAAGTTGGTAAACATTTCTTTATCCTTCTGCATGGGCAAGCAGGTTGTTCAGAAGAGTTATGATGAAATTATTCTAATGATTAACTTTTATTTTGAAGAATTACAATTCAAATACATGCCTTAAACGTTTATTACTATGAAAGTTTGAAACTGTTCTCAGCAGAATCTTCCGTGGTCAAACAGTTGGTCAAAGGAACGATCGGTAATTTAAACAGCAAATGCAGTACATTGCACACATATTGAGCAATAGACCCTCATTATGTTTACCAAATTCAATTTTGAAAACGCTACATGTTTATTAACTAAAAAAACATTTACATTGTGTCTTCTGCATTTTTGTTTCCTTTTCGATGACTGTAAAAACATCTGCCTCGCTAGACAATCAATACTGCGGTTAAAACCGCGCTTTATTGATTTGTATCTAAACAAGATTATTTTCCTTTATAAGCCATGATAACCGAAAAAAAGCATACCGGTACTTTGTGTGAAGAAAATTTATGACAGTTAATTATTTGACGTTGAAGTAGGAAGCCATTTAAAATTTTACTAACACAATATTGTTTGTAGCTGATCCAATATAGTAAAATATATGGCAGTCACGTGACGTCATTTTAACCAATGGGAACGATGGAAACGTGTTGAAGGTGTGATATTAGAAGATGTCGGCAATATAATAAAGGGGGCGTTAGAAGTGTTTAGTGGTGTATAAATTCGAAGAGCAGCAATATATTTACGAGTGATATCATCACATTATGTTTGGAGAGGGGGTGCAGAATAAGACAAATTGGCTGACACGTTATCTAGTATGACGTATGCCTTTGTACTGTTATGCATATAAAATGAGCGCGCACACCACTTCTCGTCTGTTTGATATCTACACTACAGGGGCAATGGGAGTCAAAACAATGTAAGAATTTTTCACGCCTTAATTTATACTTATTTTCTAATTTAAATGAAACAGTGTTTGAAATACATAAGTTGAACACATTAGGCAGATAAAAAATGACACAATTAGTTCATCGATATTTAGGTATGTTATACTATAACATGATATGCATCTTTTCATTTTCGCACTTGCACCGTATTCCTGAACTTGTTCCATGCATCCAATTATAAGAACATATTGTATTTTGTCTGTTCCAGGGCCATATCTTATTACTGTCGTTGCATTTTGTATGACCGTATATTTGTTGGAAGAGGTAAGTAACATATGTCCAATATGTTATCTTTATTTTGTATTAGTTATTACATGATTTAAAGGATTCGTAAAATTATAAAAGAAAAATGTTTCAACGACAACACTGTAGCATAGTAGGGATGTCATAAATGAACGATGTTACATTATCTGCCCTTGCATAATTTTATGTACACTTTACTGCTTTTGTTTTGTTTTGGAGTGAATATGTTTTTCGACATGTTTCGGTTAACACATTCGATTTCGCGCCAGGTGGCAATATTTTATGTGTTTGTTTTGTCACTAAAGCGGCAAATGAGACACTGACTGTTTAAAGTCTAATAAGAGGTACACCTCGGCTTCCTTTTGAGATCACGTGCAGAATAAAGAAGAAGCATTGTCGAACTGAGTAACGATAGTTAGGTGCATATACCAACGCAATATGGCATGCTATATGTTGAAAACGGCGGTAAATGTAGACTGACTGCTGTGATGACACAGTCCGTGTTAAAACCAGAGTAAATTACCTGAAATCAACACAACAACCCATTTTTTCCAGATGGTGCCGTGCCTTGTGCTAGCGTGTTTCCTGTTGGTTGAAACAGCCAATGGAAGACATCTATCTGTAAAATTCAACTACAAAGGCGCTCACCCAAATGTCAAGCCTGTAGGGTCCCATCCGTATGCCAAGTCTGTAGCAGCTTCTTTGAAGACGTTTCACGTAAGTCAGCTAATTAATGTTTTGTCACGGTGTGTGCACTAATAAACTGATGAAAGGGAAAGCCCCCAGGAAGCATAGCCTGCATGAGAAAACAGCAGCCTCGGTTTTATTGAAGCTGTTCATCAGTGGTAATGAATGATGCCATACCACTGACGCCCCCTAGCGCATGAGCAGAACTCCATTTTCAAATGTAAACAACATACATGTACACTCCATGATCCCTGAGGACCATTACATACATGTTAATGAGATCAGGTAAACCTGGGTATCTCAGATGGTACCTGACCTGCAAGCAAGGGGTCGCGGCGTTTAACCCGGTACACGGTTTGTTCCCCCCTGTGAACATTAACTTATGCAAAAATGAGTTTGGAACAAACACACACGCTTGCTGTTTGACATTTAAAGGCTGTTAATACAATTATCATCTAGTGAGATTTACTTAAAACGAGAATATTATAAATATCCAATTCATACCAAAGTATAGCATGCGTACAATAACCCCGACTTGACCTTTATGTAAGAATATATCATCTATCGAATACGAACGCAGAATTTGTTATCGATAATGCAATCGCTGACAGTCATCTAAGATCGCGCATGTTTGTTGAACAATCGTAATATTTATGTATTCAAAACAAGTATGAGGCTTAACAGTACCGGCGTGGCCGAGGGGTTACTTGCAATGTCCGTAATCGAAAAGTTTTTTTTCAATTATTGGAATACTGGAGTCCACCTTGGATCGAATGGCAAGGCATGGCATTGAGTTTCTCGTGTAATTTCGTTAAACTGGTGAATTAAAGTAGACTTTTTAAATGTATGTGTAAACTTAATGCACCGTTTTAGTTCTGTGCGCACTGTTTAGTTCGGCTGTATCATTGCAAAAAATGTACACAAAACAAAAAAGGTAGTAATAAAACGATTAAATAAAAAGTAAATAAACAAAAAAACAAAACAAAACAGTTACAAAAATGAAAAACCCCACTAAAAATAGCAAAATGTGAGACTCGAACCAGCATAAGTTATTTAATATCAAAACAAATTTGCTGCTTTACCGATAAGGCTAACGAACAGCATCTATCTGTCGTATAAATTAAGTAGATAATTCTTAAGCGTTGAACCTACAAAGCTTATTGATTTTCATTTGCATGCGTAAATTGCCGAGTTTGAAGGAGGGCGTGGTATTGATCGTATATAGGTGTGAGCTTGATCGTTAATAGTGCTTATTTTAAAGGTAAAGTCGGGGTTAGCATGCTATACCTACATAATTCGCTGGGCATGGACGTTCAAATGGCAATGGCCGCTTTCTGCTAACTCTGGGGTCATGAGGTCAACCCTGGCAAGGCCACATGGCATGTATGTGCAATTGGTCATAAAATGATAAAGTTATTGTCAATTGCACCTACATTTGCCGAATGTAGCAAGCTGCCAAATGAATGTCAAATAACAAATGCCAAACCGCTAAGTGTTCCGAAAAAAGTGGTAGTAGGATCATGCAAAATTACCACCATATTATAAGTGTTACAAACGACGAACAACAATAAAAACAAAATATTTTGATTATTTGACTGCCTGTGTTTATCGATCGATTGCTTGTTGATATATGTATTGCATGCTTGATTAATTGAATGAATGTAAAATATTTGTTTCGAAGCGCTAGATGACTGTGTTGGGAAGTTGTTCTGTCAAGCTGACGGTGCTAAGGGCGTATGCGTTGACAAGTCTAAGATTTGTGACGGTTTTCGTGACTGTAAAAACGGTCCTGACGAAGCTCAGTGTGGTATGTACTGCATCTAGTCCATGGGCCAATAAGTGAAATCATCCCCCCTGGTGGGATTTTTGTAGACCCACATATTTTTGTAGTGTGGACACTGGTATTTAAGAATCTGGTTGTTGGATGTAAAATCGACGCTCTGTCATAGCTATTTTGTTAAAATGAAGCTTGATATGATTAGTACCCTTTCTTTTTACACTTTAAGTAACTTTAAAACCTTAAAAAAACCTTTGAAATTTCCTCTTGCACTAGCTGTTTTCAGAACAATATTGCCACAAAAGTGTTGTTTCGTCATATAAAATCTTGATATTCAAATAACGTTGAAGCATTTTCTCTTTGTCAGTTAAACACTTTTCCAGTTAGTTTTGTTTTGCTCACTTCGTATACCGTAACTTGCTTAGTTGAGTAACCTCCAACTCCATGCTTAGAGTCGCGAAAGCATCATCTCATTTTTGTTTGCTCACCGACCTAAAGCTTCTTTTAAAAAAGCATTCTGGATTTTTATTATCTCTCAACTCTTTAACTAGAATTAACATTACATTAACAATGAATCATTCTCAACATCAAACCTCCGTCGCAGAGTTGTTGTCTTTTAAATCATGTTGCAGACCCATTCAAGAAATTTGGAAGTTCTATCAAACCCCAGACAACCACTAATGTGCACTAGATAATCCTTGTTGGCCGCAACAATAAATAACCCTATCCTACAGCAAGGAACACTGCTGCTGTCTATGTGTTGTGGCCACAAGGTTGGTTAAAGTGCCATTAAATACTAGTCTAGACCATTTATTGTGTTCATATTGGTCAACAATTACACACACTAGAACACTTCTTATCAGTGGATAAACGTTCACCAACGTACACTCTTAATGTCGGGTTTAAGAATATATAGTCTTATTTGTCCACCTGTTGTAAAAATGAGCCAACAGGCAACACCAACCACCTTCAGAGTTCCAAACAAAGCCGATTAATTTGATAATAACCCTACTAGGCAAAGTATAGCCATGGCTCAGTACCTATTGTTGGGATTAATTGCAATTTTCTGGACGTACTCGTCCCTCAAATGACTTCAACGATATATATAATAGTAAATAGTTTCAGGAACCACTAGATGAAACACATTGTCTCATAATACCACTCCCTACCAATCAAATTTGGCAAATGAGCCAAGGTCTAGGTCTAACTGGTGTTTTCAGTTGGGCAAGCATACTTTAAAGAAGCCTCTTCTAAACAAAAGTTGACCATGCACACTACTACAAGAGGCTAAAGAACCAGTTCATTGTCTCATTAAAGACTTACAAAGTAGTTTTGGGAGTTAATATTAAAAAAAGCCCAATGTTACTTCTTTCTTTGAGTTTTAATCTGACGCCAAACTGGCTCTAAACTGTCCCTGAATACCAGGTTAGTCAATTACTATTTACCAGAAGTCAATATTGAGGGGAAGCACACCTGCCATGTGCAGGAATGGCCTAGTAATAAATTGCTAAATATAGTCGACTTCACTTATAAAATATGGCCCAAGCCAATTTTAGTGGTCCAACCTGTCAACGTATTCCCAAACTGGCCCCTAAATGACCCTTACTTTAAAAAACAAGAGGGCCCAGAGG
>Ga0224511_10001763_pt1 | contig 13623 bp, 6 predicted proteins | sample SF_May12_sed_USG_2_FD_169988 | JGI IMG/M metagenome (GOLD analysis project Ga0224511, IMG submission 169988) | Sediment microbial communities from San Francisco Bay, California, United States - SF_May12_sed_USGS_8_1 | ecosystem: Environmental > Aquatic > Marine > Sediment | place: USA...
TGATAACAGGTAAATAGCATACTTTGTGTAAAGAAAGTCTATGAAAATTAACTATTTTATATAAATGTAGGAAGCCATTTTGAATTTTGCTAACCCCATATTTTGTGTAGCTGACCCAATATAGTAAAATATTGGGCAGTCACGTGACGTCATTTTAACCAATGGGAACGCTGGAAACTTGTTGGAGGTGTGATATACTTATATACTTACAGGGGCAGACGAAGCGTAACAGTTTGTGGTTCTCAACGAAGTCATGTGGTTGTTACTCATCGAAGTCAAATCAATTTCAAGATGAGGATCACGCTGTTTACATAAGGTTTAGTTTCCGTTTTTGGAGTCACAGGCACATATGTGTTAGTAAAATGAATCGCGAGCGAATGGAGCGAGAAATGGAAAGATTAAGCTTTTTATGATGTTCAAATATAGAAACCACAGGAACAATATGACGGGTTTTGGATCGACCTGTTTAGCGTGTTTGGTACTTATAGATGGTCGATTTTTTTCAACTAATATTTACGTGCGTAAAGTGCGTAATAGCAGACACGTGTAGCAGCAGGCTGACAACATATGTTTGTGTGGTAATGATAAGAACAATCTAATATTGGTAAGCCCTCTAGCCTCCCCCACGCTCCATGCCTGCCAATCGATTTGACAAGCGCATGGTACTGTTTTCCTGTAGGGGACTCCTCCGAGTTCTGGTCGTGTGACTCACAAAAACAGTTTTTTTCCGAAAACGTAATTATGTTTTCTTCTTTCCAACGTGTTTAGGGTTAAACGATTTTCCTAGATCAACATATATAATACACGTTTTCAATGAAATGCCAACCGAAAGAAGACATGTTTAGGTACCACAAGATAATATAGAATGCCCTACAAACGTAGACAACGAGAAAACATGTTTCTTGTAAGGTGAGTTACACGACCAGACCTCAGTGGAGTCCTTTTAAGCAGTGTTCTGCTTCAACATCTTTAAATTTTAGGGAGAACAGAAAACTAGACAAAGATAAACTAATTTGCCTCTTCTGATGCAGATCGGACAGCCAAGCCTTTAATGTGCATTCCAGTATATTACTGGGCGGGCTGCCGGGCAGGGCGGCCAGATTAGTACTGCAATAAGATACGCAAATGAATAGATTATAACTTATTGCCTACTTAAATATTTTATGTTGATTTCGCTGACACAACGCACTTAAACAAATATCAGACAAGTAGAAAGGTGTGTTGTTGTGTGGCATTAGGTACGTCCAAACTGGATTTCTGGGCCGGGTCACAAACTGTTCGTAGTAGGCCACGGCGTACAGTTCAGGCCATTTAATGCTGTACAACCAGTGTAATCGTGCTTAACAGCAGTAAAGATTTTGGTGCTTTTATAAAAAATGACGCCTAAATAGATAAGGTATTACACTCCCGTTTGATGCCATTTAAAAGAAGCCGAGCGGTAAATAGCGAAGTAGATCTTCATTCAACGCCCATAGCTTACGGATTGTTTACGACCACTTGAAAAGCAAGCACAACTGTTTAGGTAAAATTTCCGCTCTTCAAGTTGCGCTGCTCATTGTTATTATAAATGCAGGTGAGATATTGTTAAGCTTGAAATATATGTTTGTATATAAAATTTAAAGAAGGATGCATGCGTAAAGTGCTCTTGGGTATTCTTGCAAGTAAAAACCAAACAAGAATAGCATGCATTATTACACAGGAAAAAAGTTTTACAAAACCATAAGACAATAGTGTAACAGTTCGTAGGTAATGCGCAGGTAATGTTTCTAAACTCATTGAATGACTTATTTTCGCAATTGTTAAATTATCTATAAAATGTACAAATGTGTAACAAAGTGAACATTGCACAGCACTTGAATCACCTGTAAGTTGTAAATCCCAAAGAAAATTGTATGCTTACATGGAACTATTAATTGCACAGTAGCCCTGGGCTGTGATAATGGCTGGGTGACTTTCGAAGGGTCCTGCTACTATCTGCACCACAACAAGACGAACTTCGCCGCTGCTGAGGTAAGGTGTTACCACACACAAATTTCGTTAAAATAATGTTAACGTTCAGGCTTTGATTACAATATGACATGGAAAGACGTTTTTGGTGTGCTTCCTTGAGACACAATCGTTTGGGATTCTTGTTTAGAATATTTTATTGATGCAAACATAAAAAAACGTTCAGTACTTTTTTCGTGTTTAATGATTGTTAAGTCTTATTCTATATGTTCCTGGTGTACTGTCAGTGCCTCGTGTGTTTGTTTTGTACGGGCCACTTTGTCATTAAAGACATGCTTAAATACAAAATATTGCAAACGACGTAGATACAGAGCACCTTGACAAAATGACCCGTACAAAACAAACACACTTAGAACAGTACGAAACGCGCAAAACAACAAGAAACAACACTTTACCATTAAAGGTTATATGTTGTTTTAATATTAAATATTCTTTTAAAAATGAGTTCTCAAAGAAATGTTGAGTCATCGTCATGGTGCGACCAATACTTTCATTGGGGATTGGAGGTGTGAACTCCACATTTATTGGAGAAAAATGTTTTGTTGAAGATATCTTTACATTATATAATATCGCTTAGCATGATCAAATGTGATGCAGAGATAATAGCAGCCGCTCGAAGGGTTAAACTAAATATCTTATTCTACCGACGAGTGATAAAAATATGTATTTTAGCACACCGGACAAATTTATTATGTCCCCCTCGACAAAGAGGGGCATATTGTTTTGCTAATGTTCATCGGTCCGATCGTCCGTCCCTCTGTCTGTCGGTAGACCAAATGGTTTCCGAACAGTATCTTAAAAACTTTTCATCATTTATCTTTAATATTTCACTTGCTGATTGGTCTTGGCGAGGACAAGAACCCTATTGATTTTGGTTTCACTAGGTCAACGGTCAAGGTCACAAGGGTCACTTTTGTAAAACAAATTAAAAATGTTTTCCGTTCAATATCTTGAGAATTATTTATCACACAGCTTTCATATTTCGCATGCTGATTGGTCTTGGCAAGAACATGACCTGTATTTGGGATCACAAAAGTGCTTTTTGTTATATGGTTTCCCCTTTTTGTCTTGAGAACTATTTATCAAAGAGCAATGATATTTCATTTCCTGGTTGGTCTTGGTGAGGACATGCCCCTTTTGAATTTGGATTTACTGGGTTAAATGTCAAGTTCACAAGGGTCCCTTGTGAAAAACGTTAACATGTTTTCCGCTCATTATCATGGGATATTTTATCACAGACGTTTCATATTTCACATGCTGATTGATTTTGATGGAGACATGACCCCTTGACATTGAGCTAATTAGGGCAAGGTCAAGGTCAGAAGGATCACTTTTAAAAAAGGTTTCCCCTTATTATCTTGAGAACAGTTTATCACACAACTTTCATATTTCACATGCTAATTTATCATAGTAAGGGCTTGATCCCTATTAAGTGTATGCTCTTTTTGTCAAGGGTCATGGTCACAAGGGTCACGTTTGTTGAAAAATGATTTTTCTTGAGAAAATTTTATCACAGAGTTTTCATGTTTAATGTGCTTAGGAAGGGCAAGACCTCTATTGATTTTGGCATCTCATGGTCACAATGGTCATTTTTGTAACAAGCTTTTGTTACTGTAAACATGGTTTCCACTCCTTACCTTGTGAACTGTTTAACGCAGAGTTTTCATATTTCACATGCTGATTGGTTTGGGTGAGCACATGACCCTTATTGATGGGGTTGACCTGGACAAAGGGTAAAGTCACAAGGGTTACTTTTGTAAATAAAACTGTAAACATGGTCGTTCCTTAATATCTTGAGAGTTGTTCATCACAGAGCTTTTATATTTCAGACGCTGTTTGGTCTTGAAAACACGATCCCTGATACAAAGTTCAAAGGTCAATGTTACATGGTTCATTTTTGTGGTCACTTTTGTGCTTAACTATTTTAACAGATTTTACTGAAAATCTTAAAAACTGTTGATAATAAAGCCTAAATGCGGTTACCTATTCACAAAGTCACATCACGTCAATCATCCCACTTTTATAATATGAACCTTTATATAACAGGCTCCCTGTCCTTATTAATCACCCTTCTATCAAAACCCTTTTTTCGACAGAAGGAGCCAAGGGGCATATGTGTCGTTCGACATTTCTTCTTTTAAATCTAAATCCAACCATCATTTATTTCACAGCAACTTGTCGAATGATCCTTTTATTTAATATATGACTGAACATTTTAGTGACTTATCAGAATATGCGTTTTCATAAACACGGTATTGGCAATATAAATTGACACATGATCAGTCCATTAACATGCATGTATATAGTGGATCCAATGTGGCATTACAGACTTGCATACTAAAATCATATAGACCTCTATTGTATGTAAGCAGATGAAAACCTGAATGACTTAAAACGAAAAAAACACCATATGCACTGAATTGATTTAAGGGTCACGATTTGAATACAAAAGAAGCATACCTATATTTTTATAACGGTATATGCGAACACATTCCAGCAATACTGTGTGCAGCAAAACAGTTACCTAGCCCACATTGAAGATTGGAAACAGAACGCTTTCCTGAAGGAACTGTTTTCACTCCAAAGTAAGTCCTGTGCGAAGGTATTTTGATATATGTGTTGACTTGGCTAGTGTCATGCTTGGACTCGAGAGCAAGCGATACAATTACAGTCGGCAGGCGTAACATAGTTTCTAGAATGTCGCAAGCAGGCTCTTTGTCTTAAAAGGGGTTGCATGCATACATGTACAATTGCTTGAATTTTCAACATTTTGCGACAACATGCCGCCACGTTTTATACAAAATTACCCTATGTCGAGAAAACCAGAATAATAGTTAGAGTAATATTTACCACAAACGGCTCGCGTTTATTCCAAGAAACGGAAGGCTTCTCGGACATTCATAATTTTTCTATGCCGCGCAAATGTAAAACAGCTCAACTCATTGTGTCCAACTGACTGGAGACGTAACATATTTTAATTTTCCTATCATACAGTGTCGGATGCAAACGACTAGGATGCCTCCTAAACAACTTAGCCTCAAAATTACCAACAATACAAAACAACATGAAAACGTTCGAAGCTAGGTGGTGGGATAAGGTTTAACGGAAGGACGTCAACAATACTTGAGTTTTTGCAATTTTCTGTCCAAGGGGCAATCATGTAAAGTATCTGAATTGTAAATCAAATAATCGTATATATTCATGAACATACATACGATAAAACTTGCTTAGATTAGAAGAAATATAAGAGATGTCGAACTAACAAGGTAGCAAACCATTTAACAATATAATTTACATTAAGAAACGTTTATGCATAGACAATTAAACCCACATGAGCTTATGTTGTCTTATTGTATAAAAACAATATGAATGCGTAAGGGTGCAACAGTGTCAAAACCATGTCGAACAAGGCGAACATGTATGGTGTCATAATGTGCAGGGTGTTCAGTGTGTACTCATGTTATTTACTAAGAAGAATTTATATAACCAGAGTTTTATCGCTAAATTTTGCAGTGTCCTGAAATCTTTTGTCGCAAACAATTTATCAGGTTTCGCAGTTCAATGGATACTAGCTTCACAGGGTTAGCAGTAAAATTATACTAGGGTTGCATGACATACACTTATTGGTCGTGTGTCTCATTGGTATGACAATTTAGTTGTCACATGACACACGCTACTTGGCCTACGTAGAAGAACATAATACATTGTATCTAATTAAATCTGCCCCGCCCGTGGGAGTTTTGAGATAAAATCTGTATGTATCGAAACATAATGACCTATTTTCTTCATTATTACGTTACAAATATGATACGAATACGTTTTTGTCCGAGCCGTGGATTGAACCAAACTGTAATCATATTGGAGACCCAAGTTCGTCCAGAGTTGATTTGTCTCCCTTTTCCCATACCTATGATCATGTGCTCGGTCAGAAAAAAACCTAACCGATAATCAATAGGCTGTCGACAACGCTTAATTTAACCATAGTGTCATGATAAGGGGATATTTCGTTGATACTCGATTGTACTTTCTAACCAAACTGTTTCAGAAACACAAGCGAACTGGTGGATCGGTTTGTCTGATCGGGAGGTTGAGGGCACCTTCAAGTGGCTTGACAACAACGCTGTTCTCAACTCCCACTCGTTTACTGGTATACAATACATAAACGCCCACTTAGTAACTCGTATAGAATACATAAACACCCACTACAATGTAATTTACTTGAATACAATACATATACACCCAATAATTTACTGGTATACATTACATAAACATCTACTTGTTTATGTTTTATATTTAATAAAATACATATTTTACAATCATACACATGGGCTATAAGGAGTCAATTTTGAAACAAAAGAAAAGAATAATGACAACCTTAGTAGATTGAAAAGGTAATTTAAAAACCCAGGTTTTGCCAATAATTTATATTAAAAATGACAGAAAGAGAAATCAATCAGGCAGAAAATATATTAATTGTAACAGAATCTAGTTGAAGTTGTCAAAGGGTGTTAAAAAGATAAATTGAAGTACTTCTGCACTGTCATTAGTTCTTATGTTGTAGTAATTTATTGTTCATCCTTGCAATTTCAAGTTGAATCTGTGTTTTGTATTTCAAAGGCCCACTGTACTGGTATACAATATATGAACGCCCACTCCTTTACTGGTAAGCAATAAATAAACGCCCTCTAATTTACTGGCATACAATACATACACGCCCACTAATTTACTGGTGAATAATACAATGTCCTGGCATGTTTTAGTTTTTGTTTGCGAAAAATTATTTTTGCTTTTTTTAATTGCATTAAATACATTTGTACCACCTTCTTGATTTAAGAAAAAAAGTGTCTTTTCCGAAAAACATTTTCTTTTTTCCCAGAGTCATTTTAAAAATATGCATTATACAAACGCCTATTCCAAGGGGGTTAAGTATATATTTGGGTAGTGGAATTTTCATTCTTTTATAATTTGTTGAATATTATCAGTCATAAGTTGATGTAAACTATATATTTAAATGCATTTACTAGTACACACAGGTATTCAAAACGGATGTATTTTAGAATGGCTACCCGGCAATCCGTCAAACTCGTGGCATCACGAGGACTGTGTGCATCTGCAACTGCACTTGGATCAAGGCTACTTCTGGAACGATGTCAACTGCGATGCGCTTATGGCGTTTGTCTGCCAGAAACGGTACAACATCAAATATATGCTCGAAACTCGCGCTTTTTTGGTTTGGTTTTAGAGTTGACCTTGTTCTTTCTCTTCAGTTTCAGTTGTTGATTGCTTAGAATTACTTATTTAAAATAGTTTCCGTCGTTCATGCATCCTTTAGTCCTTTTTGTTTTTAATTTGTTTCGAGGTTTTGTTCATTTACTGTTACATTCTTTTCATCATTAATTAATAGTGATGACGCCGCCCCGCATTGTGTTAGAACAACGGTCTGGCTATTGATGGGTTGTGAGTTCGATTCCGGTCCGGTGTCATAAATTGTTTGGTTATTTGGTTATACAATGTGCCTGACTTAAGTAAGGAACTAACTGACAGGCTATATGCACATTCCGTACTGGTTACTTTGTGTCGACTAAGCGTCCCAGGAAAAATGTGAATACATCATTGATTGCAGTGATATGACTAAATCAGTATCAATTTTAAAGGTGGTGTTTAAGCCAAACCGATGAGAATCTCTTTGCATATTCGTTTTACATATATAGTCGTTTTGATAAATGTTAATATACGAAATACATTCTTTTACATTTAAAACTTATACTCTCCATATTTCAGTGATGTGTGTGGGGGAGCGTCAATTATTGGATAATCCCACAGTGCAAAGATGTTTCTTCGTCAGCGATGGTTTAAAACAATGTTTATAAGAAATGTCTTTTAATTTAGCATAATAAACATTTTGAACTGCACCTGTGTTTTGCATTCTTAAGAATACAGTAAATATTAGCTCGCAAACATCTAAGTTCATATAGTGCAATACAATAAGTAAAGCCCTTTTTAACATATGAGTATGAAAAGTAAAAATACTTTACCAAATTGCAGTTGTATCTGACCATTCTAAGGTAACTTTTCTATGTAAATGCAACAAAGATAAATACTGTACTGAACAGTTCAACAACACAACTGTCAGTCAGGATCATTTATAGCCATACACGCTTAATTTTAACCCAATCGACTAGAGTAATATTGTCGTGTGACATTTTGTCCTAGCAAACATAAAAAGAATACATTCTGTTTATGATAAACCTTATCACACGAACAAAGGAAAACTACAGATAGGGGAGGAGATTGAAGTATTGCGAAACATTGCATTTTTGGCCTATAAAATATTTTATTACATAACTTCTAATTATAAGCCCTGTAACATTCCTACAATACTCAATATTAGACTGGCACTCTCAATAAGCGGTCCAATAAGTAATATTACTGTTGGACCGGGGCCGAAAGTGTTATTTTGTTATTGGCCCTGCTTCACTACAATTTGATTGGCTTACATTTTGAGTGGGGATGTCATGCAAGTGTTAGCGTGTAAAGCTAGCTAAACAATTTTAACACAATATATTCAAATGAAATATAATTTTAACCTTCTGTCTTTTAGATAAAAAGAGTTATGTAATAAAATTGCCTTCGGCCGCGGGCTAATACGACTGACCTCTAACAAATAACAGTGCAAATTTCAACTCTCTTATTTAATAACATACAATCTTGTTTATCAAAACACTTGTATACTAGTTTAATGTTAATATGCGTAAAAATGCCGTTGTTAGACTGTCATTTAAACATTGATGTCCACAATTCATAACCAAATATAACAACAGCTACATGGTACACTTTCACGTCATCAAAGGTTGTCTGTGCCCCGTTATAAGGCAGTTACCGGAACTCGCATCGTTATGATCTGACGCTGGCTGTGCCCGAGTCGTTGAGGGTGTTGGGTTGCTGGCGTCTTTGATCAACGTTTTAGTGTTCAGATGCCGATAATGGAGGCGTGATGGACAGTTCCGCAACTGTCAATCATTATCATTTATAACAGTACATGCTCAATTTTAATCCAATAGATTAGGGTTACATTGTCAGGTAACAATCTGACCTAGAAAACATAAAAGAAACACCCCTATATAAGCATTCACAAGATCAAAACAAATCTACCGCTTTGGGCGGAGTTTGAAATTTTGCGGAACGGTGCATTGTTGTGGCCGCTGGTAATAATGAAACAAGTTCATTTATGAGATATATTTTTACATACATAATTATATACACGTATGTGTTTGGTTGTACATGTATGTCATATCGTGTCCATCAGTCCATCTTACATGTCTGACCTGACTAGCGCATCAGTCACATTACTGCATAACATATTAAATATTGATCATTAAGATGTTAGGAAACACTAAACTCAAGAGAAAGGCACACTAACTAGAATCAGACCATACGTTGGATAAATAAGGTAGGCTTTGATATTCTAAATCTGAGACTAGCATTTCGATGTTGCACCGATTAAGTCTAATGGGCGGGCATATCAAACCACTTTAAAGGGACTCCACTGAAATCTGGTCGTGCAATACTCTTAAAAACCTGTGTTTTCTTCTTGTCGACGTGTGTATGGCAAAGCAGTCTATCTTGTGGTACCTTATTATGTCTTTTAGCGGTTGTCAATACATTTAAAACTTGTATTATATATGTGGATCTCGGAAAAGCGTTAGTAACGCTATTCCTTGTTCAACAGATACATTGAATTTATAAACCGTGTTGCCAAATCTATAGAGGACATATTAAGGTACCACACATTAAGTTTTTATATGCTAAATACTTCGGTAATAAGAAAAAAGTTTTTCAACAAATTGCTTTTTATGTGTGTTACACGACCATACCTCAGTGGAGTCCCGTTATAATATTGTAGCGATATAAAACTACACCAACCAACGATGAACCAAAGGCAAGGGATATTAAAGGCTTGGTGGATAATTAGCGTCAGGGTTGTACAGCCCAACTGTTTTTCATGGTCTGAAGACCAGTATTCCATCTATACGTAAACGTGTAACGTGAACGTAAAGCGCCAACATAAAAAATCAAACTAACAATTTTCTAATTTGAAACTCGAGGGTGAAGCCGATGGCTACATGTAGTGTTTTTTAAAGTTCACGGACGGCACTCTAGGATGAGGAATCAAAGTGAAATGTCCTTTCTCTATGTCAAAGGTAACGGAAAAATTCATTAAATCGATCATATTCTTCATAATATGTCTCTTAATATTTAAACCCTTTTTTATAATATATTGTATCTACCAATACTATTTTAGTCTTCATGTGTGCTTGCGCTTATGAAAATATGCGAAACAATACAAACGTGTAAAAAACGACCAATTATTTTATACATTGGTCATGTTTGTACGAACCCTATGCCGATAAATGGAATAGCGTGTCTGTGAAAGATCAAGCATCACGTTTAATTTCACGCTCACGCATAACGTTCACGTCGCGCTTCTGTATGAATTGAATATTGACCACGGCGTTCAGTTGCAAAATAGGTAATACATCGGTACAGTATTGTCCCTGGAGTCTTGACTGCTTCCACCGCTTGTTTATCTTTGTTTTTCAATTATTACACGCATGGTCAGGGAGGTATGTTTAACAAGTCAGCCTAAGAAGTCGATCTGTAGACACAAACACTTTAACATGATGTGTTGTTAGATCGTAGTATGGAGTCCTCGATCTTAACCTAGTTGCGATTAAGTCAGACTTACGCAGGGAACTAAACTACATACTTAATAGAATGTTTGCACTTAGCACTTGATAATTTGTCCAATATTGAATATGCACCTAACAAAGTCGTTCAGTGCCCGACAGATCTAGACTAACAAGACTAAGCTATCTGTCAATTGAGGTCACATAGCATGTGTGATTTTGGTGATCATATGAATTCTACTGCTATTCGCTCCATTTAAATTTTGCCTTCTTTGATTTTTATATGAAAGGGAACAGGAAGGCTACTGTAACTATTTGTGAAGCTTTAATGTGTTGCTTATGGTTAGTCAAAAGTGATTTGCAAAACAAAAATGGTTTATCTTATTTAACAACAAAGATATAAACTATATAAACATACACATTTATCTAGATACATACATTTAACAAAATAGAAAATAATGTGTTTTTGAATGTTTGTTTATAATGTTCATATTAGGGTAAAGTGGCATTACAATCATTAACAAACATACTGGTGTAACCTAGAAATTATGAATCCCGGACAGTCGTTCCCCCCATACAATTGTTACCTAGGACATACGTCCCCCCATGTTTTTCATGCTTATAGTTGATAATATATGCATAAAATGTTTTAGATAGAGGGGCTTTTGTCCGGAGGGACTTTTGTCTTATCCCAAAAAGAAAGCCTAGATTATAGTTATTAATCATAGGTTTCATTTGCTGTTAACCCTTAAGTGCATTTATATATAGGTCTACGCATTGAGACTCCTATTATACTTACCGCATATAACGCATATGAAAGTTGTTCCCCGTATCACTTTTATTCCACACATAATACCACACATTCAATACTGTGTAATTTCCATTCAAAAATGCTAAAGTAAACTTTTTACCGCAGAAATTGCGTTTTCGGCATGATCAACTAATTGGTTGTCCTGTAAACCTAAACTGTCCGGATTGAGCTGTAAACATTTATGCCCCCACCCCCCAAAAACTCGTATTGACCAAACACAAATATCCAGTTAAGGGTTATATAAATTCGTCTGGAATGGCATAGAACCCGAGTAATGTGTCAAAGATATCAAGGCATTATGGGTGTTCTCGAGTGGGGTAGTAGAATTTGTGTTCTTAAAATGAGTGTAATTGACCGCGACCAGCTAGGACTCTTCCGAGTTTGTAAATGTCTTAAAATAAAATTCGTAAAATAGAACGAATAGACACGGTCAACATGGCGGCGCCCATGTAATGAACTTAAATTGCGTTTTACAAAGTCATGTTTTCACAAATGTGATTATTTTACTCGAAATTGTCATTACTGTGACTTTTGAATATAATACATTTAACTGATGAAAGAGATAGCCCACAGGAAGTAAAGCCTGCATGGGAAAATAGCAGACTTGGTTTATTAAAGCTGTTCATCAGTAGAAATGAAAGATGACACTTCACAGACGCCCCCTAACCCACGAGCGGAACTCTATTTGCAAATGTAAACAACTTACAATCCATGATCCATGAGGACCAGAAAAATATAGCGACACAATGAAAGATTCAGTTTTATGCAACAGTCTTGTTCCCTTTAACTCAGTATTTTATAGACATGTATGATACATGTCCGAAACAATACATAGAGGATATTTGTTGAATTTTGCGTAAGATTGCATTTTATTTCAGCAAGTGACTCCGGAAACTAATTTTTCATGCTGTTGTCGTTAATTTTACAGTGTACAGACTGTTTTGAACCCCTGTTCAGCCCACATCAGCTGTGCTAAATGACGTCATCAATAAGGCGCATCAGTAGAAAGATATTGTTTTAAATTTCACCAATTATCTTTCTACTGTAAATTCTCATATTTATTTAATAGTCATGAAAGAAAACACCATTATCTTTTAATAAGAAACCTTTTGTGTTGGCAGTGCATATTTCATTTTTACTATTTTCGTAATATATCATATGAAAATAGTATTTTTCAGACACTTCACATGTATCATGGTGAAAAAGGAAGAAAATATAAATAAGAAAGATTCTAATTTTTATTTTACAAATATGTTTTAGTGGTAACCTGATCCGAAATATTCCGTTTATTATACTGATTATATTTAGGTTTTCGTTGATATACATCAAATCAAGTTATTTTCATATTTATTGCATATGTTATTCCGTATTCAACAATATATTTAATCACAGTTCATTATAAGAGGCTGAGTTGGGTTCTGATGAAGTAGAAAGACCTCAATTAGCATTAAATGTTTTTAAGAAACTCTTCAGGGTGATAAATAAAACACACGCATGCATATTCAAAGGCCAAAAATCCATTAAGTAATGCTTTTAAATGTGATAGCCATGACCATTTACATCCTAGTTTTACCTCACATGCATCCAGTTGTAACGATAGTTGTGGCCTAACAATATATAACTACTATATAATTTATCAAAGTGAATACAGCACTTTTTTTCTTCATGGAGTGTACATGTATGTTGTTTACATTTGAAAATGGAGTTCTGCTCAAGCGCTAGGGGGCGTCAGTGGTGTGGCATCATTCATTACTACTGATGAACAGCTTCAATAAAACCGAGGCTGCCGTTTTCTCGTGCAGACTATGCTTCCTGAGGGCTTTCCCTTTCATCAGTTTGATATGTTTATTTTTTTTCTTGGTCTGGCACGTGCCGTTTGCTTTTCTTCTTAAGCAGTGTATAGCTTAATCATTTAAATATAAACACTAGCAATAGAAGCTTTGTCTTGTATCATCTATGATAAACGAAATGGCCGCTTTTGGTGTAAATGTGCATTCTAGAAATTTACCGACTATTCCACTCCGGGCGGCGAGATCAGTACCGCAAAACGATAGACGTATGAAAGGATGATTACGCATTGCCTTCCCTAATATTTAATGTTATATTCGCTAGAGACGA
>Ga0224511_10001764_pt1 | contig 13623 bp, 6 predicted proteins | sample SF_May12_sed_USG_2_FD_169988 | JGI IMG/M metagenome (GOLD analysis project Ga0224511, IMG submission 169988) | Sediment microbial communities from San Francisco Bay, California, United States - SF_May12_sed_USGS_8_1 | ecosystem: Environmental > Aquatic > Marine > Sediment | place: USA...
TGCTTCATATTGGAAGTTGATTAGAAACTAAATCTTTTTAATTATTTATCTTTATCTTTTATGAATCTGAATCACTAAATTGTTATGTTATAAACCTATTTGAGAAGAATCAACCATTGAAATCTGTATTCCCCCACCCCTCCCAGGTTGACAGTGACACCCGGGGACCACTCGTCGAGCGAGGGTGACACAGAGGGATCTGATCGCACAAACGAACCACACAAGCCCAAACGGCTCACCCGTACCAAGAAGGTGTTCAAGCGGACCCTGAGACTCTCGTCTGACCAGATTGTACGTTGTAGAAATCTGTTTATTAGAATGGTTAAAGCTATACACAAACTTAAACTTATTGATACAGATGTTTGATGCTTTACACAAACTGATGCATTAACAACTATGTATGAATAGTAGGTAATTTGTTTATCAAAAAAGTTTATGAAAATGAAGATGTATAAATATGTATATATGCAGTTCACTAATGACCGTGACAGGTGGCTGTTAACTTACAATATTGTCAAAAATTGATATCTGAAATCTGTTTCTAATTCTTGTCATCATATTTCAAGAATAATATAAAGCAACCATACAATTAACCAGTTGAAATGTTCCAACCCATTGTAGAAACAGCTGAAATGAATTTTAGCAACCAGCCAATTAACCAGTTTGAATGTCCTGACCCACTGTAGAAACAGCTGAAATGAATTTTAGCAACCAGACAATTAACCAGTTTGAATGTCCCATCCCACTGTAGAAGCAGCTGAAATGAATTATAGCAACCATACATTTAACAAGTTGGAATGTCCTGACCCATTGTTGAAACAGCTGAAATAAATTAGTCAAACCTGATTTAGCAGTCACCTATTAGGCAACCAACCTGTCTTAAGCAGCCAAACAAAACGTTAATTTTGTATTGATATTCACCTTTTAAGCAGCCACTTTTTGTGCTTTCCTTGTGTGGCTGCTTAATTCAGGTTTAACTGTATCGCAACCATACAACTAACCAGTTTGACTGTCCTGACCCATTGTAGAAGCAGCTGAACTTGAAGCCGGGACAGAACGAGGTGGTGTACTCTGTGACAACCCAGTTCCAGGGGACCAAGCGATGCACGTCGCACATCTACCTGTGGAAGTGGAACGATAAGATCATCGTGTCCGACATCGACGGAACCATCACCAAGTGAGTTTAGCTTTACAATTACAATGATGTAGTACAGGGCAACAAGATTTGAACACAAAGAAGTGAAATGAAAATAACAAAAAAAGTACCATAAAGATTTTATCCAATTATAAAATCTGTTTGAAAAAAATGTTTAAAAACAAAACAAAACATTCTTAAGAGTTTCTTTTTATTAGGAATTTATTATTTTGGTTTAATTGAACATATTGGTAATCATGTGTTGCCTGTCCACAGGTCAGATGTGCTGGGTCAAATCCTGCCAGTGGTTGGTCGGGACTGGAGCCAGTCTGGTGTGGCCCAGCTCTATAGCCGTATAGCTGGAAACGGGTACAAGTTCCTCTACCTGTCAGCCAGGGCCATTGGCCAATCAAAACTCACCAAGGATTTACTGCAGAATATCAAGCAAGGGGAGATGACCCTGCCTGGTGGACCCCTTCTTCTGTCCCCTACCTCACTTATCAGTGCTTTCCACAAGTAAGGGACGACTTTGAACATAACTGTAATATTTAATCTTTTCATTAAAAAAAAAAATCTTTATGTGATAAATTGACAAAATTATTTCGGTGTTTAATTTGTCCAAAAATGCATTACTAATAATTGGATGTAATTGATTTGTTTTGAAATATTCAGGCAAGGTTTTAAAAGCATTTTCATAGACATTTTTCAAAATCCCAAATAAAAAAGTTTAGAAATAACCAATAGTTTATGTGTCTGAATGTCCGCATGTTATACACGGTCTGCCGTCTGGCCTGCAGGGAGGTGATAGAGAGGAAGCCAGAAGAGTTCAAGATCAGCTGCCTCACCGACATCATGTCGCTCTTCCCCCGTAACGCCCATCCCTTCTACGCAGGCTTCGGCAATAAAGTCAACGTAAGTTTCTCACGTAATGCCCATCCCTTCTACGCAGGCTTCGGCAATAAAGTCAACGTAAGTCTCCCCCGCAACGCCCATCCCTTCTACGCAGGCTTCGGCAATAAAGTCAACGTAAGTTTCCCACGTAATGCCCATCCCTTCTACGCAGGCTTCGGCAATAAAGTCAACGTAAGTTTCCCACGTAACGCCCATCCCTTCTACGCAGGCTTCGGCAATAAAGTCAACATAAGTTTCCCACGTAACGCCCATCCTTTGTGCGCAGGCTTCGGCAATAAAATCAACGTAAGTTTCCCACGTAACGCCCATCGCTTCTACGCAGGCTTCGGCAACAAAGTCAACGTAAGTTTCCCACGTAACGCCCATCCCTTCTGCGCAGGCTTTGGCAATGAAGTCAATGTAAGTTTCCCACGTATGACCACCCCTTCTACGCAGGCTTCGGCAATAAAGTCAACGTAAGTTTCCCTCGTAACGTTCACCCCTTTACGCAGGCTTCGGCAATAAAGTCAACGTAAGTAACGTTCGCCCCTTCTAAGTTACCCATGCCTCACCGACGTCATGTTCCTCCCCTGCAACACTTGCCCTTACTTTGAAGGCTTCGGCCCACAAGATCAGCATATGTTTTTCCAAACAAAACTTAAGGTCGTAGCAAATATTTATTAGAGGTATTTGGTGTCATTTTGTTCTAGGACTTTAAAGAAAAGTCTTGTAGGTATTGATCTACATATGGGCAGCAAAAACTGTAGTTGAAAGTTATAGCTCAACTGTAGACTGTAGCATTATTCAATTTATACAATTTGAAATAGCACATGAAACAAATATGATGGGCCTGAGTTATGTTAAGATTGTTACAAAGAAAGAGCAGATCATCCGTAGGTTTCAAATGCTACATGTAGTATATATTAGCAGATTGTGATACTGGATGATTCATTGTAAATAGAACATGTTGTCATGGTATATAATATGTGTAGTTCAGCCTAGCTTATTAAGCCAGGTCAGACCATAAAGACTTATCCCATGACTCATCGTATCAGCCCATACCTGGAGTCATACATCTTTAATAAGTTCATAAGGAATTAAATACATTTACAATAAAACAGCCAGCGGTGCTGCACTCACAAACTCTGCCAACAGATTGGTGGCAATCTCTTCTACAGATTCCTAGTTCTTAACAAGCAATTAAAGTATGGCAACAGCTGACGAGTAGATGATTATTGTGTTTCCGTGTTGTACTGCTATGCTGAATAATGAAATAGTTTTTTATTTTATGAGACAGTGAGTCATGTTATGTTTCTAGATATTATGCTGACCTATTCCGCAGCCTAAGCGGCATACAAATGTAGAAGTACAGACTAATAGAGAAACAAACATATGTTGACATAAAAGCAGTATTGACAGTTACTTGTTGACTTGCATAAGACATGCTGTAATATCTGACTCTTTGTCAAATAAATGGAAAAAATGGCTCTTTGTCAGATCAATGGAAAAACGGCCGTTACTTTTTTCCACATTTTTGGTGTGCTGATTTTCTCTGGTTGTGTAAATTGTGTTATGAACATAATTTTATTTCATATTTGCTGCAGAGATATTATTAAATTTTAAACATTGTGCTGTGTTTCTTGTCATGGCCTGATCATTAGTACTTTTTTGTAAAAAATGTCAAAACTTTAAAGTTTAACATTTTTTCCACACAAAAAAGGTCAAAGAACACATGGTTACATATAATGCATTTGAATTATAATCTATATTTTTATCAAATATAAGACAGATATAACCAAATCATTCAGTTTATGCAACAGATTTAAAACTAAGCATAAAAAGTAATGTCCGTTATTTTTTCCATATATCTGAAAAAGAGCCCTCACTCATAATTATATAACAATTACTACCGTTATTTCATTTGTATGTGAAAAGTCCTGTTATCAGGAAATGAATTCTGCTATCACGTACTGTATGTCTAAGTACATTGTTTATGTCTAAGTCAACATAGATGGTTAGGCTTGTCAAATGTCCTGTTGTAGAATCAACAGATAACGTATCACATCTCCAGCTGGTATTTTATCAGTGTGTACACATTTATTTGAACATGTCCTAGGTTAGGACAAGGGTGAACCAGTGGACAGTGAAATGGAGATAAACATCTGATATCTTGCTTTAAAATTTCTTAGGAATGTTTAAGTGGATGCATATGATCAATAGCATGAGTACTCTGATAAACTATCCCCTGATCTACTGCTTCCTTTCAGGCGATATTTTAGTGATAAAGTAATGTCTGTTTTGGAATTTTCTCGCTTATTTATAAACAGTCTACTTAATATGGGCTGATCATTGGTCCATTGTTAAATGTACTGTTGATTCAATTCAATGTTAAGACATGATAACCATCAGCCATTCAATGTTAAGACATGATAACCACCAATCATTCAATGTTAAGACATGATAACCACCAATCATTCAATGTTAAGACATGATAACCACCAATCATTCAATGTTAAGATATGATAACCACCAACCATTCAATGCTAAGACATGATAACCACCAACCATTCAATGTTAAGACATGATAACCACCAACCATTCAATGTTAAGGCATGATAACCACCAACCATTCAATGTTAAGACATGATAACCACCAACCATTCAATGTTAAGACATGATAACCACCAACCATTCAATGTTAAGACATGATAACCACCAATGGCCACTGTGGTATGTTTGCAGGACGTGATAGCGTACAAGGACGTGCACATTCCCGTGTTCCGCATCTTCACCATTAACCCGTACGGCGAGCTGAGACATGAGCTCTCGTACACCTTCCAGACATCGTGAGTACATTAATCTTACCTCCGTCTGAATAATACTGCTCGTCTGAAAAATACTGCTCGTCTGAAAAATACTGCTCGTCTGAGTAATACTGCTCGTCTGAATATTACTGCTCGTCTGAATATTACTGCTCATCTGAATAATACTGCTCGTCTGAATAATACTGCTCGTCTGAATAATACTGCTCGTCTGAATAATACTGCTTGTCTGAATATTACTGCTCGGTGCAGATTTGAAAACGATTAGCCTAAATTTTTGTTTATCTATTTAGAGCTGAGCTTGTGAACTTCCACTACTGTACTTATTCTTTACATTTCAAAATTTTGAACACTGCGATACTTTAAGTTTCTGTTTTGAATATATTCCTTTGCTAAGGACAAATGATTTAGTTTTACTTAGTTAATAATTAATATCTTTGTCATTAAAAACAATGTGCAGGTACATATAATCAGCCAGAATTCATGTTAATTGTTGTAGAAAGCAATCTGAAAAGTATTTTGTGCCTTTTCTCCAGGTACACGAAGATGACGGACGTAGCAGACCATTTCTTCCCACCAGTGCACAAGCTGCCCGGGAACCGGATAAGTGAGTACAGCGAGGTCAACTACTGGCGGGAACCGCTTCCCGCCATCTCCCCCGTGGAGGTCGACAGCATCATCACCGGGGACGAGCCGCCCACACCGACGTCTGAAACTCCACCGCCGACGACAACCAGCAGTTGACGGTTTTCACGCATGATGGCACAGCAGCAGAAAATGAAGGGTAGGCAACGTGTCCGACACTACAGCACTCCGGCCAACTTTGGGGCGGGCGACTCCGTTACATCTAAGTTTTCACCGTCGTGTCGCGCTGAGACGTCGGTGGCATCTGGATGGGGCTGGACTAGCAATAAAGGACACTTACTGCCAAGCGAAAACAGTATTGACATGTACTTGGACTGGGATAGTGAAAATTCAGACGGTTTTAACGATCTTGGTATTGAGACCAATTTGTCTTCGAATAAGAAAAAGAAAGAGAAATCATCACTCTGGTCCATGCCTTTTACTATGCATAGCATGTTTATGTAAAATTAACACAATATTTGCTTTAGATCACTGTTAAAATTATAATTTTTTGGTGTTTTTTTTAAGTTAAGAAATACTTATTTAAGGTTATTTTCTTTATTTTTGTTCAATTTATTTGTTGTTAAACATAGGTTTGTTTTAAAGAACTTGAACATGTAAGATTCAATGAAAGTTAATTAATATTTATAACACTGTCCATGGGTGTTTACTGTAAAACGCAAATTATTATAATCTTCAAGGTTGTTCAAAACACCAGTCTCATCACTTGGTGCATTACTATATACCTCAGTGTATTTATTGCATGCCTGGTCGATATTGTGGATGAATAGAAGTTCTGACCTAGACCCCAAGTATGTGAGTCATTGCCTCCAAACCCTTGTTTCTGCTGGTTCTTAATGCAAAATCTGTGCTATCATGCTTAAAATGTTTTACTTACATTTGTTTGTTTTTTCATCTTTAAGTTTTGCATTCTTTTGTTGTTGTTTTTTTTGTTATAGAAAAATATTTTTTAGAATCTTGGTAACTAGTGCTTAGAACAACAAAATTGCTTTTGAAAAAATTGTTAGTTGTAAAATTTGCTTTCCTTTTTTTTTACTTACCTACTTTATTGTTTATAAAATGAATGAAAACATAGTGTATGTTTATCTGTTCTTTCTCATTGTAAAAATTTCATATCATTTCCTACAAATGCCAACAGTCAGTGATTGTAGGAAAACTCTCCATTTCTCTATACAGTCTGTATTCTCCTATATATAGCCCGGTGGGGGTGGAGTATTTTACATTACGCGTGCTCTATTGTCGCATTGTTCATTTTATTTATCCCAAAACTTACTGTCTCCGATATTGTGCTGTTTGTTTATGTAAAGTCAATTTCACAATTTTAAGCATTAATATTCGTTCATTTGTTTATAAATCATTTGCAGAAACTTACCAATTAAGTCTCAACTTTTTTAGTGAATTTTCCAAGTGCAAATTATGGATACATGTCCGATTTTTTATCAGTATGTTTTGTTTGTTTTGAAATTGAATGCTTTTAATGTTTATACTTCAGTATCAGTTTTACTTGAATCACATCTTTTGTCCATTTCTCATAAAAATGTTACAAATACAACTAAAATCCTCATTATTTATTAACATTTCCAAACATTTTCATTATGAACAAAATTTGATCTCTACGTTCAAGTTCACTAAGTCAGTATGTGTATTATTATAATATTGAATACCGGTACCTAGTCTGCGAATTGATCTATAAGCTTGAAGCCTGAGTCAAGTAAACGGCCGGCCGGTCGGTCAATAAGAATTGAAAATAGCCTGACCGGTCGATTTAAATTTTAGAGTGAAATTCTGAACAAAGAAACTTTCATAAACACTGGTTGTGGAGTTATTTGTTTGTAAAAATCCACATCCAAAACTAAAATTAGTGCAAGTTTACACATTTCTAATATGTATTATATTAAGACTACAACAAAAATGTTGGGCTATTAAAAATTCCTGTTGGGTTATAGAAAATTCCATTTGAATATCTCAAAAGGCTACAGTCGAAAAATAATTAGTGCACAGACTGCCGGTACTTTATTTATATTTTGTATTCTCCTGTATCTAAAGCTAAACAATTGTGCTTAGAATAATGAATGTACATATTTATTACAAACATACGTTAAATGATGTTACTGTATGTTGTTATGTCTGTAGAAATTATTCAAATATAGTCTTTTACATTACGGCATTTTCATAAATACATGTATTATAACTTTGTATAGCTTCATTCCTGTTATTACAATATTTGTTTTCACTTTTTTATGTGGTTCTATTATAACGTGATGCTACGAATTCTGTGACTTGCAGCTCACATCGCCTTCTTTCAAGTTCATTCTTGTGATTTATATTTTGTGCTTAGTGTTCATGATAGAGCATATTAACATAAATTTATATATTTAGTGATACATTGTATATTACTCATTAGATATTCAACTATTCATAGAATTATATTTTAATATACACACCAAGTGTAAACATGTGTAGTTCTCAGCATTACTGTATCAAGTGACTAGGATTTTCAAATGGTCACACACGTTCATTTTGTGACCCTACTTTGGACTGAAGAGTCAAGTAACTTGTATTGCAAATGTCTTGGAATGTTTATTCTTTCCATATTTTTCTCTCTTTTTTCATAGGTTTTAAACATGCAGATGGTGTAATCTCACAAGGCAATATAATTACTAGTACCTGCATAATTGTTATCCTTCCAATGGGCATTAAGCTCTGGTTCACTGTGACACAAGATTCTTCAAAATAGCAGAGCTTTACCTTGGCATTTCTATTCTATAGGAATTGCCTTCATGTTGTATTGCTATTCAACTGTTGTTATAGATGGCCAAGTTATAAACTTGAGGCTTTATTTTGTGACATGAGTCAATCATGATTGCTGTGCTGTTACTATGGCAACATGTTTATCTTGAAATCTGTTACGATTAACTCTTCTGCTAGAAATTATGTACACTGTAGTTCTTTTAGCATTTCTGTCTTTTTTAGAAATGTAAAAAAAACATTTAAACATAAATGGCCATAAAACTGGAGGGTAAATAAAACGGGCTTTTTATAAAATCGACCCAATAATTATATATGTGACAGATTTCAGTAATGTTATTAACCACTTGGTGGTTAAATAATAGTAATATATAGCAACAAATTATACTGATGGTCCCCCATTTGATGACCACAGTTTTGTTACTAGAACTTGTTGTTTTCAATTGTTACCAGCATTCTTGCAGTAATGCGTCTTCAACTGAATGCTTTCACTTTGTTCAATAATTGTTAACGATCATGAGAAACTAGTCGCAGATATGTTCTGTGAAGATTAAATGTAATAATGTGTATGTATGTGTGAGCAGTGGTAGTAAAAAACTATGAATAATTCTGTCATATAAGGATATTATAAATCGTCGGGTGAATGTTGAAAGACATATAACTACCGTAATTACCCTATGTTTTTGGACACCCTTTGTTTTCGGACACCCCTATTTTCATCGAAATAATAATTTTTTAGATGCACAAAAACATGTTTTTCGGACACCCCTATTTTTCACCGAAATAATTATTTTTTAGCGTCCGAAAACATAGGGTACGGTACTACTACGAAATGTTTGTGTTAATTTGTTTTAATTAGTCAAATTAAATCAAAATGGTCTTTCTTTACATTGAATTATTCTGGCACTTCATTTATTATTTAAAAAAAAACTCATTATAATAATCGCTTACATGACATTACAACTGCTGTTAGATGACTGTTGTACATTCTCTGTTCCATTTTAGTTGACACATTATGTACATAGAGCATGTTTATGTAGTGTTTTATATCAGTCAGCTGGTCTAGATGATTTTGTTAAATGATTATCTTTTGTTGGGAATTAGGCTTAATTCCAAATAAAAATTAAAATAAACGAGAAAAACGGAAATCAACTTTTGTTATTATTTTGTATGTTTGGTATTTCTGTAACAGTTTTCAAACATGAATAATGTCTCATGTAAATTAAGGGATTTGGTAATGTCTGCAGTTTTACATGTATTGATCTCAGACGAGAATTTTAGAGACAGCACAATGTTGCCGTCAACAGAAATGGTCTGACTGTACCTTTTACAAAAGGAACTCCCCCAACTGGGTACAATCAAAGCGTCACAGGTTGTGGTTCTCAACGAAGACAGTGTAGTTGTTACTCAAAGAAAACTCATGTAAACAGCATGATCCTTACCTCAAATTCCATTTAACTTCGTTAAGAAACATATACATTAAAAGTGGTCTTTGTTGAGCACCACACATTTTAATGTATATGTTTCTCAACAAAGTCAAATTCAATTTGAGGATTAGGATCACGCTATTTATATGAGTTTTCGATGAGTAACAATTATGTGTCTTCGTTGAGAACCACAACCTGTGACGCTTTGATTGTACCCAGTGAATATAGGTACAGTGTCCCCTGTGGTGTGTTTGTGTGACACACAAAAAAGTTTATTCTCAAAGCACCTATGTTTTCTTGTCTATATTGGTGGTTTTTAACATCAATTCCTATCATGTGATAACCTTAATATGTCCATCAATCAGATATCGATCAAACAACCAGACGGCGGAGAATTAAAATTACAAAAGTCCTCAATGACTTGCAATCAAAAAGCAAAAACTAGGCAAGATAGGCTAAATTGTCAAAATGTTCTGTCAAGTCCTACTGTCTTAGAATTTAAAAAACATGGATTTATTTTAATCCTTGATTATACATTTCTTGAATGAATTCCACTGTACTGTATCTTATTCGCTCATAACAGTCATCAGCAGTTAACTAAACTACAAACATTTCCGAACAACATTGTCAAACTACAGTCAAACCTGTGTTAAGCAGCCACACAATGGAAGCACAAAATGTGGCTGCTTAAGGCAGGTGGCTGCTTAACAGAGGTGAAAATCACTACAAATTTAACATTTGGGAACATGTTTTTAGGCTGCTTAAGACAGGTTGGTTGCTTAATAGAGGTGACCGCTAACACAGGTTTGACTGTATGTGTTACCTGTACCAAGTGCACATCTTGCTATTAAACTGCCCTACTTCATTCAGTGCTAAATAAATTGCTAAATAAATTGGTAAATGACACAAGAAAGCATTGTATAAATGACCAAATCTCTCTTTAAATTATGTGGCCGGGCGAAAGGTCTAAGTGAAAAAAAAAGAAAACATATTTGATGTCATTTATATTTAAGGGGTTCTACACAGTACCCCATAGACATAATTGGGTAATATGTAAAACTGATGACTGAAATTTTACAAGCTCATCTTTTTATGGTTAAACCTTAAATTAAATATAGACAATGCCTTGAAAAGAACTGGACAAAAGAGTAAGCATGCACAAATTCCACGTAAGTTCTTTTTAATTACAAGGGTTTAAAGTCTTTAAATGTTCTTCAATAAAGCCATGAAATAAAAAAGAACATTAATATTACAATTTTTATTTAAAAAAAAATCAATCAAAAAGTACAAGCTGTCAAGCTATATGAAATTTGACACAAAATAATAAAACCGAGGCAACATAAAATCAAATTACTTCTATCATATTGTAAAACAGATTTCTATTTTAATTTGTTTAACATGTCATAAATTGAAGTCTTCATCACTCAGATCCCCAGCATTGAACAATGAGCCAGACGTAAGACAGGTGGCGGTGTTCAGCGGCGTCCTGGATCTGTGTACACACTCCTCCCTAGAATCAACTCTGTCGCCACGACCATCAACACTTGTTGAACAGGATGATCCATTTGTCGTCAAACTAGAGCCATCAGAAGTGAATGTGTCTGATTGATTGCATAATTTATCACATTTTAAAGATTCCCTGTCTTTCCAGCCATTGTTAACACCGAAAACACCATAATCAGCAGAACCGATTGTGGTAGTATTTGTAGTTTGATAGCCCATAGCGCCCATATCCTCAGTTGAAGGTTTGTGACGACCAGTAAAACCTTCTTCACCACTCTCTGTTGTATCACCTTTATTGTTTGAAGATTTTGTTGTCACAGACGATCTATCCGAGGCCCCTGTGAATATCTCCCACTTGCTCTTCCCACCTAAAACCTGGGTAAAATGTTTCTTGGGTTCGTCAAACACACTGCCAGTCTCTGCTGGGCTCACACACGACTCAATGTCCTGATCACAGTCCTGTAGATCATCAAAGGACACATATGGTCTTGGGTCTGGGAATGGAGCATTGGGATTTATGTAGTTGTTAGGATTATCTCCCATTGAAGAGCTGTCTGAGCTCTCCTGAGATGAAGGTAAGGATGGTGTATTAGCTTTCAGCCTTCTTTCTGGTACTGAAGAGTTGGTATTAAAGGTAGACAACTTTGGTTGGCAAACATTTTCACAAGATGTTGAGGTACTGGTACCTGCTTCATTTAAGTGGCCAGGATTTGAGAACAAGCCCCATTTGGAAGACTTGGACTTGGGTACACTAGCATGATTGTTTTGAGTTGCCCTAGAGCTTGAGTTACTGTTTCCTGGTAACAACAGAACACTTTCAGTGTTGGAATGTTCTTCGGCATAGTCCGAAAAATGTTTTGTTCCTCGATCACAGAATGCTGACTGGGGGTCTTCTCTCTGCCTTGAGAATTGCCTTTCTTCTCTGAAACAGACAAAAACAGTACAACAGTTGTGGGTCATTAAATCCCAACTGTAAAGCTTTCATATAACAAATTATCAGAGATTCTGAGAACACAATATTAACAAGTGATAATGATCTTAAGAATTTCATTCAATCAAAAATCATTCCAGCTGCAATGCCCCACTACATAAAAGATGAATGTATTTTGGGTCAATCAACCTTTAACCACTTACCTCTTTCGTTTGCGCAAATTTTGCCGATACTCTGCTGTTGATGTTGTGAATGTTGTTCCATCATCATCATCACTGTGCTGTAAATGGTCTTCATCGGGCATGAACTGGGACCATTTTCCCTTCTGCTAATCACAAAAGAGTAATAATTATTGTTTGTTTTTCCTAATATATACTCTGTATGTTTTTTTAAAACTTTCCTCAACTCATTAAATTGACTTTAAAGATAGTTGTAACCTTAAAAACAGACCTACTCAGAAAAGTAAACATCATTTTTATTGTTATATTTTGTAAAGATAAAACATGAAAATTAATTATAAACAAAATAAAACATTCAAAAGAATAACACATTTTTTATTATTATTTTCCAAACCCTGCGCTGTAGATTATATATACAACATAAACAAACCTCATTCATAGCTACTAGTGGGTGACTCCAATTTGAGCTGCTATTCCCGTCATCACCAATGTTGGAACAACTAGGTTGATCTTGACATGGTCTTGTTTCACCAGGTTGTCCGACTAGTAGAGAAGAACTGGCCTCCATGTCACCTCTCCTGGTATTCAGCTTCTGTACATGCAGTCGGCACTCCACCCCACTTCCTCTCCCAAACACCTACAGCAGTAGTGTACACCATGAAAAATAATAACATATAGAGTTATACTTATAGACACAACACAATGTTCAGCTGATTACTACAATATGTGGTATATTTTAATATTTAATAAAATTGTATTCAGTTTTGACTTCTTCGTTAGATTAGTAGAAATTTGCAAAACAAAAATTGTGATCTGATCATTGATGAGACTTAGCATGATAGCTGAAATAGAATTCAGAATCAGATTTCATTCATGAAGAACAGAAACTCGATGGCATCTGCTAATATGGACATTTAGCAGGGTAGCATTCTGATTTCATAAACTTAACATGGCTGGACAATTGAAAGTTGCCAAAGAGCTCATTATTGATTAATGTTTGGGATTTTTTGGGATATAACATCTTTCTTATAATAAGCAATGCTGATTTAGCCTTTTTTAGGTTCAATTTTTTCTTTTTGCATTGTTTGAAAATGCTAAAGCGAGTATCTTAGTGGAAGTTTTAGACGTTAGGCTTGTCCACAAGTGCTATGACATTGGAGTCCAATTTTGACTAGTGTTGATAAACATTTTGACTATTGTTGATGATCAATCATTATCGATTATGGTTAAGAATATTTGCCTTTTTCACGGACTGTTTCTCCCCACACATCTTACAGGCCCATTTTAAGACTTTCTTGACTTGGTGAACCTGGAAGGTCTGACATCCATAACACTGCAGAAC
>Ga0224511_10001765_pt1 | contig 13621 bp, 4 predicted proteins | sample SF_May12_sed_USG_2_FD_169988 | JGI IMG/M metagenome (GOLD analysis project Ga0224511, IMG submission 169988) | Sediment microbial communities from San Francisco Bay, California, United States - SF_May12_sed_USGS_8_1 | ecosystem: Environmental > Aquatic > Marine > Sediment | place: USA...
ATATTTAATGTAAACTGTTTATTAAGACCTACGAATATACAGAGGTATTTAAAAGATCTAATATAAAGGTACATTGAAACCATTTACGGCTCCGTGTATATTAATATAATTTGTTGCAGACTTATACAAATATTATGTTTAATTGCACCATGACAAAATTGTCAAGATTACGTCATCAGATTTTTCGGAACTAATTATTATTTAACAAATCCACCTTTAAAGTTACATGGACATTTAATGAATTTCACATACATGCAAAGGTTCTAAGTCTGTTTATGTTTCAAGGACTAAACAATGATTGGTCAGCGCAAAGTCTATTGACCAATAGAAACAGCGTCGCTTGTACATTTCACCACATAACGCTATTAAATGTGGATAGTAGCTTAAAGTATTGTTACTTTTTTTTGCAAATACTTTAATTAGGATTTGTAAAGAGCTTTAATGGGCTAAGGCAAGATGCTATTATAAAACATGGCGCTCATTTCGATGCGTTTTTCACAAACCAGAAGTACGCTTTCTTTTGTATTTCCTTGGTCAGATTGTCAGCTTACAATCATAACCCTGATACCCTGGATTAAGACCATTATGTACTGTTATGAATGATCATGATTGACTGTTGGGGAACTGTCCACTTGCACATTTCTTAAAGCGCTCTAATGCCATTCTTTGCACTCTCTTTTTCTGGAATCTGAATTTGACAATACTGTATATGATATCCTAGATGTTAATTTATTACAAAATATTATCTCAACATGCTATATTTTTCTACGAAATCTACAACTTCCAGTAAAGTAAAAAATTATGCACATAAAATGCGAAAATATATAATAAACTACGTCCAACAACAGGGAACTTTTATAGTGTCTCGACCTCAGAAAAAACGTAGGGTTTGTCTAATGGCTCATGGCAAATGAAGGTCTTCGACACTTTGAGGTAGTTTCTAGAAAGTTGTTGTTCCTTATTGGGTAAATACTCCTTACTGATAACAACACAACATGTAAATTAATTCAATTAAAATTATCCCAAGTACCATTTTAAATTTCCATTTTAATTTCTACACAGTTTGAACTAATAAGATTGTTCAGTTGATTAGTTAATGAAAATAGTTATCTAAATTAATTTATCTTTAGAATGTAACCCAAACCTTCAAGCAGAGCAACGGATTATACAATACATACGAACAGAGAGGGGAAGTTTGTTTCTTTGTATCTTTGGTTATACAGTTCGTTCATCTTTCCAAATGCCAAACAAACATCCTCAGAAAAAGTACACAAATAATTCATTGAAATTAGTATGAACTTTCAAGACAAAGACTGTCCAACACCTTTTATATGTTTATTTTCTCAGCAAAAACTAACAAAGAGGCAAGTAGTTTGACACATTACTGCGGAAAACTGGTTAAGTACACAAATGAAAGCCATTGACCGTACAAAGGCGGTAACAAAGCATATGTTGGAAGATTTTTTTAATAAACTGATGAAAACATTAATCTATTCTTAAACTGTTCATGTTCAATGCTCGTTACATAATGTACGTCTTGTTCTGTGTTACATGTTATGCTGTGTTTGTATTTTCAATGGTCAAAGTATCATGGTGTGCTTAAACTTGACCCAGTCCGCCTTATCTGCGACTTTTTTATACGAATATCACCTCATTTTAAAGGACGTTGCCATTGAGAATGTTGTGAAGACAAAAACAACCGTATTGTCACGTTCTTTGCATTTAAACAATAAATTATTTGGCTGTTTCAAAACCATGCAAATATACTCATGAGAAGCCCTTTTCCATAAGAATAAATTAAAAATCTAATACGTCTACCGCTTGCTAAAACAAAAATGCAATGTGTCTACTTAACCATATGTATCACAAATAATTACAACTAAATTTGATAGTTATACATGTTATAAAAATTGTTAGATATGTTTTAATGATGTATCAAGTCATTGGTTTTTGCACATAAAAAAAATAATACGAATTAAAAAATTCGCTGATTTGAATTGTACAGAATTAAAGAACGTATATTGCAGTACAATGCATATTGCTTTTAGAAAATATCAGAGTGCGTTCAGTGCATAGCTGTTTTGTTGCATTACTGTATAAAATATTGTGCTTTTAAATGTAATAATGCTTTTTACTGTTGCAGTTTCCTTTGATAACACATTCTATGACTATAGCGTGATCAGTAATTACACGACGGCTGCTAAGTAATGAGACGTACAATGACAGTGTGTCTATTGCGGCCTTAATTTAGCTGTCTGGTAATTTGTTCCGAGCAATCTAAACGGAATGGAGATTTCCGACGTTCATAATCTAAACAGGGGACCGGAAAGCTCGAAGGCACGCACACATTGAATTTGATAAAATATACATATTTTTATCAACATATTTATTACATGTGTAACCTATTTGACAGCTTACAATACATCACGTTTTTGGTCAGTTATTGTGCAACATTTAAGGATTTAAAGCTGCAGAGCGTGCAACGGTCATCATACACAGAACAACCGGATTTTGTGTCCACCATGGTAGACTTCAATTAACAATACAAATCTAAGCTTAGGTTCCATGAAAGAAATATCATGTAGGATACTTTGTCTTCATAATAACCATATAGACATACGTTTGAAATAGTAAAGCTACCATATTTTTAATTATAAAACATTAAAATCTAATGTTATTTCAAAATGAACAACATTGCTGGGTCTGTACAGCGTTTATAAATATATAGAAATAGTAGCGTTTTAGTAATATAACTGACCATCGGCTGTTTATATTACATCAATACTAGCATACTTGTTTTAACATGCAAATTTCGATTATCAGAAATATTCATGATACAACAAGGAAGATCGTAACTTAAAAATACATTTGTACATATTCCGGCTGAGAGTATATATTTTACATTTTAATATTGAGGCTGTTATTGATTCCATCCTAATGAGATATTCGCCATATTAGCGTATTACTTTTATCTTACCTAACGTACCGATTTTAAGTCTAAGTTAGATTAAGTACCTCTTTGATTTACATTACAATTATTCATGCCATGCATAGGGCTGTTGAAATGTAATGACATTTGCCATTTTTGTTACATGAAGCTATAGTGGGTTATTCAATATTTCATGTTGAAGGCGCACTTTGCGTTATACATCTAGAAAACTACTTTGCTTATGAGAGTTGGGCATACACAGCGGAAACGTAGAGTGCTGGGTCTCGAACCCAGAACGTGTGTAGGTAATAGCAAGGACTAAAAAGTTGGCAGCAGTCTAAGATATGATGGTGTTTACAGAGACTTATACTTTCAAGTTTGATTGTTTGACTTTTTCTGCATCGAAGATAAGTGTCCATTAACATTAATGATGGTAGATATGGTGTGAACGCCCTATGGCAGTGGTACGGCAAAAACGTTACTTATGTGGTCGAATACAGTCATTACCCAACTGTAACCATAATAAACATTGAAATACCTCGTCTTTATGGCTACATGTCCCCAGGCCAACAGAATGAAGAACTATTAATGAACAGTGGTATTGTACTTTATTTCAAAATGCCAACCGCACCTATTAAAACGGCGGAATTGTAATAGCATACAAAAATATAATACCAACTCGCGTTGCGTTCTTTTTTTTATCTTGTTATTTGTATTTTTGTATCAACGTTTGGTAATAAAAGATTTCACCATTCAACTTATAAAAGACCCGAGCCCTCACATAATATACCTCTTACCTAAGGCCACGGCTATAAAAGTGTTCGTCAAATTCTGGGTTTTTTTACCATTTATTACCCTATTTTCACATGTTGTACGGTGTCGTGGCTGTAGGGTTGTACGGTTTCATGGCTGTAGTGTTGTACGGTTTCATGGCTGTAGGGTTGTACGGTGTCGTGGCTGTAAAGTTGTACGGTGTCGTGGCTGTAGAGTTGTACAGTTACATGGCTGTATGATTGTACGGGTTTATGGCTGTAGGGTTGTACGGTTTCACGGCTGTAGGGTTGTACGGTTTCATGGCTGTAGGGTTGTACGTTATCGTGGTTGTATTGTTGTACGGTTTCATGGCTGTAGGTTGTACGGTATCGTGGTTGTAGGGTTGTACGTTATCGTGGTTGAAGGATTCAACGGTTTAATAGTTGTGGGGCTGTACGGTGTCGTGGCTGTAGAGTTGTACGGTGTCGTGGCTGTAGAGTTGTATGGTATCGTGGCTGTAGTGTTGTACGGTATCGTGGTTGTAGGATTGTACGTTATTGTGGTTGTAGGGTTGTACGGTTTCATGGTTGTAGGGTTGTACGGTTTCATTGTTGTAGGGTTGTACGGTGTCGTGGCTGTAGAGTTATACGGTGTCGTGGCTGTAGGGTTGTACGGTTTCATGGTTGTACGATGTCGTGGCTGTAGAGTTGTATGGTATCGTAGGTGTAGAAGTGTACGGTATCGTGGTTGTAGGGCTGTACGCCTTCACGGCTGTAGGGTTGTATATTGAAGTGATTTTAATGTTGTTTTGTTAGGTTGTATGTTTGATGGTGCTACCTCACTAAGCAAAGAATAAGTTTATAAGATATGTCAACTATTCTAGATTGTTTTAATGCGACTTATCAAGAATGGGGATAAATGAATAAAATATTCGCATTCGTAGTGTATTGATCAACGCAGAAGGATGGATCCATATTTTATTGGTTTAGACACAAAACTATAATAACTAAAATATCTGTTATGTGTTAATCAAACATTAATTATAACGAGCCTCGTGTTTATGTGGTTCATTGCGTGTTTATAGACGCACAGTAATGCATCAAGACTAACACAATGCGGCAACTAATGCACATGCATGTCAATGCCCTGTAGTACAACAGTGAATGGATGATCAGATACCCGGGCAGTTATGAATATCTTATGGAAACGAACACACATAAAATGTAGTCATATCTTATATATATGATATGTTACATAGAATTTGTTACACATGGCTGTATATGCTTATTGTAAATTATAAACGTTCTTCTTCTTCTGAAACCTTCAGTTGTTTTGTCCTTGTCTTAATAAGCAATTATTTTGCTGTCGCAAAAACGGATTCGCTTCGTAGGAAGAGTACTTTAGATTGCATCGACTTGAAATTCAATGAGCTTTAGTTTCTCTCAGCTTCCATTAAATTATGGAATGCAATTTGTCTGCAGATCCATAAATATCCCTTTATGTTAACTATGATTAGGAAATTCATGCATCATATACTGTTGAGAGAACTGGTTACCTTCGTAAAAATGTCAAATATTCTCGCATTATTCACAATCAAAGCAAGAAATGCTTGCTTAGGTTATATCATAAAATATACAACATGGGAATATGTAAGTATCTCCTCGCCAAGAGACACTCAATCATCGCGTTTTAAAAACCGATATTGCAATTTTGTCATTGGAGATACCTGTTTGATTTGATATAAAAGTCTGGGTATGCGTGCCATTCATTGCTTTATGGTATTATCTTTTTATCCCGATAGTTGATGTTTCCTGGCATAAAGCGCTCTGAAAGTATTTTGATTGATACACAAATGCTTGTATTGTTACAGTTTCTTTATACTTTAAACTATTGCTTTAATGTTGCTTTATAGAATTAATTGTTTATATTTTCGTTCGCGTATTGTTTTCGGGGGAAACACATGTAGGTTTAGGTAAAAGCACTGTAATAGTCTTCGAAGTATATTGTAGTTGTACAATTACACATTATGTTATAGGTAATGGGTTCACAACAATATGTTGTTTAAAGGTCAAGGCCTTAATACATGTATATAAAACAATTACAACTACCGGTACATGGGGTTTGCAATTCATGTCACAAAAATTGTAAATAATATTACCCACATTCTATAAAGCATGTATTCCCAAATTTTCTGTTTGCATCTGAATTACCATCAATAAAACGAAGACGTGCTCCATTTTATTATGTAGTTGATGCTTTTTGATTGCAATAAAATGAAAACAAATGCTATAAAGGCATCCTCTGATATTTCTCTTTTGAACACCGATAGGGAAAATTTGATTTAGTTTTAATGCTCAACCAAGTTCACAGACACACTGGTACTTGCTAACAATGTAAGTTTCCTCATTGTGTCAATTGGTAAGTTAAAGACATGCCTGTCGAACATTATCACATAAGAGACATTCCAATAAAATAAATTCGGACATGAAATATATTCGAACAGAAACAAGTTATGTGGCAAATGCTACAACTCCGTTTCCCATATGTGATGATTTCCCCCTGTTTAAATAGGTTTTTACTGTGAATCTTATAATTGAGAGTTCATGCTTTCATTAGCAGAAAGACCAGCATTTAGCAGAACTGGGTCTAAATTGCCAAATGACACGCACATAAGGTTGACTAATTATATAAAATATTCTTACACTCGGAACACATTGTCGAATGCAATATTTGGCCATTTAATTTCTTCTTTTTTTTTCAAATTCTTTCAGTGGTATGTTGCGTGTAACATGGTCTAGTTTGTCGTTGATTAACATAGTTTAAAGACAATGCAATGTACATCGATGCGACGATTAAAATATTCCAGACAAAGCAGAAACAAGAAACAAGACGTAGCAAACATTAAACGAGATTTTTTTTAGTAAAAATGGGTTTTGTTTCTAAATGAAATTAAGGGAAAGGACAGATCCAAACACCAAAAGTCTTCTTCTTGTGAAAATCACCTCCGTGGCAGAAAGTTAACAAAAGTTAATAAAACAGCAAAAGGTATAAAAATATACAGTATTTCCTTCTCCCCCAAATAAAGTAGATTTCGATAAAACAAATAACTATTTGCTTTTGACAAAATCAACTCAAAAGAAACGTGTTTGCTCAGACCGTCCAAAATATGGGGGTGAGAGAAATGCTATTTGGTAGCTTACAGAAGAATTGGCAGATTTTATTGATGTTTTGACAGTCACAATAATCATCTGAGTTTATGTAACATATTGAAACGTTTTGTTGTGAAACATTGTGTGTAAGGTTTAACTTATTCTTGAGATTTTTAATAAAACTTGTCTATTTTTCAATTACCCACTACAATTCACAGCGTGTATATGGTGGTCATTAAAATATGTTATGAATGTGTGGAAACACGGCCGATGGCTTCACTTCTTCACTTGGTTTCTAAGACGAATAATACGGAATATAAATGTAATTGAGCAGACATATACGAGATATTTTAGACGCGATTTCATGGCTCATTTAGAGTTGCCAAATCAAGGAAGTTAACTTACCACGTGGATAAGTTGTACATGTTAAGCCATTATTTTGTCTTGTTATTGGTGTTTTTTTGTTTCCTGATTTATACACAATGTCTTACAACGAGGACTCGTTCTAAACGGTATGCACTGTATGATCAAAGATGTTGGTGGTTTTGACTACAGGAGTATATCTTTTTTCATGTCTGTGTGACCAACACATTCAATTAGGTTGGACTAAACGACTCTATTTTATTAAAACTCTGAGATATTTTTGTTTCTCTTTTATTAACGTTAAACCTTACAAACTTAAGTATTTCTCAACAGCTAATCAATGATTAAAATCAATTTGCCAAGAGAGTAATAAATGTCACTGGAAGATAAATCTAGTTGAGCGATTCATCTGAAAACTGCGATGCACTCTGCACGTTTGAATGGGGCATTAGGTGCGAACGAGCTTCTGCCAAAAACTGAAAAACAACAACAAGATAAAGATTTGGCGTTTTTGTTTTTTTTGACATCGTAGAAACTGGTGGATAAATAACTCCTGGTAGATGTCCTGAGAAATATATGTCGACCGTTTATCAAATAACTCAAAATATCAAATAATCTATTTACGCCAACTAGAACATAAAAATCACGTACATTGTCCACACTGGATCACGCGTATATATCTATGCACACGACACAGGTCATCGACCCTCGCCACATTGTCACGTGGTGTACATGGCAGAACGAGGACATTAATGGTCTTGTTATCTCCAATAGGAAGTGATTTTCGTGTATTATTATATTTTGTAACTAGAAATAGCGGAGACCTAACCAAGTAGTTCCTGGGACAATAATTCTTCCGTGAGCGTTCACAATTTATTCGCCCCTGGTAGTACGTTCCATTAAAACTCACACTGAAGCGTTCAGAGGCTCATTAGATAGAATTGCCATATAAATGCAAATACAAATAGTACATTAACAAATGAGCATAGAAAACCATCGCAACAGTAGCCTACATTTATGTTTCATTTTGCAGTCGACGACTTTCATAAGAAAAATAACGAAAACGGAACTTAACATTTGTGGTAGTTCATTAAGCGACACTTCTAATTGTTCAATTTTATCTTAACCATATTCTCTAATGTGATCTGCCTTTTTGTAAAGTCATACTTTTGCAATCAGGTTTTAAAGTTTACTTTACAGAATGTTAATCATATCGTGTTGGGATTTGAGCATTTGCTGTGCAGCGTCATCCATGTATAAAGCGGTAGTTTTCTCATAGTATACTGTTCTACTCTGGATTCAGCTGGAAGTGAGTCGTTCAGGAGCATTTCATTTCTGTGATGTATCGATGTACAAAAAGCAATGTATTTGTCATTTAAATTCATTTCATTTAGAACCTGTCTTTTGAATGGTAGTTGCAGATATAAAAGCAAAACAAGCCACACTTCCCTTTGTTGAGAGCTATCTGCGGTAATAATTGCGACACAGATGTCTCGTAAGACGAAGAAATAATTTGTAACTGCTTTATTCTAGTTTTTACTTTGAATAAAATTCAAGATCGCTGTTACATCATAACTGACATTTTAGAATCTCGCTAAGCCTTGTGACTTTTATAAGTGCTGTTTCATCAATTAAAATACATAATGATAAAATGCCGTTACCGGTCCTATATTTAAGTTCGACTCGGTTAACATAAGACAAATACAGATTAATCACTAAAATAAAGTTAACCGTTCATTTAGATTGACGAACTGATTTTCGAAATTGCCAGCTAAGCGTGTATTGTGCTGACTGCGCCGCCTATCAGTTTCTTATTATAACCGTAGACATGATACGGCTGTTAATTCATATCTACTCTAAATACTGTTGATCAATGTTAACGAAAGATGCCCCCTAGAGTAAGAGCGGACCTTTTAAAGATGCTAGGTCTGTATTTTCATACCCTTATAATCCCTCACAAATCTGGCTATATGTTAGGTATACTAAATAAATTAATATTGCAAAAGAAATTGCAAAATGTTGTGACAATAATTTGTTTTTGGCCAAAAGTAAAAACACAACAACAACAACAATAAATAATCAAACATAAAAACCCTTGCCGGAGGAGGGAATTGAACGCAAGACCCCACAGCAGATGTATTACTTCTGCCCCACTGAGTCAACTGAGTTTCATCAGTTTAATTTAAGCTACTTAACTTTTTCGACGCAATGGGTTGAACCGTAAATAAACAAAGCTAAATTTGCGCGCCACATATTCTCAACAAATTCTATTTTCTGTAATATTTGTACATGCATGGATACCTATATTTGGCAGTTTCTCATATTTGAGGGATTAGGATTCGCTGCAAAAATATGGTTAACTTGTAAGATGTAAACAATTCTGACCTAAAAGATACAGGCATAGCATCTTTAAAACAAATCATCCTTCAACCAATGTTCCAAAATGAGCATAACAAAATAACTACACAATGATGTAGAACGGGGCGACATTTAAAGCCGCCATTCAAACTTGAGAGAGATGGCTTTACATGTAAAAAGTTAATAAGACCAATAAGACAACATCCACTTCCAAGTAATTCAGAACAAAGCCGAACAAATTAAACTTTTCTGAGATAAAGCTGCTTTATTTGGGTTTAATTTTCTTTTCTTATTACTTAATTTAAAGCAAGGACTACGAAATGCTTCATTTCAATTCTTAATTAATTTAAATTAAAACAAATATTTGTATAGTTGAGTCGTAACTATCACTTCATGTTAACTCTGTCTATCCAACTATGGCATCATGTGTACGTAATTGCATTTAATCATTTCTCTTGATTTGGTACATAGACAACACTCCTTGTAATACGTGCATTGTAACGACAATATGTTTTATATTACTGTATTAGGTTGCTTTCGATTGCAAGACATCTTATTTTCTGAAAAATTACAAACGTGCAGGCTTTCCAAATACGATTTAACAAAGCTCTTCTTGCAATAAAAGTTCTGTGTATTTACACATAGCACAACATTTAACCATTAATATTGCCAATCGTGACCCGTAATTGTACACCAAGCACACGCGTAACTAAACGACACCGTTCTCTGAACCTTGCAAGCCGTGTACCGTAGTGAATGTTAAAACAACAGCACGAACATGGTCTTAATGGTACAGAACAAGGGCTCTTCGTATACACGTGTGTTTATTGGTTAGACATACTTGACACCTAACAAAGCACGTCCTTTGTGTACATTTATTGGTAAATGGGCGCCCGCAGTTTGTCCGTCTCTAACAATGTTGTTGACAACTCACCCTGTTTAGCTCATTGGTTGTCATTGATTTCACTCGCTAAAAATACATACGGGGGTAGAAAATCATTGAACGTGTTGAAGGTTGAAGTAAAAGTCATTTTAGCGGGTTTTGGCCACATTTCTATTAGAATTATGCTTTTAATAAATCGCGAGCTAAGCGAGCGAAAAAAAACCTGAGAATATGTCCCAATCTAAATAGTTGAACAATTGATGTTTTATTATGGTAATGTAAAAAACGATAGTCATTGGACAAGCCAAAAGAAACTACGGAAAGACCAATCTCTATAAATGTCAGAATTGTAAATAAATCAAAGACATATACGTAAAATTTTAAATTTAATAGTCTACATACATCACATTCCCCGAAAGACGCGTATTTACAATCTGAGATATGTTTTATTGATTAATAATAAAATGTTAAAAGAAAGAATATTAAAAAATGACTAAACAATATTGTTGGCTTTAGACATAGACAATGCAGTGAGTATGGTATTACAACTGCATCTAACTCAAATATGCTCCGGAAATTCCATTTAAAAACATAACATTTTGTCTTTTATATGCTTTTACAGGTAGATTGTTTTGTACTTTTCTATCAGGAAAAAAATAATTGTCTCATGTTGAGGTTTCTCATTGAAAAAAAATTACCGTGTAATTAATTACATACAGCGCTATTACAAGTAAAAGTTAGAACGGAAAGAGAAATATTTCATCCGTTAAAAGGAACATTCCCTGTCTATTCTGAATGTGTTTGATTTTACCGTGCATTTAAAACGTCGTATTCCTGAATTCGCGAACTCAAAAGCGCTCAACATTTACTTTATATATAACTGTTGAATTTAAAAAGAAAACTCTACACACCATTGGCTTGGGATAGGTGACAAAACCAAGTAGTTTGTTTACAGAGTAAGCGGAAATCTGCCTAGTTCTTGTATGCAATATACTGCACAACTGCGTAACAATAGGTTTGACAAGAATGTATTACGTTGAACGCAAGATTCTATTTCACAAGATTTAGATTACATTGATCAGGTTACCGTTACAGTAGAAAACTAATCGCCTTTTCTAGTTGATCAGAACACATAATCAGTCTTCACAAAAAGACGTGGCTTACATCTTATACCTGTTCTATAATATAATTATTAATCAACATATTCGTGGCAGTGCAGTAAAATAATAAAATATCATTTTGTGGACAAGACCAAGAAACCAAACTAGATCACGAGACTTGCTAGAATAATAATATTCATAAAATAACTGATTGAATATTTCTAACCGTAAGAGACGCATTAAATGACATTCGCAACATTTTCCAGTTGTATTTGAATCGTGAAGTCCCTTCGGATAACAGAAACACATTCTTATTTGAAATTAATCTACATTATTATAAAACTTAGATACGGGTTTGGAAGATAATGTTAAGTCTTCTAACAAGGTAAGTTACAATACATGTCGTATCAGTTTTCAACAGTTGCAACAGACAATTTTATATGGATATTTTAATAAAATATAAAAAATAACAGGTTTCTGATTTTCTTGCTTGCCAATGAATTGCAAAGCACGTTTTTGGAAAGTGTTCAAGCCTAATAAAGCGCTTCTGGCATCCGTATATTTCTACGGTCATGAACTGAATCTAATACGTATGTGTTGTATTGGTTACATTGATGCTGATTATCATTCATGAATACGTGCAAATACTTGTTGTGAGATTGTAACAAGTTATGTGACACTATTTGCTTACACAGAAAGCCACTCTTATTGCCGCTATTACATGTGTCCGTCAAATTGACGGAATGCTGTCCGTCAAAAATTCGCTCAACAAAGAAATCGTTGGGTCTATTACATGTACGCGTTTGCTATCCGTTAACGGACAGGTGTTCGTTTTGTTTCGCTCAGTGACGGATGACGGACAGGTAACGCATATGGTTTTACTTAAATTGATATATAATTTGAAGTAAAACTTCGCTACAATGCGAAAAAGCATTAAATTCTAATTGAGTTATAGCTAGAAAGCACTCCTTTTAATGCCCCAACACTTTGACAGCAGAAATACAAATGTTAAAATAAGTGTGGTTTTGAGACAGTAGAAATAAATTAATTAAAATGACACTAGTATGTGTGTTCTATTGATATACATATAATTCGATCAAATTTGTTAAAAATGAACTAGAAAGCAAATTCAATCGAAGAAATTCAATGTTTACATGGTAATCTGCGAGGCCGAGGGATTTTAAACGCATGACTTTACGGACACATGGCATAAATAGAACATTATGTCCGTAGTATATACTTGTTTAGTATATATGTGTACCCCAAGACTGCATGAACAAAAAAGAGTATATAACGACACAATTATATGCCAGCTCTAGCAAACCAGTGTTGGCCATTAGCACACTCAACAATGGCGTCTGTCCAGGGGGACAAGTTCTCACCACAGGTCCGATACACGAGGTCACTCTGATGTTCTGTATGGTCTAGCTTGTTATTATATATTAAATTATTAATAACTAACAAATTACAACATCTACTTCCCCGATACCAATTATTTGAAAGTATACAGGATAAAATGCAAGAGTGAAATGCTATACTAAACTCTTACAAAATTTCAAAAATATCTGATAACTTCCGTTTCCACCAGTATATAAGTAACCACCACCACGTGAAAATAGCATGTGAAAATGGAACTAACTCACAGGTTTGGCAGCATGTCATAGTTCAAATTTGTTAGGTTTACATATAAAATAAGTATGTATAAGTGCGTCAAGAAAAGTAGAATGAGTATTGTTTGCGTTTTCAATGATGCGGAAAAAAACAAGTTTAGTCGAAATTAAAAAAACAATAATTTAGGTTTAAGCAAATGTTCAGAATCACACAATGTGTGGCAATTTTGACAAGCATGTAAATGGGGTGTTTAAAAAGTAATTGTATTTCAAGTTAACATTTCAAGTATCAAAATATTTCACCAATAGCGTTTCGTATTAACATGTTTCTTAAACATATAATTCTCAAACTAAAATCAACCCCGTTGTGTCATGGCCTTCCCGTGTTGTTGCTTCAGTTAAGCATCGGCATGTTTACTGCCTACGTCATGTACATACTTTATACACTAAAAATATATTACATGACGAGTTACAGT
>Ga0224511_10001766_pt1 | contig 13619 bp, 9 predicted proteins | sample SF_May12_sed_USG_2_FD_169988 | JGI IMG/M metagenome (GOLD analysis project Ga0224511, IMG submission 169988) | Sediment microbial communities from San Francisco Bay, California, United States - SF_May12_sed_USGS_8_1 | ecosystem: Environmental > Aquatic > Marine > Sediment | place: USA...
GGGCATATTAGTCTTTCACCAGTTCTGGAAGAGCTCATCTTTGATCCGATAACTGTGGGGCATATTAGTCTTTCACCAGTTCTGGAAGAGCTCATCTCTCATCCGATAACTGTGGGACATATTATTCTTTCACCAGTTCAGTGCTTTATGGTGATGGTTTTCTTTGTTTCTGTAGAGTCACTGGCTTTTCTGACTGCCGCCACTCACGGGCTAAATGAGGAAGCTGAGGAGCTCGCCCAGAGCTTCCCAGAGGGCTCTAAGGTTCCGGATGTACTGCCCAGTGCTAGACTGCTACAGCCTCCTCCACCCGTCAGTCAACAGGTAAATGCTATTCAGAAGGTATCCGCAATAACATGACTATCTCACTCATATCAGAAAATCTGAAACTGGAAACTGTTTATATGGGTTTCTGTTAAAACTGTGCAACTTTATCTGTAGGAGAGCAACTGGCCATTACTGACCACCAGTAAAGGCTTCTTTGAGGGCGCGATGCTTGCTCGTCAGCAGGCAACGGGTGGCGCCACTAATGTGCTGGCGAGTGCCGCGGTGGCCGCCGCTGATATGGATGGTGGTGAGGGATGGGGAGATGATGATCTGGATGACTTCAGTGGTGAGAAGACTGCTGGAGATGATGAATTTGAGGACGCTGAGGGCGGCGGCTGGGGCGATGATGATGACCTGGAACTTGAGGTAATAGCTGGATCAGCGATAATCAGAGTCCCCGCAGTGAATTTCATAGCATTCATATCTTGTGTGGTGGCATGAGGCTGGTCCTTGAGGATTTCTGGGGCATATTCGCACGCGCCGCGCAGTTTTGACTCAAGTGACCACTGATCTGATGATATGGAAGTCGGAATGCGGGGCTGTGAGACATAAGAATCTAATTGGCTGTTTGGTTTCCTAAAGTTTGTTATCTCTGTGCTCATGCTTTTCAGGATCTTGGCCCGATGGAGGCAGCTGATACGGGTGAAGGCTTCTTTGTGCCACCGACTAAAGGCACCAGTTCTACACAACTCTGGTGTAACAACTCACAGCTTCCTGTCGATCATATACTTGCGGGCTCATTTGAAACCGCTATGCGAGTAGGTACCCTATAATATACTGCCACTAGACTTATACGCGGCTATCGGTCTGCGACCTAACAAACACTTTTTCTCTTTTAGCTACTGCACGACCAAGTTGGTGTGGTTAATTTTGATGCCTACCGTCCGGTGTTTATGCAGACTGCTCAGTGCGCCCGTACTAACTTCATGGGCCTACCTTCACTGCCTCCACTCGCTGGTTACCCGCTTAGAAACTGGTACGTTGCCGGACGCCCTGTTTGAACTACCATTTTTTTGGGGTCAATACTGGACCCATCAATTTTTTATTCTAAGCATGCCATCATATTTTTCTGGACTCCCTGGTTATCCTGAAGCGGTAGGGGCCTGGAATTATATGACAAGCTCACATTCACCCATGTTTATCACTGTATCACTTTCTTTATGGTATCATGATTCGCGTTGGTTTGCAGGCAAAATGCGGGCGCTCGGGGAGCCCTTCCAGCTATCTGCGTGCGTCTCAGTGACCTGGCCAGCAGACTGCAGCAGGCATACCAACTCACCACCATGGGTAAATTTGCAGAGGCCATCGACAAGCTCAGGGCAATTCTGCTGAGTGTGCCGCTGCTGGTAGTGGATAACCGACAGGAGATCACAGAGGTATGCGCTGCTCACTTGGATTGTCACTGGGGTAGGGGGTGTAAAATGGCTGTGTGATGCGATGGTCACTGTGCCAGGGGTGGGGCGTAATATGGCTGTACAATGCAGTACGCACTGAGATAAGGGTGGGGTGTAATATGGCTGTGTGATGTGGTGCTCACTGTGACAGGGGTGGGGTGTAATATGGCTGTGTGATGTGGTGGTCACTGTGACGAAAGTTGGATACAACAGAAACCTTGGGCATGAGAGAACGCCTCCGAAACAGCTACCGTTACGCAAGCTCTAGGTCTAGTTCTTATTAGGCCGCCCTCTCCTGCACCAGTTCTGTACTGTGGCGGTTGGGTGTATGATGGTAGGAGAACAGCACTAGTGATGGGGAACCGCCCACTGTATATCAGTGTGTATGTGTGTGTGTGTGTTTATAGGCACAGCAGCTGCTGGAAATCTGTAAGGAATACATTGTTGGCCTGTCAATGGAGATAGCGCGAAAAGAGATGCCTAAGGCAACATTAGATGACCAGAAGCGACTGTGTGAAATGGCGGCGTACTTCACCCACTGTAACCTGCAGCCTGTTCATCTCATCCTCACACTCAAAACCGCCCAGAGTCTTTTCTTCAAGCTGAAAAACTTTAAGACGGCAGCATCCTTCGCTAGACGCCTGCTTGAGATGGGACCGAAGCCGGAGATCGCTCAGCAGGTGTGTGTGTGCGTGCGTGCGTGCGTGCGTGCGTGCGTGCGTGTCACTCTCTTTATGCGTTTTGTGTTAAATTATATTATAAGGCTTTTCCATGTTGCATTTCTCTAGCTGTAAACTTGACATGTCTGATGATTAACTTGTAGACGAGGAAATTGCTGCAGCATTGTGAGAGAACTCCCACGGACGCTCATCAACTGAAGTATGATGAGCACAATCCATTTGATATCTGTGCAGCCAGCTTCACTCCTATATACAGGTATGCTCCAGTTCTGGTAATGGATTATTTCAGAGTTGATTCGCTCTGTGTATGAATACCGCATTCACACACATGTTTGTTTAAATATTTGCCTGGCAGTATTGCCGTTACTACATGGGACTGACGTTGGGCATACATTCTAAACGAACACTTAAATGTATTTTTTACTATGCCCATATTGAGTTGTTGAGTATATGAATTCAACAGCGCTGAATTATATGGTAAATAAAGCAATAAGGGTGTCTAGCTCAGGTTCCGTGTTTAGTCGTTAGAGCGCATGCATCGTTTCCTCACTCGTATGTTTTGGTGCTCTATTTGTTTTCCTGCCTATGATTGGATAGATAATATAGCGATATTAATATTTTCAGGGGTAAACCGGTAGTGAAGGACCCTCTCAGTGGTGCCTGCTATCTACCAGAGTATAAGGGACAGGTCTGCAGAGTTAGCCAAGTTTCAGAGATTGGTCGGGACTGTATCGGACTCCGTATCAGCCCTATGCAGTTTAGATGAAGCAATTGACATTCTATAAGCAACAAAACTAATTTGAAATGGTTCAGTCAGCAATGATTTGCTTTTGTTAACCTTTCCACCAACTCATAGCAGTTTTGCCATGTAAGACTAAGCTTATTATTTATTCGATTCGGTAATGAACAACAAATAAATTAATCACTGTATGAGCACATTTTGTCCAGATCAATATTTGATCTCCATTGTTCTGTTGTGTAATAGTTTATTAGGAGATAATCAAGCAAAAACTCGCTATTATCTGAGGCCATGGGTTTGGTGATTGAATCCGATAACAGCACATGGTTGCGGTCTGACAAGTGCTGCGCAGCTAGAGCATGAAACATAACAAAATATATGTGCAAGGGTGGAATCTAAGGCTTTCGTCACTGTCGCTTGTTTGCCATCATTGTACTGTAGTATGATTGATACTTAGGACCATTCAAAATATTTCCAAAGTGACGGGAGTAATTGGGAATCCCCCTCCGATCCGATTTCTCTGTATCAAACTCGTGAAAGCACCAAACCCTGTAGACATCCACACTATCCAGTGTACTCTGAGCAAATCGGCTCAGTCTCTTGGCTTCACCGCGTCCCACCTGTGACATCTGATTTGGTCTTACTTTAATACATAGCTTGTTAATCTGTGGCAGCTCCGGATCCACTGCAGATGGTATCCTGTCATCGCGTTTACCATCCGCTCTGAACCCTGTTAATCGTCTGTATTCATTTACATAAGACTGGAGCTGGTTCTGTAATGTTTTCTCGATTCGCCGCTGGATTCGTTTGGGTTTCTTGTTTTGTTTTCGTGGTGAGCCACTGTCTTCATTTTTGTTTTGATCAGACTCTCGACCATTATCGGGTTGGTTATATGAACTGCCATCATCTTCTTTGCATTTCTGTTCAGTGTCACCACCACTCGGTCGCTCTGATTGGCTATTTTGCCTCATACTATCCTCTTCGGATCGCTCTGATTGGTTGCTGGAATTATCTCTATTACGCTGTCTAATCATGTCATCATTCTCCCCATCCACTGATACATTCTTGGTCCCGTTTTCACTTTTCTCAGCACGGTTCTTCTTTTTATTTCTGGGTTTTGTCAATTTTCTTTCCCCTTTTTTCTCTTGTGATTTGTGTTTCTGACCAGGCATTATCTGCATCAGCTGTGTAATAGTTGAATCCTATTGGCCATCCGGTATGGTAGTATCATTCTGTAATGAGATAGGGAGTCTTAGGAAGTCCCCATGCCTCACAACTCATCCAAATAAATATCCAACCAAAGTGATCTCCTATTTTAAGGAACCCCTAGTCTCAGTTTAGAAGACAATGAACATCAGTTCTTTACCCCATGTTACCCTAGGTATGTGGGGTTATAGTGTCGGTAATGTTTGCAAGAACAAAAGTCATTGTCAGATCTTGGAGCTGTTAGTCCCTGAAGGATAGCGAGATAATTCATGCGGTGATGGGGCGCTGGGTTCGCAAATTTAGGAACCTGGGTTCAACCATTTATCCTAACACACTTGTGGTGCTCCATGCTAAACTGTAGCAGGTGAAGAAAACAAACTTCTAACCTGGCAGCTACACCATATCTGTGAAGACGGTCAACAAGCCTCCGAATGGATATGATCTCAGCATGTGAGTAGTAACCATAGTAACCAAACTTACCATGAATAGCTAACTCAGACAAATTGCGGTACATCTTTATATTGCCATTCAGTCACAAAGCTCAGTTGAGTTTGCTATACCAATAACTAATGAAGTCTTATTGTTGGCAGCTACCTTATTGAACACTAAATGGATTTTACTGCATGCAGCGTTTGTTAGTGTTGACATTGGTATTGATGTAGAGATACTCCACTCATTTAGTCAGCAGAAGACAACTACAAACTCATTACATATGGTACTCATTAAGTCCATTTTACAATTATGATGCAAGTGCATGTTGAAAAATTAAACCACATATATTTTAACATGGTGTAATGCCATACGCATGATCTACCAAGTAGCTAAAATGAAGGTTTTTGCACACAACTGTGTATATGTTTCAAAAAGGAAGCATGCAATGTCAAATACTTTCGGTCATCTCCACATAAGCATTCTTGACAATTCCCCACAACGGTGGCTTCATAGGATAGCATGATTAAAAAGTGATTTATTTAGCATACCACTCAATGGATTATATAAACAATTCGGAAATAAAACAGCCAAAATTCATGTATCAATTCAATCCAAAGCTACCACCTTTGACCAGAATTTCTGGAAGTAGGGCGACAGTAAATCTGTTCAAACCGATAGTGATATATTATATACTCAAATTCAGACTATGTTCAAGGGAAATGCAGTTGGGTTGTGATGGGCTGGTTTCTCAGCGAAAAGCCTGTTAGATGCACACAGGTAGACGTGGTCAGGTATATATTTGGTTATAAGCTATGTCACACGAGTGTTTTGTTTCATAATGTTTATGAATCATGGTGTAAACTAGTCATCAAGTTACCGTTGGTGGGTAAACCAGACATGTGGCCCGTTATTTAATTAGGTGACCTGGCTCCCCAGGTGGGGTAGTGGCTACTGGGGCGGGCGAAGCCGTATTGCACAACCCCGCACGAAGAGCCAGAGCACAGCAGTCAGCAGTGACATAGAGGTCCTTTATGTCACTGGTTACAGGCATCCTAGCCAGGCTACTTGGGTCTTCGGGCGGGGCAGTGGGCGAGCGAAGCAGTATAGCTGCAGTATACTGCTTCGCCGCCTACTATCCCGCCCACCTGAAAAGCCAGGTAACCTAGCTACGGTATCTTGGCATGAATATAGAGTTATCGTTTCATTTTGATTGGACGCTATTGGCCTACCCAAGGCCGGCACCGCCAGGCTGTTGACATTCTGCTGTAGTGTCTGGGGTTAAAACGGCCCTACATCAGCTATATTGTAATAAAGTCTCGTACTAAATTGCTGATCATCACAGGGTAATCGGTGCTGGCGCGAATCGCTATTGAGCTAGGTGGATATAATTCTTTGCATCCGGTCAGTTGTTGGGTAGCCATTGCGTAGCAACCCTTTCAATTAGTACCTGTAAATATGGTATGTTTCTTCATATCAGCTTAATTTACTTTCATATACGTTGGTTTGGAACAAGCCAGACACCATCTCCAACATATCATATTAACCATCTAATCAGAAATCTCACACTCCAGTTAGACGTCGCAGCACACGACGCATTTTTTCTCAGAAATCGTGGTACTCACACACTGACTAGTGACTGACTCAGAGTCAGAGTCAGTCCTCTACGGACTACATAACTACGTACTCAGTCATTTAGGGCTAGCTCTGTTAGTGGCCGTGTATTGCTAGTGTGTAAAGAGGCAGTCAGATAGTTGTAAACCATCATCAAGGAGGACCAGTTTTCTACTGTATAGGAAATTGACTCATGCATAAGAATAATAAGATAGGGGTAGTGCCATGGGTGAGGGCAGCAGTGCCTTGTGATGCTTCTTTCTCAAGCCTGCTACCACCATCACTACACAGAAATGTAGATTCATGCCTATTGCTTTGACTGTTCTTTCAGCACCCAGAACGCCCCATGTCATGCTATCATGTATTGTAGCCTTTAAAAAAAGGGAAAAAAGGGACAAGAGTATGTGCATGCTCGTTGCTGTTAATTGTTCCACCATTCTTTTCTATGTTCGTTTGTTTCTCACCAGTCATTTGCCAATTTACGTGGGGGTCAAGCGGTCATCTTAGTTCCTTACTAAGTTTAACTTCAAAGGCTATGAGATGTTAATAGTCAAATAGTCATCTTAGTTTCTTACTAAAAGCTAGGAGATGTTAATTTTACATACACACTGAAGAAGATGTCCGTCCTTCCATCCTTGGGTTGTTCTGCACTGTATCTTTATAGTGCGGTTTTTTATCTAAGCTGAAAAGGCTGTGCAAATGAAACAATCCTCAGGCGATACTGCTTCATACAAGTAACTCCAACAGTTAATGAGACCATTGAGTCATTGAAGGTACATGTATGCAGATGAAGGCCGTTGGGACAAAATCATTTTTATAATAAATGCATTATCAACAGTGGAAAATACAACTTCACATGAATTTTAAGTTCTAATACACACCTTTCAATTTATGTAACCCATAGACATGTATATATGTCTACGTGTAAAGACCATATAAACGCAGTCATTGTCTGGGACGGATTTCTTGATATATGCTGACATATCAGATAAGTGTACCAAACACCGTATATTTCTATGACAGCCTCCAAAGTCGGGAAAGAAAAAGCTGACCAAGGCTGAAAAAGATAAACTGAAACTAGAGGAAGATGAGAAGAGATTACGAGAGGAAGGTAAAGTAGATAACTCCCCCACAAGTCAATAATATGCAGGATTGCTAAAACACTGCCACTTGTATAAAGCACTAGGGAATTCTTTAACAAACAGTCTGGTTATAGGATATGTGATGCACCCACAACAGCTAACCTTATCAGTAATGTATAGGTTTATTCTGGTACTAAAATTTAAAAACTCAATACGGGTGTTTTTTGGTGGCATTAAAGGTATAAAACTGCTTAATAGTCCGCTTGTTTTCTACATTAAGGCGGCTTTGTGGATGGATCATTTGCCATCGAATCAGTGGCTTCTGGTTGATTAGGGCCCCACACTTTCATCAAATTTGAATCAACCAATCGAAATAGGCCCACGTGTACTGTTACCTCCTCAACGGAGTACACCACAGGCCATCATGTCAGCTTACTGATGCTAGCCATGCACTGCAAGATAGATATGTTTTGGCAGTTTTAGTAAATTTATTTAGTAGTGCAATACTTCTGCAATATTGTTGAATATAAATATCTCTTGTGGGAGAGTGACCATTCGAACTCCGGCCATGTTTAATTACAGAGGAAGAGAAGCAGAGAAAACTGGAAGAGGATAAGGCAAAAGTAGAGAGGGATAAAATGGAAGCGGAGAGGAGGAAAACTCTAGAGGCGGAGGTAAAATATAACTCATTAGACTGAACTTTATCTTAGACCTAATTATCCATTTAACTCGGTGAATTCATGGTTTCCGACCAAACCCAATAGATAATGAAATTTTGCCTGGTTGGGATGTTTGTTATGGGGAAACTTTTTGGTTGTGCTGATGCTATAAGCCTTTGAGTTAATAAGAGACAAAGTGATACCAGAATCCCCCATGCCCCAACACCCAGTGTAATATACTTACTCCATTCCGCTACACTTTGATGTCTGTAGTTTTAATGTTTTATATCTACTCATACCTGTTCTTTGTTGCTTTACTACTATTATTGTGCTACCATGGACATGACCATGAATTCTTTTTCGAGAATCTCCCTACTCTGAGAATTAAACCCTTCCGATCTCGAGCTAAGCACTCTAGCCACCCTGCATTATATGGATAAAACTATATTTCATCTCAAGATCGGTTGTATAAACGCTTTTATTTTTCCATATAAGGAGAGAGCTTTAGCTCACAAGATGGCCGTTGAGGTGTCTTTATTCGTTGTTTGCATCCAGTTTATCATTTTGTCACAATCGCATCCTTCACTAAGAAAACTAGCCTCCTAAAGGTTCTTAATGCATCGTAGAATGGTAACAGCAAGCCGGTTGATCTTTGCACCACATGCATTGAGACGACTCGTGTAAAGTCTATGGCATATACACATCTTTAGGTATTGTGTCAAATACCAGTATCACATCGTAGTGAATGTACGCATGATAGCACAGTCTTCACATAGACCATTTGTTGTCTTCCACTCGGTGCGTGCCTTGATTCTGTAATTTGGCATACACCAACAGCCAAATTTCAAAGTGCCTTGCTTGTAACTAGGGCGCAAATATTTTAATATTGCTTCAGACGGAACTGTTTGGCCAATGTGACTTTAATGTCCTGATTTCATTTGATGTTAAAATAGAATCTTAAATGTCAAGTGGCCGAAATATTCTGATTTTGATACCAAGAATATCTTAAAACGTAGGTTCCTTCACACAAGGAGTTGTAATTTAATACCGAAGACAATAATCAGAAACCGGCACTAGTTACTAGGTACTCGGCACCTCGTTTTCGGTTAACCAGCCACTGGAAATGATTAGGAGAAGAGACTAATCAAGTCCTTTTTTGGTTTTGTAGGAATCGAAAAGACGGAAAGCTCAGCTGATAGAGTTGGATGAGCTGCTCAGTGATAACGCTCAGATAATAAATAACCTGAATGATAAACGAAGGAAAGATGCTAAGGTGAGACTGAGCTGTGGGTGTCATGTCGTTCTGTATGGGCAGAGAGTAATAGAAAGGACAACGTATATAAGCTGTGCATGTAATCAAATGGTTTGGCAGTAAATTGACCTTGTAAACTATTTCGGGCAGTTGTATTTTGTGAAAATATACACCCAGAACACCATGGTGATAGTTGCACTGATATTGCAAATAGTTCTATTAGCTTATTGGATACTGAGTTTCAAGCTGTAATGCTGCCAGGCGTATCACATTATTCACACAAGTAAATAATAATGGCCCGTGTTCTGTCTGTTGGCATTCAGCATGTGCTAGGTGTGTAAAGGCCTGGCATCAGTAATCACAACTTTACCACGCGTAACGAAGTCGCTGCCTGGGCAGAGTTGGCATAGTAGATGCTGACTATGCCCCGGGCCAGCTTCACTCTACCAGAGCATCATCTGATTCAGTGTGAAACACCAGCTACAAGACTGAACGGATGGTCCAAGCGTAGCTGTTCATTTTCCGTTGTAATTGTAGTGGGAGAGGTATATGAGATGTGATGGATCAGCTGATCCCACTATAGCAGGGGAGATAAATACATTTATAAATCTACGGAGAGAAGATAATTCCAATAACAGCATAGAGGCAGTTATGGCTCTAACTAAGCATACTAGAGAGGTAAGGTAAATTCGACTGTGATATCTCTGCCAATGATCAGGAGCAAAGCTATAGTTTATCAAAAAAAGGTCTTCAAAACAAACTATATCCGCGATACAGTCACGCGATACAGTCACGCGATACAGTTACGCGATACAGTCACGCGATACAGTCACGCGATACAGTCACGGAATAAAGTGACACACTTGCTCCTATCGCTCCATCAAGCCTTAGGCTTAGAAGGTCCGTTAAGCAGCATGGCCGAGTCCCCGGCTAGTTTTAAGTGTCAAAAAGGGAAATAATACTCAGAATAATCTACATTAAAGGTTATAATTCAAGCAATGATATAATCGTGGATGGTCGATAAGGGAGTTTGCCGAGTTACGTACTCCGATACGAATCGGAATTTCAGCAATTCCACCACCTACTAACGTATACCGACTCGCTCGGCTCATTTTGGATCGATATTACTAGCGAATCAGTGTGCAATCTGGGTGCAAATGTATGAATATGTCTGGTATATTAGTTCATAACATCAGTGATGGCCTCCAAACTGCAGCAGACTTATTTGGTTGAACTTGAAAAAGAAAATGTACTAAAATTTGTAGTTGATTGAGGAGCTGGAATTCATCATGACTGACACACCTCCATCAGAGATCTCTGACCAAGAACTGAGCCGATATAAACAGGTGCAGTATATCAGCCATGGCTGGTGTTTGAGTTTGCCTTTAATTGTCATGACATGTTCACAGCGCGAATGGATACACTTGAACAAAGAAAAAATGCCTAGATATCAACGTACTGAATCGGGAACAAATTCCGTATTGGCGAAGATGCAATGATGATGTATTGAGCAGGGAAACACAACACCATAACGTCTGTAATTACTCTGTTTACAGACAGTAATAGAGTTACAACGGCTGATTAATGAGAAGTTGGATTTAGCTTCCCATGACGTTACACTGAAGGCGACTCGTCTTATGAACACAGAGACATTGAACCTGCAGGCTGTTTATAAGAGTGAAGAAGTCAGATTGTATATCTGGGGTAACCTCAGCAAGAACCCAAGGTTTGTTATGTAATACGGGGCTCTAGGATAGAATATGGGCTGTATTGTGTTTTTGGCTATTGCTGTTTCTAGCTCTTCTATAGCTTGTATGGGGCCAAATCTCTATCCTGAGCTTGAAGGTTATTGCTTTACATCAGCGCAGAATTATAGCGTGGCTTATTCCTGCAGTCCATCGCTTTGGCCAGTTTTTCTCAAGTCTAAGGACTTCGGGTCTAGCTTTACGCAATGACCCTGTTTAGCCGTAGCATCGGAGAGATATCAAACTTGCCATTAACTAATATGACCTCATGCCTTCATGGCTCTGATAGATAGTAATTATTTCTATTGCTCTTGTAGAATCAAATCCTTTGAGTTTCCGGAGGGTGAGGTCGGGTTTGAGATTCCCAAATTACTAACACTGAGTGACTGCGCTTATCGCTGTATGGTCACCACGTTTGATCATCTCTCACACTTCTCTAAGAGTTACCTGCCAAGAAAAAGGACTAAAGAGGCTGAAGTTTCTGTAGAAGGTACGAAGTATATAAGGGTTTATTATAGAAGCCAGTCTCTTTAGCTGAATGAGTTAAAAAGGCTCAATTGAAGATGTGTACCTAATTCAATGCGTGTACACACATGAAACTCAAGTCGCTTGAGGTAACTTGTGCTCCTGATGATTTGTCCTGGTATTGATTAGAAGGACCGTCATATCCAAGGTTAAGACTTCTGGTCCGATATAAGTCAAGGCTATCACTCGATGGCTGCAATCCTTCTGTTGTAGAAGCCGAAGCCACGCCTGCGGAGGAGGAGCCTCCTAAGGAGGGAGGGGCAGATCAAGATGAAGAGGGAGTGGATCGTGAAAACACAGAGGTTAGTGTCCACTGTGAGTGTCACCGCTTGACTGACCAACTGGGCGACTGACTGATTAAGTGACTGAAAGTCTGAGTGACTGAGCGACTGAGTAATTGAGCGACTGGGCAACTGAGTGACTGGGCGACTGACTGATTGAGTGACTGAGTGTCTGAGCGACTGGGCAACTGAGTGATTGTACGACTGAGAGACTGAGAGACTGAGCGGCTGACTGATTGAATGACTGGGTGACTGAGCGACTAGGAGACTATCTGATTGAGTGACTGAGCGATTGAGTGACTGGGACAACTGGGTTGACTGACGACTGAGCAGCTGGGCGACTGAGTGACTGTGTGACTGACTAGCTGGGCGACTGACTGATTGGGTGACTGAGCGACTGAGTAGATAAATGACTGGGCGACGGAGTGACTGAGCCACTGGACAACTGAGCCTCTAATTTCGCTGCTGTGCGATATTTTGAGTGGTTGATGTAGTGACTGTCAAAGCCATTCAAGGCAATATCGCGGAATATTTGTCTATACTAGGAGGAAGACTTGGGGGATCATATGGATGTATGTATACAATGATATTCAGCACAAAGCACTTACTATTGCATGCATAATATCACAAAGATAGGCCTTTATAATTTAGGGTGATAATTATTTAATCTTTTAATTTTTTTCGCTTTGATTTGTATATGTAAATAACTGTTAAAGGGGTTATGACATGGGCAAAAGTGACTTCACTTGTTTGTAGATTCTGAAGCCTACCATGAAAAAATGGACCCAATACCCAGTTCAAATGAAAGCTTAGATACAGCCCTATTTAATGCGCATACTTAGAGCCCTCGGCTATGCACTTTTCAGGCCGTTGACACACCAGAATTGGCCTCGAGATAGAAAATTAACACAGAGCTGTTGGCGTTTGCATTGATTCCTCCGCTTACGCGCTGATGTTTGGAAAATCCTCTTGCAGGTGCACACTAGGCTTGTAGTTGCACAAGTCTATATAGAGACAATGTTCAACAAAAATATAGAAATAGGGTTTCGAAGTGCAGTTTTTCACCTCTGTCAGTGTGCGTTAGTGCCATTATTGCAAAATGATAGAGGGCCGAATGCAACAGCCTCTATTTAGGGCTAGGGAAAATCGGCAAAGCATTTCTTATAACTTAAGTTTTCTCCAATCCTACGTCCAAATTTAAGTTCTACTCGATGTTATAAGGCGATGAAGATCACTAGGTTACTAAGTTTTAGTAATTAGATCCCATTTTATTTTTATTTGAGCCATTTGGGCCGTAGTTATTCGAGTGACCGATATTCACTTTGGGGAAAAAGACCACTCGCCATCGCTGCGAGGAATGCGGAGTTGCCTCCCTTTAAAAATAAGGAACACAACTCCGAAAGTGCATCTACCATCGACCGTGTCATAACCCCTTTAAATCGAATTATTGTGAAATCCTAATCCGTGCGAGCCAATATAAATGGGAGTCTAAATTTGAAGCGTGTATGGTGTACTGCAATCTCTGGTTGTGGTGGTAGCTACTTGCTTTGTTTTCGCTGTAGTCCACAGCAGGGTTTTCGGATCTATTATATACACAAATGGGTGAAGGGTGTTCCTGCGCTTACTCCTAGTCAGTGATGGTATACCTTGCCACACCACATGTCTATACAGCTCTACCCCTTGGAAACT
>Ga0224511_10001767_pt1 | contig 13616 bp, 5 predicted proteins | sample SF_May12_sed_USG_2_FD_169988 | JGI IMG/M metagenome (GOLD analysis project Ga0224511, IMG submission 169988) | Sediment microbial communities from San Francisco Bay, California, United States - SF_May12_sed_USGS_8_1 | ecosystem: Environmental > Aquatic > Marine > Sediment | place: USA...
TACAGCAAGTTTACACTGCTCAAGGACGGCATTGAAACATACCAGGTATGTATGCGTGCATTGTCTTCTTACCGAGTACAGCAAGTTTACACTGCTCAAGGACGGCAGTGAAACATACCAGGTATGTATGCTTGCATTGTCTTCTTACCGAGTACAACAAGTTAACACTGCTCAAGGACGGCAGTGAAACATACCAGGAACGTATGCTTGCATTGTCTCCTTACCGAGTACAGCAAGTTTACACTGCTCAAGGACGGCAGTGAAACATACCAGGTATGTATGCGTGCATTGTCTTCTTACCGAGTACAGCAAGTTTACACTGCTCAAGGACGGCAGTGACGCATACCTGGTAGGTATGCGTGCATTGTCTTCTTACCGAGTACAGCAAGTTTGCACTGCTCAAGGACGGTAGTGAAACATACCAGGTATATATGCTTGCATTGTTTCCTTACCGAGTACAGCAAGTTTACACTGCTCAAGGACGGCATTGAAACATACCAGGTATGTATGCGTGCATTGTCTCCTTACCGAGCACAGCAAGTTTACACTGCTCAAGGACGGCGGTGACACATACCTGGTATGTATGCGTGTATTGTCTTCATACCGAGTACAGCAAGTTTACACTGCTCAAGGACCGCACTGAAACATACCAGGTATGTATGCGTGCATTGTCTTCATACCGAGTACAGCAAGTTTACACTGTTCAAGGACGGAAGTGAAACATACCAGGTACATGTATGTACGTATGTATGGGTACATTGTTTTTTTCTTGTGCTATTTTGTTTGTAAGTCTTTATGCAGCCAGTATTAATTATGTACATGCATGTATCATGTTGTAGTAAACGACAACTGCTCTGTCTGTTAGAAAACTGGTTCGAAAGTGTGGGAATTCAGACGTCCTGAAGTAATATAATAAGACTGATGCTACACCATGCTGATTTACAACAAGATGTGAAAATGTAAAACCAATCTTTATCTGTGTGTTTTTGATACATGTAGCCTACATTTCTCCACACATGTTCTGTTGTGTCATGATGTTGTACGTGTTTTTCTGTCGTTCTCTGTGTTAGGTTTTGTACGGGCCATTTTGTCATGGTGCCCCTAAACTTGACATATCCACATTGTTTACAACATTCTTTATTTGAACATCTCTTCAATTTATATTACGTATGTTGATGCTAAACTGTATACTTAATCAGCACCATATTTTACACGACTGCAAATGATGTCAATGTAGAGTGTTTGTACTGTTTCAGTTAAAAGGGGACTTAACGAAAAGTGATAACTTCAAAGATGGCCTTGCTCTTCGAACAGCATATAAGGTTGTTATTTTCTTTTGTATTCTTTTGTATTTCTTTTATTCTAAACGCAATACAAAGATAACCGAATAAAATTCAGAGTATGTTTACAATTAAAAGTCTTCACTATTATTAAAACATTCATAATAATACTTGTTTCACAGGCATTTACCAGTAAAAAGGGAGGGCACGTTGACATTCCTGGCCACATGTTTACAGAAGAACAAACATTCTTCATTGTTTATGCACAGGTACTGTTTTGAATTTTGTCGATATATTTTATTTTGCCAACTCATAAGTATAAAGCTGTTGAATTTCCATTTAACATGTTAACCAAACATACGTTCTTATTTCTATACAAATGCATATACATAATTATACCGAAGTATAACGATTGTGATTTCAATTTTAATTTAGTCGAGTATCTTATTTTAAGTACAAATCTGGCAGTGAAAAATTATCATTTTAGATCCTAATTAGATCACTACTAACAGTTGTTAATGCATGTCTCAGGTGATATACAAACAAAGAAATGTGTGCCCTTCCATATAAATACTAAGTTCTTTTATTGCAGAGTATGTGTGAGAAAACGAGCCGCAGAGGGCTGTTTAAACATTACATAAACTCGGAGGCCAATCACAAATCGCCAGGAAAATACAGGTACTCGTCACGTGTTTCGCATTATTTGACACATTTTAACATTGGTTACATATGTTATTTTAATGTATAACTGTACTTTTTAATTTCTAACTGACACACCTTTCCGATTTCCAGGGTGATCGGCACGTTGTCACACTTCCAGAAATTTGCAGACGCCTTTCAGTGCCCTGCTGGATCGCCCATGAACCCCGTAAATAAGTGCTCTGTTTTCTAGGGGCGTGATAACATCAACGTTTATTTTAGTTATGTTTTTTTTAAAGATTTGTAGAAGAATGTAGACATATTTAGAGATTTTATGCAGTATTACGTTAAACCATTGATATATCTTGTGTGTATTAGTTATTTGTATATTTTTAATAATTTTGAACATTGACAACATAGTTAAAGTGACTGTTATACTAAATTATTAGCAGTGCTGTGTCAATACGGGTACATCGAAGTAGTTAGCAATAATGTAAATATACTTTTTGTTATACTGTGATTACGTTGATGTTTATTCGGGAAGTAAATACCTATTTTATTACTTTATTGTTATTGTATCAACCAGTTGTATCATGCAAATGTAATGTTATCTTGTATTGATTGAAAATGAAACCAACAATAAAAGTAAAAAAGGGTCGTATAATTTTGGACTGAAATGTTTCATAATCAGTATATAACACATTTATATCAAACCTTGAAGTTGAAAATGAATATCTAAGAAGAACACAAAACGTCAACTATTGATATCAACATTCCGGTAGACAATTTTAACTGGAAACGCACCCAATTATTATAAATAGCTTATCTACACACAACACAAAGGCGATATTTCAACACTCACAATTTTAAATTGCTGTCCGTATCAATACTATATGTTAGCTTTTTCATTACTGTTAAAACAACCACATAAAAATATATTACTAGTATAATCACAACATCAAACGCCCAATTATCGTTTCAGTATAAGTTCTCAGCAAATATTGTTTAGTTCCAGCATTAAATGTTTTTAAAACATTTGCGAACATCTACACGTCTCCTAAATTATTTCTTTAGAATAGTAATTTCATCCTGATTACATAGGACTGCTTCTATAATTGTCATGTTTATTTGACAGATTATATAATTCATCGCGCAATTAAATGTGTCGGTTTGCTATTTGTGCTATCAACCACTACAAATGTTTTGTTTGGACACAGGTTTTTCCACTTTGCAAAACTGCATAACACTCTTAACAAACAGTTCAACATACCCGTTGTTGTTCATATGCGAATAAAGATTTTACAAAGCACACGTGTAGACTGCACTTCAACCTACATCATACTTTTACAAGGGTTGTTGTAATCCCATGAAATAGATTTTTCTTTAAAACATAACTAGATAATTAACAAATAACTTGACATTTATAATGCATATTTGCATTCATCATCACTTGATTCTTATCGTATTGCTAGTTCTCTTTACGATCCGGTGCCTTAAACATAATCCCAATGTTTGTCGTCTAAGGAATTATGTGTAACATTTTTATTGCAAATCAACAAGTCTCTTGTGAGGTATTCTTGATAAATTGATATGATATGGCATGACTCTGTGCATAATTATCGAAAAAGGAGTGAAATGAAGGTAAAAATTGACAAAATACCCAATTACTTTGGCAGAGAGTGTTTTGATAGCCACGTAGATCAAGATTCAAAGCTCTTGCCACTTAATGCCATCTTTGTATGTCTATGAGCGTTTCGATGCTTGCTGATGTCACCTTTTTCTAGTCTCTTGGACCTGCCTCTGTCTGAGAAAACAAATGATAACAAACTGATGTTGTTGCACTATTGTTGTTATTTGTTAGAAGACAAAGTATGCTATATAAGTTGGCTCTCAGCATAAAATGTTTTATGAGCAAGAGTTAGTGTTGGTTTTAAAAGTTTATCTCTGTAATCGGAAAAAAGAAGAGAATATGTCTGCCTTTAGAATTCATTTGACGATAGTTTTGCACTGAAATGTCAATTAAATACCATAATGCAGTTTGATTTTAGCGGATTGTTGAGGACATTTCAATAACTCATCTTTGCAAAAGTACGTTGAATTCAACTAAGAAAAGGGAACCTCAGGAACCATATGCGGCATGGAGAATAAAGCTGCCTCGGTTTTATTGAAGCTGTTAGTGGTGATAGAGATGCCACACCACTGACGACCCTTGGCGCATGAGCGGAACACTATTTTCAAATGTGAACAACAAACAATCCGTGATCCCCGAGGACCAGAAAAGTATAACCACACAAAGGACAAGCACATAACATGTTACAGCCGCCAGACAGGCTCTAAGCGTCAGCTGTAGTAAGTTAAATTCGGTCAAACTGAGAAAAGTGAAAGTCCTCGGGAAACACAGTTTGCATGGAAAAATAGCAGCCTCAACACCGTGGTGTTTGTCAAATTGTAATGGTCATTATCAATGTGTTACATGTTCAAAAAATATTGAATATATTTTAATTAAATTAAGATAGAAGAAGTTGTGTCTAAAAATGTTGCTGATTGTTGCTGTAATAATGATCACTGTAGATATATACATGTATCAATGAAAAACGGAATTGCCCCGATTGGTGTGAACATATGAATGTGAAATTGGGATTTTCTCCACAAACGCACAGAATATTTCTGGAGGTCGATACATGAAGTGAGATGAATGAAGGCCACAATAACAAAACCGTCTGAATTGTTGCTCCGCATCTTTTGACAAAAGCAAGTGATTGATGTTGAAAAAACTACATCAGAATCCAAAACTGTGCTTTTTCATTAGAGCAGGATACTTTAATTTTCCATCAAGATAATAAAAAAACGACCGTTTGACCCTGTGCTACTGCGATACACACTAGAAGAATTTACTCAGTCAATTGCCTATTTTAACGCGTTTACAAATAACATTTACATGATTGTTGTGGTACTTTGTAATACTACTCAAAAGCATTTATTCTAGACATACTTGTAATGGGAAACCTAACATAATTATCTGTTTACGTATTTATGATATAAATTGAAGAGATGTTCAAAGAAAGAACGTTGCAAACAATGTAAAAAGGGCACAAGGGCACCATGACATAATGCCCCGTACAGAAACAAACACTTACAACAGCATTAATCACGCGAAACAAGACGTAACAGACGTTTATAACAATATTTTTTATTCATATTTGTATTAAAACTATTTCTAAACGGACTTCTTTGTCCATACAAATGAGTGTCTCTTTGTTGTTTAGACGAAGGTTTACGGTTAGAGTCAAACTATAAGCATCGGAGATTATTAATTGAAAACATGGACAAAAACGAGTGGCACTTGTGTTTTATTTAAAATCGAAATAAAACCAAAACAGTTTTAATTCGCGTTGTTCTTCGATTTACTATAGACTATTTCTTATAATTGATTTTAATTGCGATATACAACTCAAAACCATATATGAATATTGAATAAAGCAATTCCCAAAATAAGTTATATATGACAAACATTTCTTAACAGACCTGATTAGTATAAGGTTAAGTGCACCAAAATGACCCACAAAACACAAATTATAAGTATTTTCGTATTGCCACTTATAGAAAGAAATACAGATATAGCAGTCTCTGCTAATGTCAAATATTCATGTATGATTTGATGTCTTTTCAATAAACTGTCAAGGTAAATGATTGTTTGTATACATTACAATACAAATGATACAGTTACGACATCTATGGTAAAGTATCATAATCATACACATATTTATAATGTAATAACAAGCAATTGCATTAGTAAACTACTCTAATGCGTTTAACTATGTAGACCTTCGCTCTTCTCATACTGATAAAAAGTGCATTTTGTGATCACAAAAGGTTTTTATTTATGTCTGTAAACAAAGTAATAAAGTTAAAGTAAGAAAAACATAGATATCAATGTACTCTTGCCTTATTGTTTCTATGACAAATTTCTATTACTTCAAAAAGATTTATTGGCACACTAGGAGGCAAATTACCTTTGTTGTCTTGTCGATAAGGGTTTGGCATACTTAGCAACTCAGCAATCGCAAGTCATAATTTCCAATTACGCGATATTGCTTTAAAGTGCATGTAACTGTCAACATATATTAATTATGCGGCAGTGGGTTGATTTAGCAGATTAAAATATTACGGAATATTGTGCAATTGACTTATTCCTTTTATTTGTCTAATACTCGTATGCTATCATATATTCAACTACCGCTGTGGCCATTTGGAAGCGTTAAAACGACTATATACAAGACTGTCTTTCAGTAGATATATTCCGAAATGATATTATATATCGAAAAAGAAAATGCTTATAAGCATTATAGTCTTTGTCAAATCTATATGCCGATTTCTGTTTCTTTGAAACACCTGCTAAGAGAAACTTAATATTTACGTAGGTGTTGTCGTTGGTACATAAACTATCACTGTTAAATTTTGTGTTTGCTGATCTAATTAGCGATGATTTTGCGTTTCCTAATACATCCGTCTTTTAGATGACGTGTTACATATAGTTTTATAACCGACTTATTTAGATATAAATAACCTAGCGAAAATTGCTTTACCAAGAGGGTTGCTGGCGCTTATTTTATGTTCAGTAGTTTCATGCAATATTTTAAACCATTTTTTACAATCTTAAATTAGGCCACGTTACTCTAAAATTATAACATAAATTGTACACACAACACTTTTTTTTCGTAATATAAATTATGTGTATCAGTTATGTATAGACAGTATCTCCTGGACACACTGCTGCAGGCAAACTATGAAAAGAGCGGAGGATAGTCGAGATAATACACATTAGAACCCAAGGTGTCTGTCCCTAATTATCTTGATCGATATCTATTAGCCACCAGAACATGGATCTTTGCTTTGCTGTCCCCGTTTCTCAACAGTTCGGAGGTTAGTGTCTCAAATTGAAAAGTCCTAGCAACCCTATAATATTTATGTCTCTTGGGTTCCACCCGTGCATGTACATGCGAAAACAAATAGTTAAGTTAGAAAGCTTAGATGAGTATAAAATCGTTGCGCTTAGTTATCTATATCATACATGTGTTATACTTGTTTCGATACAATACCTTTCAAGAGACCTAAAAGGAACTTCCCTACGATGTGCATGCTACTTACGGCCATGCAAATCCTCATCCATGTTTCGCTAGAAATTATCTAAGCCAATTATAACACATTGGCCTTTAGGTCTGCGCAATTTAAATGTAACAGCACAATGTGCAAAAAATATTTTGTTCAATGATAAAGCCGGACACATGTAATGTATCGGGAAATAATTCGCTAGTCCCGGCCTTTAGCAGTCGTCACTGCTGTTATGTGTGTTTGAAGAAACGACATATCTTCAATGGATTGCGGCATTTGCAGGAGTAAATGGTGATTTGAGGGTGTTACTATAACGTCACTCCGTAGGGCAATATTTTCAATATGTGGTCATAGCTGTTTGCACTATATAATTTAATTGCATTGTACATCATATATAAATATATTTAACATGAAATATAATATAGGACAATAACTTTTTACAAATGTTTTAAGTAGGTTTCTTAACGTATACAAATGTATCTACATTCGCACTATACTGACTTGGTCCTAATCTGGGAACCCCTGTACTAAATGAATCATACAATTACATTTAGACATCAATTGTATGTCCACTGAATCTTAACAATTGTTTGTGAACCGTGTTTCCTCTCTCATTTCTTGAAGTGGAAGTCATTGCGTTGCACTGAATCAAATCAACGTCATTCGACGGGGTCCAATCAAACTTGGAGACTGTCTAATCAGCCATCTAAACGTTTTCACCCCATTGCTTTACGTTTTAGTGAAATAAGAAAACACGCTCTGAGCTCAATTTTGACGAAGCGCTGTGAACATTTTATGTCAGAAAAAGCGTCATGTTTTACAGTTGCAGTTTTACACTGCACAGACTTACATTATTAACATTTAAAAGCCAGCGCGTACGCTTGAAGGTTAACAATATAATTATGCACACTGTCTTACAAAGGAACTGTTTTGGAATCATAATAGTGTTACCATATCAATTAACCGATGTGTTTACACGAGGTCAATAGAGTTTTGCAAAACATTTGAATATTCTAATCATTAAGTTTAAAACGCTATCTTTTCTATAATTGTTTACCTATTGATAATAAGTTCATGCTTTAAATTGTTTATTGAATTGTGAAATCGTCAAAAAACAGATAAGTGAATTATTTCAATTTTACGAGTTTGTTTCTGAACTGATAGCATTGAAAAGCAGTATCATGGAACAACATCGGATTTTGCATGTTGAAGTCAAGACTTCATTATGTCAATATGAATTGAATACATGTAAAATGGTACAAAAATTGTACCATGACAAAATGGCCTGCACATAAATGAACACTTTGTACAGCACAAAACACGCAAAACAAAATGTAAAGACATTAAGAACAAACTTTCTGTTTGGAGGGTATTAATATTTGTATTGATTAAAATAATTTAGAGTGAAGTTTGGTTATATCAACATCAATATCTCACTATGCATTTTAAAATGCCAAACAAATCTACAACAATATTCCTGTGTTTTTAAGCTGAAAATGGGGACACAACAGTGGGAGAAAACTTGTCATAACTAAAAAACAAACAAACACAACCATTTAAAGCCGACACCTTTCAGATGTAACTGTAATAGTTCTGTTTGGGCATGTTTTTATGGGCCGATATATGTTCCTTAAGAAATATCTTGCACAGAACGTAAAGCAGTATATTCGTTAATTTCATTTAAATGCAAATATATATTTTTCTAAGGCGGTGAACAAAACTGTTCCGTTTTGAAAGTATATATTTTTACTGTGTATTTTATGATGTTTATAGTTATAACACGAGACAGGACAGTCGTTTCTGAATATCTTGATGGGAAAATGAAATATCCTGTTCTAATGAAAAAAGACAGCATTTTGGATCTTGTAGTATCTTTCTAACATCAATCACCTGATGTTGTCAAAAGATGTGGGGCAACATATACAAAGTTTTAGTTATTATGGCCGTTTTTGTTTTTCCTCATGCATCGACAATATGTAAAACGTTTGGCATTACTGGTGGAGTACCTAATTCCATCACTTTCCTTAGTTCGCTTCATACATCAGTAAGAGTACAATTTCTTGGATGTTGATCGAAAACAGATCAATCTTTTCTGGATGCTTATAATTTTATCAATATAGACGGTGGATATACTGACCAAAATGTAACAAACGACACGAGGCAAAGTGTATACGCTGTGCAGACTCGCAAATGTGTATTGATGAAATGACAAACATGTAAGCACTAATTTTAAACATCATAAACACTTATTGACCATTATTGTCAGCAAGTTCAACTAAAACACAAACATACTATTTCAAATGTAAACAACATACAATCTACGATCCAAGAGAATGAGAAAAAATGATCTAGTACGGGGCGACATTTTTCACCCATCACACAAACACTTAACACCAGCTGTAGTAAGTAAAATTATTATAAGAAAAAGTGAAAGTCCTACAAAAGCATAGCCTGAGTGGGGAAATAGCAGCCTCGGTTTTGTTAAAGCTGCTCATCAATGGTAATGAAAGAGGCAATACCACTGATACCCCCTAGAGCATGAGCAGAATTCTATTTTCAAATGTAAACAACATAGAACCCATGATCCCGGATGACTTGAAAACATTCACTACACAATGATATAGTACGGGGCAACACTACACAGCCGCCTTACCCAAAAGAAAAAATGCACAGCATAATGGATACATGCTCTACTGGAGTTATTCACTAGAGAAGGATCTTTGTTATCATGTTCAACACGCGCTTATTGAAACATTGATATGGTCAGCGGATACCGACCTACATTAATACGTTTTATTTGCCTTCCAACACATGAACAAATATTGCAAGAGCTCCAGTGTTTTGTTTTGGGTTTATCAGATGCATTTTGTTCTAAAAGAATGCAAAGAGTGTCATCAGCAAGTCTAGAATTGCTCACAAACATACGAAGATGACATTAAGTGACACAACCTAGTCATAATGTTGCTGTAAGTGGCAATAACGACTGCTTTTCTGCCAAATTAATTGTTTTTGTCATTTTATACATTCATTTGACTATTTTTGATAAAGTAATTATGCCCACACTATTACATACATTATATAAAGTTGTCGAGTAAACGTCGAATACGAGACTAGTCGGTATGCATTGAACATGGTAATTTAAAAAATAGAGCCGGAGATTCAAATGGCGTATGCACCAGATTATAAAGATACTTAATCATACGATTAAAACAAATGCTTATGAAAACCTATAAACAGTTGTACACAAACTGTTAATTATTTAAGTGTATGTATCGCATTAAGGTTCATTATGTATAACTATTTTGTGGGGCAAATTAGGTAATGGGTGTAAGGTTAATTTACACAAAAACATTGTATTGCAGACTTGCAGTATTATTTTTATGTACAAAATCAGTTGTGTCTTTAACTGTTTGTTTGTATGATCATTGTGCAGTTTTTCAACTTGGACAATGTCAAAGATCTAAAAATAGAAGTTTCGCTATCCAGCAGTTTGCCAACATACGCGAAAAATATCTCTTTTAAAAGTAGAATACCTTTACAAATTTAAATACCACTTCATTTTTTATCATAATATAATAATTACTAGTATAGTTATGTTAAGATGCGTACATGTCATCAAATCACATATTAAGATATTGTGTTTTAATTTCAGAGAAATTTGTAATATAATACTGGTATTGCCAATTAAGAAGAAATAGAAAACACGGTGTAATTTGGAGCTACTGTAATAGGTGACGGTAAAAAACCATAAACGTTAAATATATTTTATTATTTTAATATATTTTATTGTTTATAAACTAACCAGAACGACGTGTAAATCTCAAAATGAGTACTACAAATACGTTTGAAAGGACTCCAACGTATGTTTATAACAGTGTTCGCTATTGGGATATCCGAATTTGGATCAATATGCGTGGGTTTTAATATTTTGTCCAACGAATCTAGCATTCATTCTAACGTTGGTAGTGGTTGAAAGCAAGACTAGCGAACAGAACATGTAATTGTGCGATAAGTTATATCAACTGTCAAATAAACATGGCAAATCTATTATCAGTTGTATGAATTCAAGGAATAAAAGCTTATTTTCTTTTGGGAGGCGCGTATTGAAATAGTGTACTGCAAAATACAATTCATCTGTTGCTACTTATTGATTATCGCTCCAATAATACACTTTACAGTAACTAGAATTTTCATAGAGTGATGTAACGATATTAACTTTTATAAAAATGAGTGTTTGAACGTATATTACTTACACGTATTAAAGAAGCTGAATGTTCACAGATATTTACAATTTACTAATATACATAATATATTATATAAATGACTCGATGTAATACTGTATAAAAATGTCTATATTTGTTCTTAGCAGCCTCTGCAGTATTCATACAACATACATGTATGCCGTTCATGTAATCGCGTCCCTAGAAAACCAATCACTTTTAAGGTTGGATCATGAAAAATCCACCACGACAGTGGATTTGTGACAACGTGACGATCACCCTGAACTCGGAAAGGGGTGTCAGTAACTATTTGTAATGTTCGGTAATATATAAATGTAAACTCGAGAACTTTTACTGCTAAAAAAATACGAAACTCAAGGAAAGGACAGTACCTGCATTTTGCAGGATATTTGTGATTGACTTCCGACTTGAGGTAATGTTCAAACAGCCCTCTGCGGCCCGTTTTCTCACACATACTCGGCCATAGAAGAACAGTATATTTATATGGGACATCACACCTTTATTTGTTTATTTGTTTGTATTTAAAACACGACATGCATAGAAAACCGTCAGTAGTAAACTGCATTGAATCTTAAATGACAATGGTTCATGTGAGTTAAATATTTATACTTTTAAAATAATGACCACGCGCTAATTTCAGGTAAAAATGGTACACTACCAACGTTATACTTGATTGTCAATATTGAGACATAATTATACAGAAATAAAATCAGTTTCATTCTGGTTAAGATGTTTTTGTTTAATAACAGAAACAACGTTGCCTCTCACAAGACCAGACCGCAAAGGAGTTCAGTCAATCTGTGTTACTACAAATGTTTATTGAGAATTAAAAAAAAACTTCCCGTAGGTAATGATGAGGTATGCCAGACCGAATATATCGACACATTTACAATCATTACATTTGCATACATAATAAAGAATGTCTGTTCGTCTGTTTACATGCGGCCAAGAAAGCCACAATGCCCTTACTTGTTACTTGTAAATGCATGTGAAACGAAAATAATAAAGAATGATTTTAAAGTGAATGTATATCCAATCATAAACAAAATAAGAATTGTATTTTCATTTTTCTTCATCGCGTTTTGAATTAAATTAATACATGAGAAAAAAAGGTACTTACACGTTCGAAGAGCAAGACCACGACATTATTTACAGGCAAGAAAAAATGGAATTGTATACATGTAAGCTCAATTGCCACTTCCATTCAGTGTGATGCCATAGCGCAATGAATCGTTGGTCGTCTGGTTTTATCGCGGGCTCTGGTTCAATTCTTACTTGGGGCAAAACATTTTTATCTAGTTTATTTATTTTTCTTGCATATTTATATTGTAAAGATGAATTTAAATATTTAAATTGCCAGTAAAATCCACAAAAACATTTCTAAAAATCGGGATTTATCTCAAATGTTGCATGCAGCCACTTAAAGTGTGTGTTTATTCCTAGAAGTAAAACTGTCAAATGTATAGCATTGGTAACTCTTTTGAGGATACAGACGATGACAATAGGCATGTGTATAGTCTCAAAACAATACATTTATGAAGCCAAATGGAATTCGTTTAACCATATGAATTGCCCAAATATGTATAAACATGTAAGGAAAATGCATTTGTCCTGCAGATAGGGGTTTGTTATTAATAAGCGGTTCAGCGCAGCTGGTTAGAATTTCCAAATATGCAATTTTATCACTGATTGTACGTAACTGTTGAATCCTATGAATTATGGAGCAAAACTGGGTTGATTTACCAGACTACTCTGCATTGTATTGTATTGGACATGTTAATTATTCATTTGAAGTGTCCATTGAACGTGTACGAGGTCAATATATTCCCGTATCGCTTCGGACATAAGGCACTTGTAGCTATATCCCAGAACAATGATAATCACTTTAACCGCATGCCAATAATTGACTCACTTACAATTCCAGGGAAATAATCATTGCAAAATGATTTCAAATTAACATTTCCTAAAATGGTTTTTAAGTCGGTAAAGTCCACTTTGTCAGACCAAGTTAAGGATAATGAACTGAGAACGGCGTTGCCATCCCCAAAATGCATAGGGTTTTCCCACTTTATTTGAATAACAAACACAGTTTGTTTTCCTAGTGTATGTTTACATTTCATCCAAGTAGAATAAAATATCACTGTTATTCAAAAATACAAGTCTATAAAATTGTTAAGGCTATTGATTTTTCATATTATTTGCCACTTCTTAATATGATAAATATCTTAACTGTTTAATATTGCTTCAATAATAAAAGGATAAAAAGGGTTAAAACGTCTGGTGATCTCAGTATGTCATATTCTTTGATGATATTAGAATTATGGTGCTTTTGTATTGTTGCAAA
>Ga0224511_10001768_pt1 | contig 13613 bp, 10 predicted proteins | sample SF_May12_sed_USG_2_FD_169988 | JGI IMG/M metagenome (GOLD analysis project Ga0224511, IMG submission 169988) | Sediment microbial communities from San Francisco Bay, California, United States - SF_May12_sed_USGS_8_1 | ecosystem: Environmental > Aquatic > Marine > Sediment | place: USA...
ACCAGTATCAATGCTCCACCTCGTAGTGAGGGGCCAGTATCAATGCTCCACATCATAGTGAGGGGCCAGTATCATCGCTCCGCCTCGTAGTGAGGGGCCAGTATCATTGCTCCGCCTCGTAGTGAGGGGCCAGTATCAATGCTCCACCTCAAAGTGAGGCTCGGTTTTATTTTGAATTAATGCAATGAGCTTATATTCATACTTTGACCCCTGTCATGTCCGGGATTCATAAAGTTCCGATCCCAGCGCCTTAACACCGAGCTATCCCGCTATACCGGGCTGCATGCTGCACCATATCTTTTGACATATCTGGTATTTGTGGCTGCATTTTGATCCCGTATGTAATACTGTGTGATGTTTCTAGCTGTATATTATGGATGTGTGTAATACTGTGTCATGTTTCTAGCTGTATATTACGGATGTCTGATGTTTGTAGCTGATGGAAGTCAGAGTATCATCATTGGAACCGACGGTAGTTCTCAGTCAGGTGGTGTTCTCTACAATAACTACCAAGCTACTTACATCTCAGAGGCGGACTGAGTAATGGTAGATAGAACGGAATATGACCATATTTAGGTAATTACAGAAAATAGAATCACGTAATTGGTAAAAGTTATTATGTAGTAATACTAGGGGTTATCATACCCTATCATTTTCATACATTCACTGTACAAAATGTATATTATTGTCTGTAATGTGACAACCTTTCTTCTGAATAAATTGCTTAGAGCTGCAGTTAATAGCCAGGTGACCCGGCATGAGACGGGTGGTGGTCCGAGTGAGTAGTACTGCTTTGCTCAGCCCATACAGCGGAAAGTGGTACATACTGTTCTCCTCTCCCCACCCCACGGCATAGAGACAAGTCACTTGGCTGCAGTTAGCAAAAACAACTTTTCTGCTTTGTACTATATGGAGGTCAGCATGTCATCCAATAAAAGATATTTGACATGATTTATTTTATTTGTTTGCTATGCGCGTTCTGTGCAATATATGAAAACACACAATCAAAACTTGTAAGTACTAAAAGGCTAGGTTCGGACAACTACTATTTATATATACACAACGAGAAGAGTAAATGTACATATAAAAAGTGAATTTACTAAAATTCCCGACGCTAGTCATTTAAAATGGCCACTGTTCAGAGCGTCAAACATTCATCATCTTAGACTTGGTAGTAGGTTGTGCGGTGACAAATGGCTCGGTCCACATTCTCGTCAGATCACCCTATAAAGATACACTGGATGGTCATCAACTACCAAAACTAGAACATAATCAATCCTAGATGCATGCAAGAGGGTGAGGTTGGAGAAAGCTTTATGACCAGAGTGCTTGGTTCAAGATTTTTAGATGCCATAAATACAATGGCCAAGCACCCATACAAAACGCAAAAAGACAGCACTTCATAGGAAAACTCAGTAAGACGGTCTCTAAAATTTGACCGCTTTCATGGATTGTTATGAATGTTAGATTATTGCTTTCGATAGCGAAGGATTTTCAGTACAATCAGTGACATATAACTGGTACAACAGTCCGCATGTTTCAGATTTTTTAATCGGAAGCTCACTGTGTTAATACTGTCATAGACACATAAACATTGCCTACAGTTATAACTCTATGCTTTATGGCTATAAATGAATTTGACGACAGCTAGTATATGGAGTATTTAATGATCTCTCCCATAAGGCGTTCCAGTTCATGGAGCAGAGCTTGTAGGCTTCACTCGGTCTGGATGGGCCAGTATCTTACATGCCTAGCCGGTCATTTACCCATTAACCCATTTATTCAATCCATCCAATTGGCATTACCTTAGAGGTATGCAAGCATTATCTACCACACGCTGTATAGGGCACTTCCCACATGACTGATCCTTATAAGTCTTCAATCCCATGGGCAAAGTTTTGTATTGCTTAATAGACATTAGGGTTTAATGGGACCCATTAGCCCAAGGTGAGCAAGATTTTATGGTTTTACTTGGGCACTGCTAAGCCATCCTGTGCCTGAAGGTTACCCTGGAGTGTTAAACTCTTGGAATTAGAACAAATTCACACTCACAGAGGGAGCGTTACACAACGATATATCAAAACCAGGATCTTATAATCCTAAGGTATTCCACTATTCGGCTCTCTGAAGAACTCTAGCTAAGAGTTCAGGATGTCCATTTGCAACGCTTCCTCTGTGAGTTTCTTCATAATTACCAGAACTCTCCAGGACAAGAAAATTAACGCCCCCAACTATAGCGTATTGTCCATCTGGGTTTAACTGAGGGATGACTATAGAGAGCAGGCCTACATATTTGGCAACACAAGGTATGGATATTGGGCCAGTAATGGATATGGAAATTATTAGCCGGTGGAGCATAGCATCATCAAAAGGATAATCAGTCGGCATAGAAACGAGGTGGGTGACCATCACCTAGGTGACACAAATGAAGCCTCACCTTTATATAAGCCATAGTAAAGAGTGGTAGTAATGTAAAGGGTACGAGATATAAGAGAGCTGGCTGGGCAGCTCGGAATACCTCTGATGAGATAGTGGCTGTGATGAGACCTGAAATTAATAATATAGTGGTGTGAAGTGATGGCTTAATCAGTAGTGTTTTGGGCCCTCAGTTCGATTCCCAGTTTGGGTAAAAGCTTGTTTTCGCGACACTCTTGTTTGTTTCGGATCCCGACATCAAACAAAGGAGATCCATAAAAAAATCTCCCGATGACACACTCTGGGAAACGCTGAGTTAGTGACTCAGTAGACTTTAGTGTGCAGACCCTTGAGGCCAGTCAGGAGGGAAGATATAGTACAGTCAGTAAAATTAGTATAATTTGAGGTGAGGGGACTGATAGTCAGTACAGGCGGGTGCGACTCAATGAATATGGGAATAAGACATAGAAAGCTCACTGAGGAGACGTTGTGTTGGGAAATGCTGATCACCCAGCACATCCTCTAACAAAATCTCCCTGTTTCCCCGATTGCAAATACTGAATATAGTCATATTATACTAGGGGCGCCATCTCATAACATAAACTAATGACAAATCAGAGGCTTTTTCAAATGAGACTAATATGGCTGCTTTTTTAGCAGACAGCTGCAAACCAGATCTCATATAAAAGCGATCTCATATAAAAACCGCTTAGATCGACGTGCAAGGCTAGAGGCTCTACTCTCTCAAATTACATAAGCAATCATTACTCAAACCAGCCATGCCAGCATCGCCTATCGCAAGCAACTACCCCCTTCATGAACAGTGGGCACCATTGGCACTGTATGGCAAGAGAGCACCCCTTCGAAGGAAACTACAGGGTTAGCACAAACACGCACGCAAAGCGGAACGCTATGAAAACTAACAGTCGAAAATGCCAAACGGCGCACGCGCGGCCTTTGCGTGAGCCCGCGGGCTTTAGCCAATTGGTTTTAGTCCTTGACCTCTAACTCAGACTGTTGTTACCACCGGCTGTCAGTAACAACGGTGCTGCGTTCCTACAGCTATCAAAGACCCCTAGCGGAGAAGGCCGCTGGCTGAATTTGCAAATTCAGCGCCCGCGAAGAATTTTTTACGCGAACATCGCGCCAACCGCTGACTAGCTCACACCGGTGTTGGACCTACTTCGAGCAACCAGGCACTAACGGCACACCAACTTAATGTCGCGATGCGCGGGATCTATCCGCTCGCGTGCCGCCCCAAGTGTAGAGTCATCCGTTTTCCTAGCCACTCCGTACATCGGACATTGGGGCACGCGCCGCTGTAGCCAGGTACGTTCTGTGAAAGGCTTAGCATGGACTGGTTTTGGCACCCCTGTAGAACTAGACCCCTTCTCAGAAACTAGCTGCGTTACGTTTCCTTCAAAGGGGTGATAATTACTGTTAACCCTTTGGAAACCCGATGCAAAGTACAGTATACATTGTTACTGTTCGGGAATCCTGACGCAAAGATTTTTTTGACCATCGAATAAGACACATTACAGGTTTAACCTTTGAGTTCAGGGAATCTCAGTTAGAGAGTTATTGGGCCAGGTTCGGAAGAAGCGGTGGCTTAGTGGATAGTGCATTCAGTTTGGACCAGGTGATCACATTTCAATTCCAAGTTTCTGCATCACTTGATGCTTTCCCCTTTATCGGGATTCAAATCGCAATATTAAATCAAGGAGCCCCACCTATAAACTACCAACTTTACGGGGCAAATCATGGACCACCCTGAAAACAAGCTACTGGCTTAATGATGGTAATCTGTGTGAAACAAGATGATCTTATCTTATCTTACCTATAAGATAGCCAATGAGAGAACAGTGGAAGTAGGTGATTTTCTGTGCGTATGTTGGAACAATGATGGTTTCCTGCTGTAGTTGGGCTTGCTTTCTTTTATATGCATCATAACGCAGCACAAAGCACAAGAGCAGTCCAGGCATTACCTAGAAATGCAGATGAAAGATGACACTAGCTTTAATTCAACTCATGGGTAATAGATTGCATTATACGGTAGGGAATACATTTGAATTACTTACTACTGTGTGGAGGTTGGTGAGACCATGGTGGCGTGGTATCAGGGAAAAAATTATACTTCATCATATATGCATTATCATCACAGCAATACCTGATTTAGTCAACCTGACCTCACCAGAAATGAGATGCAGCATGCGCTGTGTGGTAACTTATAGGAGTTATGCATACGATGAGTGAATACTGCTCATATGCTACGCATCTATCTCGGAAGCTGCAGAATCCCCATAAAGGCTACTGACCATCCTATCTAGGGGCCTACCATTAGTCCATTGCCTGTTTAGAAGGTAGGACTCATGAAAGGAACTTGAACCCAAAATTTTGAATCTAGAGTCAACTTCTCTAACCAGTAGGTTATCCAAGTACCCAGGTACAAAGTTCTGGTTTGAGGGAAATGCGACAGATAAGCGCTAGGCTTTGTGGATAGCACAATAGGCTTAGTGTATCACCATTGGTCTTAGGACCAGAGCCTCCAGACTCAACTTCCAGTCTAAATATAGGAAACCCATCAGTCAAATTACATTCCACTTGGATCACACCCATAGAGTTATTCTCTAGAGGATAACTCTATGCCACAGAATCTCTTGAAGGTTCTAATGATATCATCCATGTAGTAGAAAATAAAAGTGAAAGTCACGTACGATATCTCCTAGTCCGAGCATAGAGAAGTGGGAGGAGTCAGACATGCTCGGGAAGACCAGCTTGCCAGGAAGTGAGAGTTTAGGAGCATCGGCCGCCATTCCTGACATGTGAAGTTTCTTCGCTAGGGCACCGACCTGCAAAGACCATAAAAGGTTGAGTCCTCAGATATATTCAAATGTCTGATCGGTACTTACTTGACTTGCCACAGGAAGACTGCCAGCAGTGCTTTGAGTGTATGCCTCGCTAGTATTTTGAACCAGCACGGCTCATCGCTACATAACTTCAAATTTCTTGGCTTTCGTAAAACAAGTGGGACTCTTAGGTTCTATAATCCTCATACAGAACCAATCTACCTTCATAACGTTAGCTACGGTAAATAAAATTATCCTAGTTTTCACACAGGGGTGCCAGCGAGACCACGATTTAGGTCAGAGGATGTTGGGTGAATAGGGATGCCCTCTGGTAGTGAATGACATGGGTGAAACGATGTCTAAGGATTTGGTTTATAACCACGTGTCCCCATTTCAACTTCCGGTCTTTGGACATTGTCACATACAGCAGATGAACCACAGCTAATATTAGGCATGTGGATGCAAACAGAACTTCGTGTACTAATGACCCATTCTGGAAATTATGGAGGCAAAGATATTCTGAACTAGCACTTCTGTTCTTTCTCTTTCTATTGTCAGGGATATGCAGCAATTGACCTACAGAGTGTTTGATTCACCATTCCCTATGTGCGCCATTAGGAAACTTTCTGCTTGCACCCGTGTACCCAGAGAAAGTAACTCTATGGGCGAGCCTCTTTCGTTTAACGCCGGGTTCCGAAGCCAGTGAAGGTTTTGCGGAAGACGAAGTTTTTCTCCGAATGGGGAACTGAACCAGGGACCTAGGGTCCAAGGCCCAATGCGCTATCCACTGAGGTATCGCTGAAGGAGGCTCTTCTCCACGAAGTTACATTCTCTATGGGGTATGCGGGTGCAAGTAGAAAGTCTCCTAATAGCGCATGCTGGAAAACCCCGAGTCAAAGACTCAGTAGGCTGTTCGGCACCACTCCTGACAGCTATTCTGTCATGGCGATAATACAACCCCACAACTACAATCAGGGGATAATAGAAGACTAACTTACAGGATTCTCAGCTTGACGAGTGGCCACTTTAACCATCACATTAGCATTGAATATATAAGAGGAAAAGAATACCTATAACGGAGAATCATTGGGTTAAACATCGGTTATCAAGTACTGACAGCGGATATATGGTCTATGTTGGTGTCATATTGTTTCTCATTCCGTTGGTGATGTGGCATTAATAAAACATAGGGGGAAAACCTGCTCGTCATCACATATACAGCAACCCCCCCCCCCATCTACAGGAAATCTCAGAATCTATTGGACACCACGGGATCAAATCATATATTTAAGACAGCCCTATTTTATAGATTGTGTAAGCTTTGCAGATTGCGGGCCCAGAGCGCGGCACTAACTTATCTAGTGTGCCGTATAACTGCATGTTTGCAACTAGTAGCTAGTAACCCAACAGTTGGACTGCTAACCCAACATGAATGAACATGTATAAAGAATCAGCCAATTGGCCACAAGTTCCTTTTCAACTTTCAAGGCTATGGCTTAAATTTGGAGATTGGGGATTGGTGGTCGAGACCGAAACTAATGAAACTGCAAGCCTGGACAGGATTGACATAGTGGGGACTGACCATGCCCAGGGTCGAACCACTCTACCAGAATACCTGCCGATTCAGTGTGAAGCATAAGCTACAAGACTGAATGGTGCTCGAGTTTAGGGCTCTCACTTACCCAGAATACATCATAAAGTAGAAGGCCAACCAGCAAAAGAGTGGATACTTTTAGGCTGGGTAGTCGCACCAAGGCTATAAAAGCTACGCACAGTCCCATGCCGAGAGCTACAACGAAAACAGTCCACCGTATCAGTGGATTAAATGCTTATCAGGTCGTACAAAGCACCCAAAAGAGTATTGAACTTTAAAGGATAGATAGACTACGTTGTAGTAAAGCCACTCAAGCAATCTGGAGCGAACAATCTGTCATAGAGGGCCCGAGGGCTTGTGGACTTGGAGAGGGTTTTGGCATCAGTACGGGATCTAGATGCCCCAGAATCAGTCAGGCCTATAAAATTATCCTCCAGCTTTAGTTGGGTCTTCAAGAACACAAAGGAAGTTACGATCTGTCCTCATCATGGAGTTAAAAACAGACCGAGAATGATGGAATGCAAGGAGACATGTCAACATAAATCATAGGAGAGATGTTATCTTCTTTCCAGACAATTTAGGTTACCAGTAAGAAATTGAGATATTGTAGGACAAAGGGGAAATGGGGTGAGCTTACCACTCATCCGGGAGGAAGGGATGGAGGAGGAACGGATAGCTTACCGTCCATAAGGAGCCAATGGCCTGTTAATATCCATACAACAACGATGCACAGAGAGATGCCAAAAGACATCAACTCCGGTACCGTGTACCGACCGCAGTAACCAAATGACATCCTACAATAGAATCAACTAGTGTTCAGGTGGGACATGACTGGCCTACCTCAGCTGAGGTGGGACATTACTGGCCTACTTCGGCTTATATATTAAAGCGATATCAGACCAAAAGGCAAAGGACTAATAGTATTAGAACTGAGAGATCTGACTAAAAGCGAGCTAAGCGCTGTCCGAAAATTTAAAGTGTAAGTGAAATGATAGACATGCTTTCCCAGTATGAAAGAAAGCCAGCCCAAATCATAGAATATATGCCCAATTAGTTCACTAGATATTATTCCCGTGATTTCTTTTCGTAGCAAAGCGTTTTACTAAATATTTTGAAGAAAATAAGTACATAAAGACTGCAAAGAGTTTCAAATATACGCATCACGACTTGAAGACTGGTATTAGGCGAAACCGATGGAAATGCTCTTACCCTTAAACAGGGTTGTTTATTGTTTAGGTGCCCCAGTGGCGTAGACTGATTAAATTAGTTTGCGAATTTGTAAGAAGATCAAAATTTCTCAAGCTTATCAGTCTTGTCACCGGGGCATTTACACCAGATTGTATTGTTTACAATTTTAATCCTTATCCATTGTGGCCCGTGTTGCGGCCTGTGAGTAAAACTATTGATAAAGCCATTGTTAAGGACAGTGTGGTGATTCTGTGACCGTTAATGAATGGTTCTATTCTAACTAGACAAAAGAACCCATAGGTCGCACAAGGATATACAAGCAACAAAGAACTAACAACGACATGCGATTAAAGAAAAACTAGTAGTATACTAATGAATGAGTTTGCCTTGTCCATGAAGGACACAGTTACTTACTTTTGTCCATTAGAGCATGACTTAAGTGTGTATTTGCACATGGGTAGTAACAAAAAGGCGAAGGCGACAGTGGCGAGAACTACAAAAAATTACAAACTCATTTATCTTATCACTGGCCGCAAATTACAGGAAGAGAATGGGTCAGAATTGATTGCGACTGGGTTAGGTTTTCTCCATGCTAGACCGTCAGGAGGGAATTTACGGTCAGGAGGGAATTTACGACATGGAACTACCCTCATCCATCTCCAGGCAGTTCCATTGTTTTTGTATTCCACAAACTGCCGCACCAGATTTGTTCTAGGAAATAGTTGGCACTATATTTGGCAGGGTTTATTCTTTGTCCATAGGTTGAGTTTCTTTGTCAATTCGAAGCAGATGGATCCTTTAATCATTATCCATTGTATTTGAATAACAGAGAGGATTGAATGTAATTTAGTATGCCCAGCATGGGTCTTGGCATAGTATCGATAATTACCTAGTCACTGAGTCATTGAAGTACTTAATATGTATACAATATGGCAATGACTAACAAAAGACTGAGTATCGACAGTGATGATCCAATCCAAAGAGTATCTTTATCGCATGCCCACAGAGCCCTCTTCATCCCTACCAGAGTCCTCTGTATCCCTACAGAGCCCTTTGTATCCCAACAGAGCCCCATCATACACACAAAGTCTATCACAATCTCATCTCGTTCTCCATACAAAGGGAGTATGAGCACGGTGGAGAAACACAGTCATGCACTCCTCTGAACTCACCTGCAGTGCAGACAGCAAAAACTAGCTGAAGAGAATCAAAAAAGAGGAACATAATGAGAAGTGAAAGTGAGGCTCCCAGTGGCAGGAAAATGGCCTGATACGAATCCAACGTGGATACATCTGCAATGAAACACAATGATGGAACTGAACGAACTACTGGTTTCTTTCAGAATGGAGACATAGTGAAGATGACGACTAGTTTCTTTGCTTTTCAGTTAGGTTCTTCTTTGTCTGATCAAGGTTTCACCTGTCTGTTAAAGTGAGTGCCCATATTTCTCCAGCTAAGATAAATAACGGGTAGACTAGTAGGCTATCAACCAATATGTAGCTACCCAGTAATTAACTCTTCCTACTATCCAGACCCCCATCTAGGGTTTCATGTTGAAAAACTTAAAAACTCAAGCATGTGTCAGCATGTGACAGAAAAACAACTGCTAACTCTATTTGGAAATGGTACTTTTTCAAAACTAGTCATCCAATCATTGCGTGGAATAATAAGTTTTTTCCCAAACATCTGGATTTCTCCATCTCGTTACCAATTTGATAGTCATTGTTTTGTTTATGCTCAAGTGATGCTGATTCCTATGTTAGTCAGATTTTTTATTAGCTATGGTAATATATGACTAGGTTTTCTTCTAATTGTTTTTGTAGTTGGACACACAGCCTTCAGTAACAATAACTAATATAACTTCCTAATAGCAACGGTGGCCGAGATGCCTATTGCTAGCATATGAACAGCAGAGCCGAGATCCGTCTAAACCCAGAGCTTGTTCTCAACTGGTAGGAACTTGGAATAGTGTGAGGAGCTCATACTCACAGTTGTAGCCCGATACTTTAACCCAGGATCTATTGAGTTGATGCCAAATGCTTTAACCATACAGTTACTCATTCATTTACTGAGGTCACATACATGTACCTGGGTTAGATGATGGATCTCGTTGCTCGCCATCTTTCGTTTGGACATTGTCGTTGTCCTCACCTAGTGCTCTGCAAAAGATTTAACTATTATAGCTTACTATTGTACAGTTACAGCCAGTTCATACTGGTAGCTTAATCAATGTATCTATTGAGTACCTAAAATCACAATACTATTATACCGACTGCGAGTATTTTATGTACGCCGCCCATGACGAAGCTTACCTGAAGCTGCCATATACAATAAGTAGTATTGATATGAGAAATATAGATAGTTTTGATGTGTCGAATAAGCTCACAGACCTACAATGAAGATGGTATGCGTGTACAAATGTGGTATACAACGGGAGCTGCTCGAAGAAGCAGAATTGGTCTATTCGAGGGTTATAGATCATTTTCACCTAACGTAAGTCTCTGTTGACAGAGGATAAAAAGAATGGAGGGTCGTATGGTCTGAACGATGACAACTAGCAATAACAGCAAAAGCCACCGAGAACCTCAGCTCATACACACTGGACCGTAAGAAACACAACGCAACATGTTGCACTGACCGACTGACAGTCAATTGAATAATTTTAAACTGGACATTAATCTTGGACCAATGGCAAGTCAGCCACATTTATCAACTGCGATAATAATGCAGATCACTTCTCAGCAGAACTAGACCCATAGTTTGGCTAAAAATACTCCATTAATCATAAATGTCATCCATAGTCCAACTGTTTCGGCAGCTCAGGAATGCTGTGTTGTGATTCGCAGCTGAAGTGCTCTCAAAGGGCACTCAAAATGCAGTAGATGGTTTGTTAACCAAAGATCCAGGCGGCGCTAGAACAACTGTTTTGTATTTCCACAAGTCTAGCTGGAACGTGATAGTCATTGGTAGCTTTCACGTTTCTCACTGTGATCGCCACGTCAAATAGTTTCAAACTGACCATTTCAAGGGAACAGGCTTTAACCCGACAAGTAGAGCGCGCCCTCAATTGAACTCCTCTCACGCACCACTCATCTAAGCTCAGAAATCAGTTGGCTCAGAACCTTTCGTGGCAGAAAGTCACTTAAGAAATCACAATGGTAACAAGGAGTCACAGGGATAAAAATGTTCAATATCTGCATGCGATCAGCCAAAACATCGGAACACTTTGTGAGTCAGTAACACTGTGGAGTAAGTAACTCTATATCATCATTACACAGGGTGAATTAGAGCATAGGTTAGGGACCAAACGGCATGGAGTTATCAGATTATATCTCCCAACTATTGCCAAGCGATTCATCACCGAAAACAAAGAAAGTGACAAAGACTGCTGGCGACTAGAATCTTCTGACGGAATTAGCTGGATGAAACTACAAGATTACACCAATTAGTGACTTAGTGTCAGCCTATCGATGACTGACTGTGGGAGCAGAATACTAATAAACTATCAAGGCTGGGATTAGGCATTTAAACCCAATAAAACCTTTTTGGTGAGTAATTGTTATCACAAGCACAGATTGACATAATGAAAATTCATAGCGTTCGACGGTTTAAGTGTTGAACAGAGCCCTTTAAATTGGGGCTTTATAATCGTCAACTGCCTTGTTATCAGAACTGATAAAGTCACAGATGGTGGCAAATTGCCCAGCTGTGACTTTGCAATCAAAATATAACCAGGTAGAGCCGCTCAAGGGCACAGCTATATCTAGGGCTGTCTCCAACCGGCTTCCCATCCATCATCGGTTACTAGCCATAGTGACATGCTACATCAAAACTCTAGTGAACAGACCTCCATAGTTCATGGTTTATTTAGTGACAAGTACTGATCAGCTACAGTAACTACTATCCATGTGCTGCTAGAGGGGAAGGGGCTTTATACTGCCAGCAATCATTTCCTAATACGGTATCTTGGTTTTTTACTAGCCTAGGGATGAAGAAGATTGGAAGTCAAGCACCAAACCTAGTTACTAAACCTACTAGTACTAGTTAAAAGATGAGAGCTGGACTAAAGGTCATCCCGCCTCAAGAAGGGTCCATTCACAGTACTAACTAAGGCATGCTTTTAGTTTTACAAATAAAACATATTAAAGTTGAGTAAAATTTGAAGTAGATTAGACGTGTTCTGGCTGCTCGGAAAGAGTGTACTCCACGGTTTTGAGTTAAAAATCTAAAGAGTCACTCAGTCTCAAAATACAACTAAGTTGTGACCCACGGGTACTTACGATGGCACAGCTTTGGCCCGCAGCCTTATATTGTGTCCTAGTTTAATAGTCCCTCCAGATTTGAGCTCTTCATACTGAGCCTTGGTTAACATTATATGCTCCACATCTCCATTGGGCTGTATAGCCGATAAGGCTTCTGTTCCTAAGTCACTATTTGTGAGAAATTCCTGCTTCAAGTTGTCTGTGCTGAATATTTGTGCTGAAGACTCTCTCTTTACAGCTAGCTTCTCTACAGTCAATAAGCTGGCTAGCAGTAGAACATAGAAGTACATTTTAAGCGTCTTCACGGCAGTCGCTGTCGGTTGTCGCTTCCTAAGAGTCAAGAGCAATAGATCTCCTAATCATTTAAATTAAGCTACTACTACTACTAGGGCACCTGCTCTACTCCTCATGGCAAACTGCAGTTTTGTTGTGCAAATCGATCAAGGATGGAATCACGTGACAATAACATAACCACTCGTTGCGTTTAACGCGCGCTTATACCGCCCCCCGCCAACAATGATACGCGCTGCTGCTGTACGCGATAGCATAGCGAAACTACTTTATTATAGGCTTGGCGCGAGCCAAGCGGGTGATTGAGTGGTTGGAGGCGGTTTCGACTCGTCCCCCCGTCTCCATAAACCAACAAGTCGCTCAGGGTACTCGTCAGGTATACACAGAAGATGGAAAACATCCCAAATTCAGCGTTTACTAGCTAGCTCTCGGAAACTGAAAAACCCATTCAACGAGGTAAATAGGGAAAAATGACAAACCTATATAGTGGTCAATTCTGGATTATCCACTAAGATGTATGCACCAGAGTGTATAAAATGAGCATATATGACACTAGGGAATCAACATACGAACAGCACAAAGGAAGTCACTCTTCTACGCGCTAACATCAGGTTTTGGCATAAAAGTTTAATAAACCAGTCTCAATATGAGGCACCAAATAAATTACTTCATGCACAGCTATATATTGGCTCTATCACTCACTGAGGCACTGATGAATGACTATAAAGAGTTCCTACTTCCTACACAATCTCAGTAGTCATCCACACTTTATAGAAGTTTTGCATTGGAGTTGTGTGCTCCTGTTAGCCAGTTTACTCTAGAAAGGCACCAGCAGGCTATGGGTTTTGCAGTAATCAGTCAGTTGTCATATGCAGTTGATATATTTCCAAACTGGTAAGGATCAGAGCAGAGGGTAGCCGTTGCCATTCCTGACTTATACAGATCAACTGTCCTCGGACTGATGTTTTTCTTCTGGCGAGCGCGAGAGTTTTGAAACCAGACCTGGATGACTCTTTT
>Ga0224511_10001770_pt1 | contig 13610 bp, 6 predicted proteins | sample SF_May12_sed_USG_2_FD_169988 | JGI IMG/M metagenome (GOLD analysis project Ga0224511, IMG submission 169988) | Sediment microbial communities from San Francisco Bay, California, United States - SF_May12_sed_USGS_8_1 | ecosystem: Environmental > Aquatic > Marine > Sediment | place: USA...
TTGCTACCCAGGTGTCTGTGATCAAGGTCAAGGTCACTGTTACTAAAAATAGAAATTCAGTTTCCGCTCAATAACTTTAGTTTGCTTTGGCCTTTTGACACCAAACTTGCTGTATGGGTAGCTTACTTTATCAAGGTCAAGGTCACTATTGACACCAAACTTGGTGTATGGGTCACATTCCTGTCACATAAATACTTGGTTGAATCCTTGAAAACCTGGTTTCAACGCATTGCGGCGTTTCTTGTTTTCCAATTGAAACTTTAATACATTGGACAATTTATGTGGGTTGGTTGACAAAAATGAAAAACTTCATATTGTCTGATGCCCATTTATGTGATATATATTTTCTTCAGGCCATAGATAAGCTGCAAGTGGAGGCAGTGCAGCAACGGAACAACAACATGGCGTTACAGGGGCATCTTGATGCGTTGAGACAGACCCTGACTGCGAACTTTTGCAACACCCCTCTTCCTGGTAAGTCTTGGCCCCTCAAGCTTTCTATCTATTGTCCTTCTTTATTCTACAAATCAGCTCCGGGCGTTATTCTGCTGTATTCTGTGTTATTCTTATGACGCCTGCAGCACCGGTCGTCATTTGCAGCAAATACAGACCGGGTAAACGGCACTCAACAATTTATTTGAAGATGCCTATATTACGGCACCATTCCTACAGTGCTGAATAGATTTTATATTATTTACAATTTACTTCAGACAGCAGATTGATTTAAGACAATGTTATTTTACTAAACAGTGTTCAGTACAATATAAGAAATAGAGATTCTCACTAAGGAGGATACACACATACATGGATAGACTTGACTGTGTAATTTTGTCCCCTTACCTATGACTTAAGCAGGGCAGTTGTCAGTTACTGGCACACGTGTTCAAGCTTGTCTTTGTGGTTTTGCAGGCACCAATAAAACACCAACCATAGAGAAAATCAACACCTGCTTGGCTAGACTTCACATTTTGATTGTGTCCCCTTACCTCTGAATCAAGCAGGGCAGCTGTCAGTTTCTGACACAAGTGTTCAAACTTGTCTTGTCCAACTTGCAGTTACTTGCTGCATACAATCAAGACTATAGACACCTATACCATATGGATGGACTTCACTGTATGATTCTGTTTCTAATATCACTAATCATGCTGCAGGATTTTACAGTTAATATTGGTTTTGATCTTTTACCAAATTCTCAAGTTTGTCTGTTTTCAGGTACAAATGAGTTGCCAACAATCGAGACTATAGACACCTATATGGCGCGGCTGCACTCTGTTATCCTAGAACATCCACAGAAGAATGATAAGCTTATCACTCAAGTTAGGGATATAGTCGGGCGACTCAATATTGACAGGTAAAATATTCTAGAATTATGCTTCAGCTTTAGGGTTTTGGCTTCTAAAATCTTATAAATATTTTTTGTTTATTTATTTCTGGCTACTTAAATCTTCTGGTTATTTATACTTTAAGAAGAATGAAAAATTAAAGATATAGTAGAGCAGCTTGAAACTGACAGGTATGCGTGTAGAAGGCCAAGAACTTAATGCTCTTGGTATAAAGATTTTGACAGGTATATGCTTAGAACAGAAATATTTTATCCAAAAAGTCAATTTGAAATTCATGGTTTGATGACAATAGACATGTCCGTGGACGCTTGAATTCGTGGAATTTACAAAAATACAAAAAATACATAACTAAATAATATTTCGTTAATATTATATTCGTGGATTGTCCGGACAAAATACACGAAATTGCGTGTCTAATGAAAAAAAGAGATTTCACAGTATAAATTATTTAAGTACTTACGTTTACTTGTTTCAGTTCGAGCTAGCAGAAACAGTAGGAGCCTTCTCCCTCATCACAACACAAGATTTTTACTTTGTAGAAAATGAAATTAGTGCTCTTGTTATGAACTTAAATGCCCAATGTATACAATATAGGTTATTGTTACAGGATGGGTGTACGATCGCTTTTCTACCTTTTTTGTAAATACATCAATAAAAAATGTAATTGTATTGTCAAACAGAATGAGAATGAAATAATAACATAACACTAAAACATTTGGTAAAATACATTGAAAAAGTATACACAACATGAACCAATTAAAATGTTGACTGCCACATAAAACGGGGGATTCAGGCAATTGTGTTGAGCAGCGAAATCATATTTCAGAAATAAATATTTATCTCTAATTTTTCGGCAGTAGGTTACGTTAGCGGTACACTTAAATTTGTGTCTACTAGGTTTTTGAGTTTTATAACTATTGGCATGATCATACATAATTATTGGCATGATCGTACACCATTTAACGTAAGGTTATTCGTAACATATTGGTTAAGTGATGTTGTCTGTTTTGAATGTTACACAGTTGTAAAATGGCAAAAATGAAATGTGGTTAACCTGACCTTTTGTAGAAATGCACAGTTCTGCAACACTTTAATCTCCTCTCCTTTCTGTACTTTTCTTTTGTTTGTGTGATAATGTTTGTTACAGCAGGAAGTATGCTTTCTTTTGTATTCACTAGGTCAGAGTGTCACCTGACAATCATGGCCTTAATTGATTGGATAAAAATTGACCATTTACTGTCATAAATTATCATGATTGACAGTTGGGGAGCTGTTCATTGCTAGTTACCTATAGGCTGTTTTGTCTTTAAGAATTATTCCCCCTTCTCAGGAAGAGTAGAATTGGATGTTTCGTCTTACTTAATATATTTGTAATACTTAAAAGAAAATAGTTATGAATCCCTACCTAATAAGATGTTACATAAAACATTTATTTTTGTTAGGTCTTGTACTTAGGAAGTGTGTAAAATAAGTACTGTGAAATCATTTTATTTTGTTGGCACAGAATTTCATGGTTTGATGATGATGGACATGTTCATGGACACTTTAAGTCATGGATTTTTAAATTAAACTTTAAAAGTTTTTGATTGTCCTACCCACGAAATCAAATGTCCAACGACTAATGTTGTTTCACAGTATTGAGTAATTGTACGGTTTTGCATGGTCTATTATATCTTGTGTTAACTTATGATATGTGCTTGTTAAAAATAAAATGTATAAAACATGTTTCATTTTGGTATTTACTTACTAAGCTTTTTACAAACAAATCTTGCTGTCATAGGATTTATTCTATGACACTTCAGACGTATTATGGTATGGCGTCCGTCCGTCTGTTAGCCACATCATGTCCGCTCAATATCTTGAAAAGTTTGAGTGACAGTCATGGTACTTGGTAGGAAGATTAGTCATGGTCAGTAGATGACCCCTATAAATTTTTGGGTCAAAGGTCAAGGTCAAAGTAGCATTTAATGCAAAAACCGTGTCTGCTCAATATCCTGAAAAGTTTGAGTTACAGTCATTCTAAACCATGCCATGCAAAAGACGTAATAAAAATGGTACCTGATGTTTTCTTGCTTAGCACTTAGCACATAATACTCTACTTTCTCTCACCTCTTAAACCTCTTCTTAAAATAAGATGGAACTCATCTGGCATGACCCGTCTAGAGTGACAAATCTGTTTTCACATGGGAGCTAGGCTCTGAGAAAATCACCCTTAACTCATTTGTATACATTGCTTACAAAACCCTTTTGATGTAATTAACAAAGGAAAGTGATTTATCCTTGGTCTTATCCTTAGTAAAATTAATGCATTTCAGCTTGTTTTAATACAACTGTGTGTATCTTTCATTGGCATACAGAACGAAAATATTTCTTAAGTATCAAAATATTCATATACTACTTTTTCACTTAAGGGCGATTTTCTCAGAGCCTGGCTCATATAGTGGCAGGTCCACCAGTCACTGTCGGCTTCCTCGCATGGGTCTGATGGAAAAATGACCACGACTATTTATAGATCCATAATGTGACCATAAATAAAGACACTTTAAAAATGTTGGGACTGACCACAGTGAAATGACCTCGTTTTTAATCGAAAAATTCTACCAAATACAACTAATTCAAGAATCATAATTATGCCACATCTTTTTTCGGTAAAGATGGAATTCAGTAGCTTATATTATCTTGTAATATAACCAAACATTCTCTACAAAAAAGTTCAAGATATTTAAACTAGGTTGACACATCATTTGCTGTCTCCAGTTTTAACTGTTTTGGTGAACATGTTTTACACCGGGTTTACATTGGTGTAAGTTTTATCATAGTGGCAGATCCAGGGCCCATATTCATAAAACATCTAAAGTCAAAAGTGTATGTAACACTCAATGCTATTGGCTCTTTCCAATGTAACCTATGTTCTCATTGGTTGATTCAAATTTTTATTTAATACTCAAGTTTCTTTATGAATACTGGTCCAGCAGTACACCTCTGCTCCACCAGTCACTGACAGCTTTCTCACATAGGTCTGATGTGAGGAACACATCAAGGGTTAAAAGGACTCGACGGTACATCAATTGACCTATCGACAGAGCTTGAAATGACGTCCGATGATTGACAAAATGGCAGGAAAGCTCATAACGTCACACATTGCAAGTGCGCGTAACCAGTGATACATAAATGATTCAGTCTTCTGATTGGCCAACATGACGTTGTACGTAATGGCGTAACGTAAATTCCCGCGTTTTGTCGGGCATCGGACGTCATTTCAACAGTTCTGTCGATACGTTAATTGACCTATCAACAGCCCGCCCAAAATGGCTTCTTGGCGGACCAGCTTTGTCCCGCTATCTATTGTATTTACTTGTCAATCATGCCAATGCAAATCGCTATCACCATTACCTAGTTAGTAATATTATAATGGAGCGATATCGCTTTCATATTATAAGAAGTATGCAGGCAAGCAATGAATAAATAATAAGACCAGGACAGGAGGGCGGGCTGTTGATAGGTCAATTGATATATCCATTAAATGTGACCATTCATTAGCAAAGTTGCACTGCCTGTTTCATCTCATGAATATTCAAATGCATCAAAGTTCAACCACAAAAGCGCTGAAATTAGGTGCATTTTTCAGCAGTTGATTACGCTGTTAAAAACTTATATTATTTAATTTTCTTTTTCCTGTGTGCTACAGCAAATGTCAAAGTGCCTGTTCATCTAAGAAGTTCCTTTTTTTTGCTGAAGAATTTCTTGGCATGTTTCTTCTCCATACCAGTCACTGACAACTTCCTCACATAGCCATGATGTGAGGAGCAACTCAAAGGTAAAAAAGGACTATCAATGCATGGTTTCGCAAATGTTCAAGCGCCTTCTAATGCATAGATTTTCTTTGACCTTTCGATAGGTTTATCACCTATCTGATTGAAGTATGCTTTCTTTTGTATTTTCTAGTTTAGATTGTCACCTGACAATATAATCCTAATCTATTGGATTAAATTGACCATGTACTGTTATAAATGATGATGATTGACAGTTGCGGAACTATCCATTGATAGATCCATAAACGTGACCATTAATCAGAATATGAATAGATTTAACCACAAACATTGCCACGTGTTTTATTGTTAGCAGATACATTGTGGTGAAATTCTGACTGTAATCTAAATTTAAGATCAACAGATTATAGGGCTTACAGTCAGCAATGGATATATGCATTGTGTAAACAAGAAGCCAAAACTATTTTTTATCCCCAATGGAATTTCATTTATTTTGGAATATGATAAAAATCGCAATGGCAAGTTTTAATAAATAAATGAAGACATCAATTTACTGCACCCATAAAGTTATAATAATCAAAGAAGTAAAACAAATGTATGCACAAAGACTATATACACACCCCTGCTTATCGATTTTCTTTAGCACTGCGGAGCTTCGCTTAAATTTAGGGATTTACTTCCAGAGCTTAATGGCATTGACTACAGTAAAATCTTTTAATTATGTGGGCACTAAATTTGTGGTTTTATGACAATGGACATGTTTGTGGACACTTAAATTTGCGGATTTCAAATTATAATTTTTTATGAAATATTACAAAAGTAAATAGATATTTTGTTGTGATCTTTAATTTGTGGATTGTCCTACCCACGAAATTCATGAAATTAAATGTCAAAAGAATAAAAATAATTTCACAGGAAATGGCTTCAAAACAACATAGATGTTAAAAAAATGACAAAATGGGTTTGTTTGGTTTAAATACATTATTATAAGACAATTTTCACATTAAGGTCTGGAAGTCAGTTCTCTAAATTAAAGCAAAGTTATGCAGAGCTTAACGAAATTCGATGTTCAGGTGTGATACAGGTATAACAACAAGTGTACAATCATTGCTGGGCACTCTTACAAAAATACAATTGTGTTAGAAATCAGAAATTTAAGCGCAGTTCCATTATGCGCAAATGCAATTTCTTAAGATTCAAATCGTCTTTTACTTGTGCATTTGTGTTCTTTTTGGTTTAACATAATATATATTAAACATTTTTGAAAGTGGTTGTGAATTTACTTAATCACCGGTGTGCCAACATTGCAATATGTTGATTGGACCACCGCAAAGGTAATGTTTTAAGTTCAAAGTATTGCGTTAACTCCAAAACTGGGGTGATTCTTTACATAGACATGTATTTTAAATCATTCCAAATACTCTGTGTGATAAAATCACATCTATTAGTTTTAACACTTTTAACACAAAGAATGTAAAGATAAACATTTCCAACAAATCAATGTTTGTACAATAGGAACCATTCCACCATAAAGTCCTTGCATGTTGTCTATACAGAACGATAACAGTCTACACTGCACTCAAAAAGTTCCTTCACACTTAGATTTGAGTTTTTACGTTTCTTTTTAATTTAAATTCTTGTTCCTCTCATTTCCTTACTACATTTTGTATTACGTCATTGGTTTTGCCTCTACCCATTTACAACATTTACAGTGCATTATAATTATGTTCTAGTTAATTCATGTTGTATAGTTAAAAAAAAAAAATATGTAAAATAAGTAGAATAAAATTGAAATATGAAGGGACTTTAAGAGGGCAGTGTATTGTCTTGCTTGCACTAAAATGAAGATATACATACATATATGAAAAACAAAATTCATGTATATATAATTCAAAAAAAGAAGGATATATAATGCTACAATAAAAAGGACAAAAATCATGTTCATAAAATAAAAGAAGTAGGATATTTATATAATGCTACAATAAAAAAGACACATTGTAAAGATAGTATTTGGTTGGAAATGAGACAGATTTTAAATGATTTCAAAACCTAATGTAGATGAAACTGTTTTATATACACCAGATACCCATTTACTGCTTTTGTAGTTAACAATAATTTACATTATGTATGCCACAAAAGGTTAAGTTTACAGAATGAAAAATGGTTGAAAAAGTTACTTATAAAATGATTCTCAATATAATATTATTACTACATGCAATATTTATTTAATTGTTACATACATGCAATAATAATTTTAGCTGTGATATTTTTATAGAAATAATTCAAAGAAACAACATTTTTAGACTAAAATTATGTACATGTATATAAAAACTTGCTTTCAAGTATAACATCTATAACGACAGGTTTGCAGATTAAGATAAAAATAACAAACAAATTCACTGCACATTTACTGAACAATTCCATATTCATATTGCACTTTGTATAATAACTTCTTGGACATACAAACACACATTTAAGACACATTACTTTATAATACAACCTTTGTAAATTTAACAAAGACACATCTAGGTCACAAGAATTTTAGTGTATGAGTTAACACACACAGTAAATAAGTGATTTTATTCTTAGAAAAGGGACAGTCCTTAGGAAGCATAGCTTGCATGGGAAAAAATAGCAGCCTCAGTTTTATTGAAGCTGTTCATTAATAAATGTATTAACAGAATGCTTGAAATGATGTACGGTGCTCTGACAAATGTGGGAAAGCACGCAACTTCCAACATTGCATGTGCGCCAAGATTCAGTTCTTTGATTGGCCCAAATGATGTTGTGCATTGAGACGTTGTCAATTTGTGCCTTTTGTTGAACCAAACATTATTTTAGAGGGTCAGACAACAAGCTGATGATATGTCAACCGTAATGTAAGACCCCACACCACTCAAGTTCCTTGGTAAAAAAGCGTAACCTTATTTTCAAAACCAAAGACATACAATCCATGATCCCTATATAACAACAAATTGACACAGTATGACGAGAGAAAATAAACATTTAAAGTTTAAGTCAATAAGAAAACGGTGGTTATAATAGTATCTACAACGAATAATCCTTTACATAATGGAAACTACAAGTTGTCAACAAGATATAATAGATTAAAGTAATAATCCTTTACATAATGGAAACTACAAATTGTCAACAAGATATAATAGATTTTTAGTAATAATCCTTTACATAATGGAAACTACAACTTAATAACAAGATATTACGAAGTACAAGAAATAATCATTTACATAACAGATAAAGATTTAGCTACACTGTATAAACAAGATATATAGCTACAAGTATATTAAACAACAACAACAATTAACAAAGTTTTATGTAACATATTTTACATAATAATAATGAACTAGAAGTGTCACAGAATGTGACCAATTACAACAATTAAAAGTTCAAGGGCACATAACCATGGGATAGATTGAACACTCTGCTTACAAATATCTTGCAAGTCTTGCATATCTACACTTTATGTAGGTTACATGGGTAAACGTTCATTCCAATAGCCCCGGAGAAGTCGTTCGATTTTTGAAAACCTTGCTTTATACGTGAACAAAGCCAACCAATGACATACCACCAGAGTGACTTCTGAGCCCGTATTCATAAAGAAACTTAAGTAATAAAAATTTGAATCAGCCAATGAGAAAATAGGTTATATCGGAATGAGCCAATAGAATTAAGTGTTACATACACATTTGACTTAAGATGTTTTATGTATACGGGCCCTGTGTACTCGCTATCAAAATTCAGTTGCAATAGTTAACATACACATTACATACATATTTAACACATTATAAAATGAGACACAAGAGGGGATTGTCCTGTCTTTACTAAAATCCTAGATATTGAGTCCGCACCACAGGCAGCATATTGTTAACCCTTTTGTGACATTTAAAGGTAATAAGTAAAAAATAAAATTAAATATTCTAGTATTTTGTGACCCAATTCTCGTAAAATATAATATATAAATCAAATAACTATAAATAGGTGGACAAAGGCAAGCATTAACAGCTGTGTTTTAAGACAATGTAATACTATCATATACAGTTGTAAAACGTGAGTTAAAATATAATACAGCAAAAAAGGTATTGTTATTGCACAATTAAAACAGCACCTTCTAAATTGGTTTATGTCCTATTGTGAAGTAATTTTATTTAGTTGGCATTAAATTTCATGGTTTAACGGTGATAGACATGTTCGTGGACAATTTAATAAGTGGATTTCAAATAATATTAAACATTACTAAAGTGAATAAATACTTTGTTGCGATATTAAATTCATGGATTGTCCTACCCACGAAATGAAATGTCCAACAATAAAAATGATTTCACAGTATTTGACAAAGCTATACAATTGCACATTTGTAAATGCTATATTTTATCTATTTCTTATTCTATTTTGACAAATGTGTTAGTGAAAACAGAACCTAATTGCTTAAAAATGAAAAGTGAAAAATATATTTAAACTAAAATTTGAATACAAGTAAAATATGAAATATAGACCTTAAATATTATCTCTAATGCAAAACATGTTAGCGTCAGGTAATGAGAATATACAGAGAGAATAACAAAACAGCTTGTTCACCTTGGGTCAGAAGTTAACTCAAAAAGTGATAATATAATACATGTAAAAGAGTAAGAAAATTGGCAGTTAACTCAAAAAGTGATAATATAATACATGTAAAAGAGTAAGAAAATTGGCATTTTTATGTTGAAAAACTGCCTTAAATAAATATACAGTCATAACAGTGTTGTTTCTATAATTTGTGTCACTGATGTATAGGTTTGACAATTATATCAATTCTCTGAAATAATTGTATAGTTTTGTTAAAAAAAGGCATTAAGATGGTGTATTTTCTTTCTGTCTTTATTAAACATTATAAAATTTCTTTAATGAAGTAAGTTTCCTTAAATGGATTGACACTGAATATTCATTGATCAAAAGAATGTTCAAGAAATCTACATAACCCACACCTATAACAAAAAAGATTTTATTTCTTTCGACTAAAGAATCGGAATATGCCTTTCTTTTTCTCAAGCTTAGGCGTTTCAACCCCCTCTTCAAGCTCCCTCTTTAAGTCTTCCCTAACACTTAAAGATGGTAGAATCCTCTGTTTCTTGCTCGTCGCTGACATAACAGCACTTGTTCCACTGTTTGTGGTTCCCACGGGGTTTTCTCCTGTGTTAGTTTTTCCTGTGGGGTTTTCATCCCGCGGGGAATTTTCTGGGTTACTATTGGTAGACGATTCAAGTTTTCCTTTTTTTTCGAGTTGTTCAAGTCTTTCTTGTTCTGCGTCCCACTTCTCCAAGTAGTCTGGATCCTGCTGCAACATTTTCTCCGTGCTGGAAAACAAATCGGACTCATTATCAAATATTCTCAGGTTATGGAAAAGTCCTAAAAATTATTCTCGGGTTAGGGAAATGTCCTTAAAATTATTCTCAGGTTATGGAATTGTCCGAAAAATTATTCTCCTGTTACGGAAATGCTATATATATGTATGAGCATATGACAATAAATTTTGTATTATTATTTTTCCTCTTGTCATTGTCAGCCTCAAAAACATCAGGTTATCTTGAAGCGCATATACACTAAAAATAAATAAGAATGCTATCATGTTTGAATACATTCTGTTCATATACCCACAATAAACATAACCAAAATTATGGTTAATTTCAAGATAGGGATCTATAACATTTTAAAAAGAACGAATCATGCATTCTATGATCATAGTGGGTATTATAAACCAGTGGGGTGGGGTTATGCTTATGAATTTTCTGGAAAAAAAATAATTTTGAGGGTGAATATACATGTGGGAAAGGCAACAGCTGTGCTGTAAAATTAGGATCTATGATTTGGTTACCTAAGTCCATTTAGTGCATTGAAATATTACTTTACTGAATGACACTTAAGGGCTATATATGCAATGTGCCTTCATGAAATACAATGCTTTTGAAAATACCCTGCTTTCTTAAAATACTATGCCTTTTATAAACACCCCACCAACATAAAATTCCATGCCTTTATAAAAACCATGCCAACATAAAATACATTTGTATCCTTCCTTTATAAAATGCTGTGCCTTCAACAAATACAATGCCTTTATAAGATACCATCCTATTATAAAATACCATGCCTTTACAAAACACAACCCTATTATAAAATACTAGAGATGCAAGAGGTTAAGCAGTTTACTTTAAGCGGATTTTTGTTGTTAATTCGGTATCGGGTGAATAACCAGTAAATGTGACCGGTTAACTGGTAAAAAGTGACAATTTCCATTTGCATCTCTATAAAATACCATGCCTTCACTAAATACACTGTAGATCCTTTATGATGCTGATTGGGGGGTCCAAGCCACGAACCCGCATTATAAACTGACCGTGTTTTAAACAGACTGTGTTAAAAACCTTTAGCATTAATTTAACACAAGAGGCTTCAATTATTCCAAAAATGCTAAAAGAAAACATGAATTTTTGACTGCTTATGCACATTTTGATACAAAGAATAAACCTGAGCCAATACCAGTGTTGTATTGGAACCTGCACTGTTACAAACAGTGGTATAATGGATCTACAGTAAACCGTGTTATTCCATGAATACCATAACAAGTAAAAAGATAACACAGTCAACTCTCTGATGCATCCATATAAAATACCATGCCTTCACCAAATACGGTGTTAATTCGTTTAAGAAATTATCAATAAAAAGAAAATAAAAAAAGAAAAATCCGAAAAACACAAAAATATAGTTTGTCTAAATGTCTTTTGCGTCATGATGTTGTAAGAGTTTTGTGTCGTTCCTTGTGTTAGTTTTTGTACGGGACATTTTGTCATGGTGCCCTTAAACATGACATATCTACATTGTTTACAACATTCTTTGTTTGAACATCTCTTTAATTTATATTATTTCATAAATACCCACCATTTTAGTAACAAATATCACAGTCAATTCTCTGATGAGGAGCTTTGCGGACTGCAAGTCCCCCCACAAAGCGGTAATTGTCAGCTCTGCTGGAGTTTTTTCCCCGCGGGGATTTTGCCCGTGGGAATTCCTCCCGTGGGGTTTTCTGGGAAATTTTCTGGCGGGGGAGAAACGGGGGTTTCAGAGCTGGACGAGGATGTGGATCGGTCTTGCTGGAGCTTGGAGTCGTACCTGCAGGGGAAATGTGCATGGGATCTGTGTGATTTTATACAGAGGGAGAATATTGAGCATACTGTGAAGGCAGGAACATTTTACAAAAAAAAATCGCACAAAGACATTTTTTTTTTTAAATTGCTTTGTTTAAAATTTGTGTATTTTTCATGTTTACAATAAAAGTGAATAAAGATTTTACTAAAGGTTAAAATTTCTTTTTGAGTTTGGTCAATTGCCATTGTACAAAAGGCTTGAAATTGTAAATATGTCATGAATTACAAACAGTTACTTAGATTTGAATAACTTGTTTTTGATTTGAAAAAGTACTTAAATTGAGAAATTTCCAATTTCCAAAAATAACGGATTTTAGACCACTGAGAAAAATTCTGACTTCACAGTTGCCACTAATACTGTAAGATTATACACTGCTCTCCAAAAGTTTTTTCACTCTTACAATTTCATCAATTACAGTTTTTTTAAACTTTTTACATTCTTGTTCCTGTCATTTCCTTACAAAATGTCATTGGTTTTGCCTAATTATTTTCGTTTTATTTTTGCAATGATTATGGTATTTTATATGTTCCCGATGATTCATGATTGTGATATGGTTGATTTTTTTATTCAAAACTGTAATACTATAAAAGTAGTACAAAATTAAAATATGACGGAAGTTTTGCAGAGCAGTGTAAGGCTGTTTGTACTGATTACTTTGTCATCATTACAAGAGCTGATGTTTACAAATATACTGCAAGGACAGGAATTATTACATTTTTCTTGGTTGTGCGCTACAAATATATATGCATATTCATATATGAAAAATTCAAAAGATTGCTTGACATATTTAGGGAAATGTTATGGTTTGCTTATACAAAAAGGTACATACATGTATACAATTGGGGTTGGTTGAATGGAATGCTTGTAATATATAATTTTATATGTAATTGCAGAGCGCTATACTTAAGCTGCAAAACAATATTGGTGGAAACAGTAAATAACTGCATCTTAATCTTTATGCAGTTAGGGCTTTTATTCACTTAAGTGACAAACTGAACACCCAGTTAAGTACTCACTGTGACACAGGCTCAGGTACATAGATGTATTCCATGGGGACTATTTTTAATTATTTGACTATTATCTGATCATTATATGACTATTGTTTTAATTATTCAGCTATTATTTGACAGTACCCAACTAGTCAAGTACATACTGCGACACAGGGTCAGGAACGTGGATGCAATTCATTGGGACTAAGTACATACTGTGACACAGGGTCAGGAACATGGATGTAATTCATTGGGACTAAGTACTCACTGTGACACGGGCTCAGGTACGTAGATGTAATTCATTGGGACTA
>Ga0224511_10001771_pt1 | contig 13610 bp, 6 predicted proteins | sample SF_May12_sed_USG_2_FD_169988 | JGI IMG/M metagenome (GOLD analysis project Ga0224511, IMG submission 169988) | Sediment microbial communities from San Francisco Bay, California, United States - SF_May12_sed_USGS_8_1 | ecosystem: Environmental > Aquatic > Marine > Sediment | place: USA...
TTGGCAGAATGTTTACTCTTATAATTTCGTTTAAATCATTCATTTATTTTCCAAATATAAATCTCACAAATATTAGTATCTTATTTGTACTAACTTTTTGTTGTCAATAAATGTGTATTGTCTGAAAAAAACATTGTTTAAACTAAAACCTCACCGGGAGTGAAGGTCGTTGGTATTGTGTGTTGGTTGCCTCGTGTTGGCGGCGGTTGAAACTATTATGAAAGTCATCCCGACAATACCGGCAGATAATTCGATTCATGTATAATAGTCACAAAGTATTTGAGTGTTATCCAAGCGGTTTAAAACTGCAATAGTAAGATGACATTTGTTTTTTTTGTATTAACATTGCTAGCCTATCAGTTTGTAAAATAACCATAAGAAGCACGGCCTTAACTTTTATAAGTCATTAGGAAAAGTGTGAACGTTTGCCAAAAAGTATGTGCGTTTGCAAATATTTGAAGTGTGTACGTTTGCCAAACAGCTTATTTATCCTAAAATCTCAATTTTCTTTAAAATGATGTAAAAACTATGCACTCATCATTATTTAACATAAATACTATCTCAAATAATGTTTACAAAGATATTTTGGAGTTATAAAAGTTTTCACACCTATATCACAACACATGACCTACTTTCGTTTTTCGCTTCGAAATTTGTGTTTGAATGTTCTAAGAAACTACAAACATTTGTAAGCATGTTATACGCCGATACAAAGCTGAAAATGCGAGATTGAACATTCACATAATACAACATTGACTTTTCTGTTTGGGGCCGTTTTGACTGACGATTTTTAATATGGGGCCGTTTTAACCGAAAATTGGGGCCGCTTAAGACTGGGGCCCGTTTTTGATTGGGGCCGTTTTGACTGACAACCCTGTTTGCGCACTTACGCAGTTCGTACCTAGTTCGACCAGGTCAAAGTATCCAAAAATCCTAGCAAGGGTGGGCGCTTGATGTTCTCATGTAGTGTGTTCTTTAAACTTGCAAATGTTATAGATTATGACCCTTTCTTTTTTAACCCATGTATAGTGTCATATCAGAAAATTCCTGGGTCACAATGAAAAAAAATGGTGTCAAACATTGTACTTTTACAATAGTATACATTCGGTAATGATTTAGGCAACCCTTATTGGGTTTATATTTATTTAATATACTTAACATATTGGACGAATTTTGACCGATTATAAGGGTATAAAGTTACAGACTTAGCATCTTTAATGTCTGGTTATTAATCACTACATAGAAGGTTTGCCGCTACCTGTGGGGCTCGAAACCCTGACGCCACGACTACGAGACCACAGAATTAAACCGGGACGTAAAAGGGTGAATGAATAACATGTTGTAAACTCTTTCATTTACAGGTCCGATTTCATTCTTTGAGCACAGTAGTACGTGTTGCAACCAGGGGAGGTGCGTTTAATTATGTCACACTGTACCGCCTGGCCTACTCTGAAGACTGCGTGACATTCAACAACCAGCTGGACAGCGCTGGCAATAACGTGGTAATTGATATTATTATGATAATGAATCCCCTTTTGTGAGTAACGGAAGTGTTAGACCTTACGCAGTATGCAAAGGACTGGAAAAATGTTTTATTCCGTAAAAAGATCTCAAACATTCATTAAAGAGATGCAAAATTCAACAACAGCACGACAAACGTGATAAAAGAAGTATAACAGCACAATGCAATTTCGCACCCCCGTTTTACTCGCTCATATGTTTGAGATGCTATCGTATATAAGACTAAAACAGATTGAAATGTAAAACAATGTTTGTGCCTGTAAATGACACACGTCAAAACGTTTGTTTATTGTTAAATGGTACCCAGTAAGTAAGGCCAAAACAATGCCATACAAATTCAGAATGCACGGGGGATTTCATAATTATATATTGATTGGGCGGTTATCATTTTTTGAGCATAAATGGAAATACGCATGAAGTGTGGTAAGCGCTTATTATTAGTTTTGGTACGATATCCACGTAATAAGAACACAATCTGAAGAATTAAAAACGCAATATGTACGTATTTATAAATACAATTCGAAAGTTCTACACTTATAAGGCCTTTACATTTAGAACGATGGTACCTTGACATTTTCAGTATCTAAACAAGATCTTTCGTGTAGATCTACAGACGGTTGGTTATTTATGGGTCACCGGTGTACTTGTATTTGATTAATTCAGATATTGTTATAGCAATGACTTATTTATGATGCAATGATGTTTAAGCAGACATCCAACTAAATATTTGATACATTAATACTTACAGACGTTCCCTGCAAACACAGACAAAACCACGTACGTCGAGAACCAGCTGCCGACCCCGATCTCGGCCCTCTGTCTCCGTATACATCCCCTGACGTGGATTGCAAGCCTTCCCGAATTTAAAATTGAAGTCTATGGATGCCCATCGATATAAACAATTAAGGATGATTTACATATTAAGACATTTACTGTATGGAATTATATTGATAAGCAGCAGAAATTTACTTTTCTCGATGCATATGAACAGACATTGAACACAATATTGATGTAATCATGAAATAAATGATGAAAAAAGGTGAATAGACACAACGTCGTTTCTGTATTTAGAGATGCACTACATGCTAAAGACATGTTTTGTTATCTTTATTTAATATCAACATTTTTTATATTTAGTTACAAAATGCAACCACATTCACGCCACAATTTTAAAAATTGAAACAGTATCTGCTTAAGTCACCAACAACAATGTTTTAAACATGGTTTTCTAAAAACATAATCCATAGTGGTCGTAAAAATGTGTATTCTGATTCAGACAGACATAAGACGTCATGTAATTTCAAACGTTGTTGTTATTGTTGTTGCTGTTGTTTTTGTTGCTGTTGTTTTTGTTGTTGTGGTTGTTGTTGTTGTCGTTGATGTGTTGTTCCAAAAATTTACAGAAGACACTTACGTTGTACTAAGAAATATTAGATGTGTGTAGGTCAATCCGTTTTCGACATTAACATGTGTCATATGATAATATTTTGTCAGGCTGTACAAAAATTGGAAACTCTCAGTTCACATTTGGCTTAGAAACAGGAGACATATCTCTACTTCTCTCACACTGGAGGCAAAGCAAACAATATCGCGTGTTATTAAAAATTGGTAATTGTTGCATGTATTTGTAAAGGTTGTACATGTACGAATGCGGCTGATGTAAAATAAAAGATGAGTCATACAATTAGCCAAATATTTTTAAAGCGGGACGTGATGCAGTACAAAATAATTTTAATTACATACTAGTACATTAAATAATCCCAAAAGAATATCATTGACGACCGTACCAAGGCCGTAAGTCAACATTTTGGAGAACTATTTGTTAATAAAACAGCTTTTGGTTTTGTTTGTTTCGAAAATCACAACAATATTGTTTTTTTTTCTAAATGACTGTTGCGTCATGGTGTTCTACGCGTTTTTGTCTTGTTCACTGTTTTTTTTTTGTACGGGTCATTTCCTCGTTGTGCCCTTAATCTTGACATATCTACATTGTTTTCAACATTCTTTCTTTGACCATCTCTTCAATTTATTTTGTTATCTGTGTATTATTTGTGCTGAACATTTTGTCTTGGTGACTTTAAACTGGCCCAAACCTTATCTGAAACATTTTCTCCTTAAAAAGCTTTCATTTCATTTTCTCAGCACATACAATGAAAATGAACTTTATATTTATTTAGGCCAAAGGCTATTCTTGTTCTAAAATGACAATTAGATACGTTTTTATTCTTTCTCGAACAGTAATTTACGTTTCAAATTAGGACAATTACATATGAACAATACTACTCCTCTTTGACAAGAGCACATTCCTTATAAAAAGTTTCACTTTTATGTTTGCTGTAAGCGTGTTGTTGTTTGAATGCAATAAACGTTGTTGTTGTCGTTGTTGTTGTTGGTGATGATGTTGATTGTCTGGTGGAGTTGTTTTTGCTGCTTCTTCCGTTGCTGCTACAGCTATTGCTGTTTTACGAAATTGTTAACAATCCAATATTATTAAATGCACAAGCATCGACTATCAGGGCATGGTAACTGGAATCCTACAACAAATTGGTACATTGTCATCGGAAGTGTATCGAGCATGCAGGTGCAGGTTTCGAGACACTGTAGGGATGGGTCGATACGGTCAGCAGCCGATACGATACGTATTCGATACGAACATTGCCGATATGATACGTATTCAATACGATACACCAATACATGATGGGTTTCAAAATAAAAAAGGGATTTCAACAACAAAGAGAATGTTTTGGGTTGATCTATAAGTGAATCCAACAAATACTAATGCTAAAGCAAAATATCTACCGTGTAGTGTGCACCATAATTTTATTCACAAAGTTTTAGTTCGAAATTATTAAGATCAAACTCAATATGCTTAAGTCTTTTGCTCAATTGTACGAAAGTCAACTGTGAAACTATACTTATAGACGATTCAATTATAAACCTCTCTGCCTACAGGAACACATATCATGTCAGTAAATCAGTTTAATAGTTGTCATAACATTCATTCCCAAGAAATTAAACATTATGATGTCATTTTAAAAGAAGACAGTTAAAAGTTTAACAGTACACAGTCAATACCAGAATTGTTTACAGTTAACACATGTTGCTGAACCCAACAGGTAAGTGATGGTTAATGTGTAATCATTAGTCCCAGTTCCAAGATTCTGTTTCAAGAAGACAAGCATGCCAACAATATCCAGATTAAAGCAATTCTTTGTTGCTCTCACAATGTCGCCAGCAACACTAAATACACGTTTACTTGGGCCAGATCTTGCAGGAATGTGTAGCAGACATTTAGCAATTCCGGAATAGTCATTGTTTTGTGTGGCTGTCACCATCGTATGTATCGGTACAGCAAGATGCACTGTATCGATACGTATTGATTGATGGCTGTATCAATATTGTCCCGATAGTGACTATACCGTCCCAGTCCTAAACACTGTAACATGTGCGAGATGTTTACGTGATGTTGAATTTAAAATGCTAAGCTCGTGTTTTAATCTATAAAATCCTAAAAATAGTGTATTTTAACATTTTGATGACCTACGTACTCTTTTAACATAAACATCACCTTATTTTTATTCACCGTCGTCATGTACAAGACTTAGTTTTCGTCTTGTTTACGAACTTAACGAACATACCTCGTACAAAGGTATTGTCAAGGACGCTTATTACAATTTGTTTAAATCCCTTAACTATTTTTCGTTCATGGCTTCATCATTGTGTAGTTATATTTTTCTGGTCCTCGGGTATTGTGGATTGTATCATTTGTATGGTGTATACTTTTAAAAATAGAATGCCGCTCATGCGCTAGGGGGCGTCAGTGCTATGGCATTCTTCATTAAACTGATGAACAGCTTCAATAAAACCGAGACTGCTATTATCCCATGCAGCTATGCTTCCTGGGTTTTGTTCCTTTTTCTCAGTTTAATTTTGGTAAGAGAAGGGAAGTTACTCATGCAATGTTACAATTGCATAATTTTGGAAATACGCGTACGAGTGTAAGATGACAAAATGCGCTATATTTTTGTTAACACAATGTCAACACACAAACTATTAAAACGCAAAATGTCTACTTATCACACAGAGTGAACTCTTTTTTCATGCCAGTTGCTCCTAACAACTACTTGTCCGAAAGTTGCGACTGCAGAAGTTTTATGGATCATAGTGTAATCATGGGAAAATCATATTATATTATATTTAATTATATTATATTATATTATATGTTTTCTGTTTTTACAAAGGGCTGAATCATGTAAGTTTGAAGTCATAAATCAAGCTCATCAAAATGCAGATTAATCCCCAACATGTTACATTGTATAGTTGAGGAGTGAAAAGGGAAGTGAATCGTGCACGTCTACAGTCTCATACTGTGACAGTTACTGGAAGTGACAAGTGTTAAAAACTTTCAAACTAATCAACTTGCCGATCATAATCGTTCAGTTTTTCAGTTTTATTTATTGACATTGCCAACCATTTACTTGGCTCAATATTGTTTTATTGAAATAAAAGTGGCTTAAATTGAAACAACCCACTAGCTGCTTACAATTCCATATATAGCGTATCGATTCTTAGGTAACACTGTATGTGAAAAGTACATGCGTGATAAAATACAGCCTATCTATCAGATTATATGATAAAAACTTGCTATAACCTTGCATAATTATGTATTAGAAAATAAAACACAAAATGTACATAAACATAAAACATGGACTTGATGAAAACAACTGAAAATAGTTTGTTCGTTAATGTATGCGTCAGTGTACAATCCTGTCATTAATTATAATCATGTAGACGACACAAATGTAAGTGTATCGATCTAATAGAACTAATGCGAAACAATGCACATTAAGCGCGATGTATTCCGGATTAAAATATAAATACACTTACATTTTAGTATGATAATTGCCGTAATTTAAGACACACCTTCGCGAGCAGTAAACCAAGTTATCTCCAAGAGTCATAATTGATTGTTCATCAAATTATTTAAATCGCTACAATTAAGTTATTTGTTTAGGATTGAAAGGGGGAAAGGACTCTTGCAATTCTACAATCTTGTACTGAAATTAAGAAGTGATCCAACAATTAAACTAATACAATTGCGTTCTTTAGTGAACGCTAGTTTGTTTTTATGTTTCATGTTGTTGATTGTTCCAACTTTTTTCTTGGCCAAATACTGTTTTATTGAAAGGACCATGGGGTTACCTATAAATTCTCATGACACATAAAAAATACATAGGTTATTAATACCTAAGAAATACTTTATGTGGAAAACACATGCGTGATAACATCTAGCCTATTTATCAGTTTATATGATATTTTTTTTTAAGAAATAGTGAATCAAAAATAGTGTGGGGCTGCCTGGCTGGTCAATATAATGCCATTGGGCCCGAACTGAGATTCTCTATTTCTTATATTATACCGAATACTGTTTTACTAAAAGAACGTCTTACAACAAAGTGCTGTTAGAGTTATTGGTAAACGTCATAAAATCTATTCCGCACTGTACGAAACAGTGCCGTATTATTATTGTTGAGTGCCATTTAGTCGGTCCGTACTTTGTGCAAATAACGACCGGTGCTGCGGGCGTTATACGAATAACACAGAATATGGCAAAGTAACGCCCGGAGCTGTTATATAGAATAAAGAAGGACACTATTAAGTGAGGTATAATATAGTAAAATATTACAATGGTATCATAAAAAAACTTTAAAAATTGCATATTATTATTAAATATTTATATATATATTATGTATTATTATTTAGAAAACAATAGATTAAAAATAATTTGATCTTTAAGCTCACAAGCTATTTTTATGAATCACAAACATTTCCCCTCACTTCTTTCATTCGTCCTTTCTTACGAAAGGGGAATTGTTCGGGGTGACAGAAAGACGGGAGGGTAATTGCCCGACAGAGGAATTGTCCGGAAACCGTTTTGATTGACCTACGAACTGTGCAGCAGACAAGACTGTGCCAGACAGAGTGAATTCTCATCGCTCTCTTTCTGTTTTTCCTGTTTGTACACCTACTCAGTTTTTGTAGGATATTCCAAGCAGCAAAAACAATAACTGTCCTGAAATCGTCCGCGACTGCACATTTGTTATTATATTAGATTCAAAATCGCCATTAGCAATCGTTATCCCAGTAAGTGTATTACAATATACTTTGTAAAAAGTTTCCATTGTCTGCAATAACGAGTTAGATTTAACAATATTTCATGCATGTACCTAAAATTGGTATAAAATGAATATTAATATCAACAGTTTGATTTTCTCACGGTATAAATGGTTAGATTTTCTCATGCTGTTCAGAATTATTCGCACTTGCTACTTGAACGAAATGTTTACTTAATAGACAGAAACTTGATACAAACAATAAGATCGCCTTTAATATCAATATATATAATACAATATGATCATATTTTATTTCACATTGAAACAAATCCTATATTTCTATGGTCAATGAAGTAAGCTGTGTTAAACATCATAATCACCTAAAATGTTGTCGAGGACAAACCAACAGATACTCGTTCTTAACCAAGGTTAAGACAGGCTATATATTATATGTAAATGTTATCCTCACGAAATATGTCGATCAGTTAGAGGCCCTAATCATAACGGACACTCTCAAAGTTAAAATATATTTCGGATTGCATTTTTTTGTTTAAACAAATTTACCGTTCAATCATACCGACATAGTTCATGTTACACATCAAAGACAGCGAGTCAAAGAGGTTGGCATTAAAATTTTCAGATAATAAAGTTGTAGAAAAGTAACGACGCTCATGCGCATTGCAGAGTCATCGAGTGCGTGGTGGTAGCCTTGGAACTCCCGTGGAGTTCTGTAATACAATGTGCTTTTCTATGTTACTATGTTTACATTTTCAATAAAATTCTAATTACCAGACCTCACATAACATATCCTTTTTGGTCGGCCGTTTCCGGCGCTTCAATTGTAAATGTTTTCACAGGATCAATATTAGCTGCATTTTCAGGAACTGCCAGATTTGTTTTAATTTAAATCCTTCATTAAGTTCCTCGAACTATTCAATTGTTTTGTAGACCGATGTCCTAATTACACACTGTTGCTGAATACCTATGCTTGTGGCGATTGTTAAAAGCGAATGTCAAACAAAAGAATTAAAAGTGAATTAGTGCAAAACCAGTTTCTGTGTTTACATAAAAGTATGAAGAAAGGTTCCATGGCATTTGTATATCATTTGCACAGTTGACACCAAGAAGGCAAGACGAAAGCATGTGATTATAAAATATCTACCCAAACTTAAACATGGATTTCTTTATAGAAAATTTCAATTTTGTAAAATCTTCAGTTATCTTGTTTGTGGCCGTTTCCCTGTGTAACGCAAACATTCAGAGTGTGACGACAAAGTTTACAGATAAAAAGTGTGTGGCTACAAGCCACACAACTCTACAGAAGGTTTCGAAAATAAAGTGCGTAGAAAGGTGTAACCAAGAAAGACAGAATGGCAGGTGCACACTGGCAGGATATAACAAGGCCAGTAAAACGTGTTACCTGAGCGTCGATGACCCACAGGACGTATTGGACACCACGGATGACATGGCTGGCGTCTTCTTCTACGAACCGCAACCCGCTGGTATATGTAATTTCATCAAAACATGACTCTTATTTGTGAAGAATGGAAGATGTAATTGGCTTACATTATTTTGATGTAGTTAATATTGTTTGACATATTTGTATTTCATTCAGTACACTTTGTTATTTATAAAATGACATTACAATGACACCAACAATTTAACAACTCAAATAAATATGTAATTTCACAATTTTGTGATGCTCTTAATAGGAAAAAGAAATAAGGGTGCCGGTAATCTAACAGTCTTAACTGAGAGTTTGCATAGGTAATTCAGGACCAGTGACCTTTTCACCAATGTTCTTAAGAGAAAAGCCGAAGCGTTGACCTGTTTGCCCTATAAGATAAATTGAAGAGATGTTAAAAGAAAGAAAGTTGTAAACAATGTAGATATGTCAAGTTTAAGGGCACCATGACAAAATGACCCGTACAAAAACCACCACACAGAACAACACAACAACACGTAGAACACCAAGATCAACAAACATTCAGAAAGAAAATTAGTTTTGTGTGTTTTACGGTAATTATTAAAACCGATAATAATTGTTTGCCTAAACCAAACTATAAGGTACACGTCATGAACATTTAATTACTTAGCAACCTGTCAAGATTTAGTTTGCAACAAAATCGGCAAATCCTTCATTTTAAAACATTAACAATAACTGCCAAACTAGTTATGATCCATCATTTACTTTGGTCGAGTGTACAAAACCTTTTGGATACGTTACATTGTTTAAATTAAAGTTCTATATTAGTATAGAGTTTACGCCCACCATATTGAATAGATACATTTGTTAAATTTATCTTAACGTTGTATTTGTAGTTTATTATGATGTTGTGCACTTACGCGAAAACGTAACAGTTAAGAAGAGTCTTGTGAAATGCTCCAAAACATAAATAAAAAATCAGTTAAACGCATTTGCGAAACTCCTTGTTAAACTGTTAGTTAAACGGCACCTGAAAGAACACCAACCCTTTGTACGGGCCATTATGTTATGGTGCCAATATCTACATTGTTAACAACATTCTTTCTTTGAACAAACTCTTCAATTAATACTATAATAACCGTTTTGTTACCCAGGTTTAACCTGTGCAGCTGAAGGACCACTGCTGGACGGCATCAACCCTGTACCAGACAGCTACTTCACGGCCACAAGCGAATGGGATGCTAGTTATGCAGCAAACAAAGCTCGCGTAGGAGCCAACAATAACTGGGGGTCCACGTTAGCAGATGCATCTGTCATTCCACCAACAGTGTACCTGCAGGTCGGACAAATTAATATGATACATTTATTGTATACATTGTTACTGTTTTCCTAGTTAATATTGAGTTATTTGCGTTTTATTATTCCATTTAGAAAGTTTGTGTCGCAAAGCTAGAAAATTGTTGGATTTTTCTTAATCAAGTTGGCTTTCTGGCTGATCTTAGGTTTGCTTGAAAGGCATTATGTAGTATTTATTAGAAGACGTTTACCCTATAAGCGAGTTTGCATGAGAATACCGTTTTGAAGCTATTTTTGTAGAGCATATAAAATACCAATGATCATGGGGAAAGTGTACCGCTCTCTAATATACTCAGACCAGAATAATACTGAATTTAGTTGTGAATGTATAAGTGAAAAGACCACTATGTATATTTCTTTGCATCCAGCATACGGGTGCGACGGGTGCATACAACCATTATTTTGTACGATGTAGACTGGTAGTACAATGTGCGACTCACACCCTTAAAATGTATCTTAAACGCTTGCTTGGCTCGCGCATTCAACATCAGTAAATACATCAGTGTGTGCAATGTTAGGTCGTTCTTGTCACTCAAATAAATATATAAAACATTATATTTTTAATTAAAAAAACAACAACATCCACTTGAATTTATATTGTTTGATTATACTGCAATGGTTTGTTATGCAAAATAGTTATCGGTTCACAAAGCTCGCCCATTACATGTGTCATATCTTGTAGTTGGATAACGTGAATACCATTTTAGTACTAATAAGACTACTATTAGCATACTATATAATCAACTTTCATAACTTCCAATAAGTAAAGTTTTGTTAATAATATAAATTATATTTTCCCCCACTTATCCCTATTTCCAAGGTCTGCTTACGTGGCGGTTGTATGTATTCGAGTGTATTTTTCTATCTCACTGATAGATGCTCGATGGCAGATGAACAGAACATTGTGTCATTTTACTTATATTACAGGATGTAACCTTAACATTTAACCTTCTGTTTTGTGAGTTGATTTAACGGCGCTTTTCAACACTGAATGAATTATGTTACGTACGGCGATAGGTTCACTTACTAGCGTTCCTGGATTTACAAGCGATTAACTGCGTCCTTTTATGAACCAACTGTAAAGGACAACTAAACCAGATCTAGGATTTTTCATCAGGGAAAACGTTTGCCGCTCGAACACCCACACCCTCGGATTACGTGACCAGTGTTCTAGCCACTGAGTTAAACCAGGGCGGCAGGTAGTGAATGAAACACATGTTATGAACTGTTTTATTTACAGGTCCGATTTCATTCTTTGAGCACAGTGGTACGTGTTGCAACCAAGGGCGGTCGGTATAATTATGTCACACTGTACCGCCTGGCCTACTCCAAAGACTGTGTGACCTTCATCAACTTGCTGGACGGCGCTGGAAATAACGAAGTAATTAATATAATAATAATGAGGGTTATTCGACTTTAGGTACGCAGTGTTTGTGCCTAAGGGAAGGGTTAGATCGTACACATCATCCAAGGGGCCGGACACCGGTACGCAAGTCAATGTTTTATTTCTTACGCAGACCTCAAACATTTGTCAAAAGATGCCATCTATCAACAATGTTCAACAACCGTGACAAAATAAGTATTAAACCACCGTGTACAATTGAAAGACAATAACAGGGTGTGCTTTTGCTTTTGCATGAAACAAATTTTATTTCTAAATCCCTTCGACAAAAAACGATGGTGTTAAAAGTTACGCAGTATGCAATGCCAAAAAGGCCCTACGCAGTACGCGTCGATAGCAAAAAAACTATACCGAACTATACAGATTAAGAACGCCCAGGGAGGTGGTTTATCATCATTCATTGATTGGGCGTTTATCAAAGGTGTACATATATTTAAATAATTAAATTAGTGTTATTGCAAGAAAATATTTATCATGCAATCATGTCTAATATAAGTTAAAGAGATGTTTAAAGAAAAAATGTTGTAAACAATGTAGACAGGTCAAGTTTAGGGGTAACATGACTACATATTTAATACATATTTAATACTGTTATATTTACAGACGTTTCCTGCTAACACAGACAAACTCACGTTTGTCGAGAACCAGCTGCCTACCCCTATCACGGCCCAGTGCCTCCGCATTCACCCGTTGGAGTGGCTTTGTACATACACGCCCGAACTCTTTAATGTGCCCGAATTCAAGATAGAAGTCTACGGATGCCCATCCATATAAACACTAGATGAATATTTAATTGAAGACATTTTGTATGGAATTTGATCCAGTTAGCAGCACAGCAATACTTCTCTCAATGTATTTGAATACATAATTCTTCATCAACATGTATTCATAAAAGATATAAACACTGGTGAATAGACACATTGTAGAGTTGTACTACACGCTCATAACATGTTTTTATATGTATTATAATAGCAAACACATTTCAAATTGATAAGAAAACACACCCACATATACTGGAACTCTTTCGTATTATGATAAATTAAAACCATGACAAAAATGCTTTTGCTAGCAGTAGGTATGAAAATGCCCCCAAACATTTTTTTAAAGTTTATAATCAGTAATTTCTCTTGAAATGCATTTTCTGATTCAGAGAGACATAAGGCATGTATCTTGTTTCTTTGTTGTGTTAAGTCGTATTTTACAGAAGACACATAAGTGGTACTGAAATATATTGGATGTATATACATAAAGACTTTTCTGACCTTTTGCAATTTAATAAGATGTCATATATAGTCAACCTGTATAAGAAAGAAAAAGTATGCTCCAAGCGCACATTGTGATTATATAGACACAAGAGACAGATCCCTAATTCTCTCACAGTGAACGAAAGCCAAACAATGTGTGTAAATATGATAGTGTACCAGCGTTTAGGTACAATTAATGTAACAAGTGTATGTAAAGGTTTTACATTCATTTAAAAAATCATTGTGCGTATGTATGTTAAAATACAAATGCAATGTATCCAACTACTTTAAGAGGGCGCGATATGCATAACATTTAAATAACTTTCTATACACATATTTTATGAAAATAAACTAAAACATTGAAGAAAAGTACTTCAAGTAGGTAAATGTGTTTAAACCGCCAATGAAAATCATTGCTCGTATCATAGTCCATTGAAAATAAATTTTTACCTAGACAAAATTGCAAAAGAATTTATTTTGCGACTGATTGATGGCTAATACCTTAATAAACATACACAAAAAAGTTGCACTCCTAAAAAAGGGGGGAA
>Ga0224511_10001772_pt1 | contig 13609 bp, 4 predicted proteins | sample SF_May12_sed_USG_2_FD_169988 | JGI IMG/M metagenome (GOLD analysis project Ga0224511, IMG submission 169988) | Sediment microbial communities from San Francisco Bay, California, United States - SF_May12_sed_USGS_8_1 | ecosystem: Environmental > Aquatic > Marine > Sediment | place: USA...
GGGCCCATCCCACCCAGGGATCATGTCGGTGTCCTTCAAAATTAAAAGGACGGACCCCGGTCATCTGCCAGCCACATTCAGCAACAATTGTTACAACATCTCGCCCCTGGCGATTGGCCCAGCTTCCACCAATAGATTCTAAGATAGAGAAACGTATGGATATAGAAGGGACTGGAAATATGGACGAACTAGGGAAGAAGATTGTAAATGTTCTAAACAAAGAGGCCGACGAACAGTTGGACTACACCACATTCAAACAGTGTGTCAGAAAGCAAAAGGTTGCACACTTATTACAAACACCTATTCTACTTCTGCAGCTTGTGTGTCTGTTTTTCGATGGCAAAGGCATTCCTCATTCCCGATGTAAGATATACGCCAGTATAATTGACATGCTTATTGGCCGGAAATCACAGCAGCACCTTGAAGGAAGATCTGTGCATCAAACCACACTGCAAGTGTTCTGTGATATGATGAATATCAGGAAACATTGGAACCATTTTATCGATATAGCTAAAGTTGCATTTGAAGAGCTGTTTCCAAAACAAGGACATGCGGCTGTAGTGTTTAACAGCAATTCATGTAATTTGAGTGAAGAGAGTAAAACATTTGCTCTGGAATGTGGACTTCTCACTAAAAAGAAATCGAAGTCATTTAGTGCTCGCTCATCTCATCTTTCATTCACGCACAAGTCTTTTCAAGAATTTTTCGCTGCAATCTACTTGAGTGAACATGAAGAACTGTTTGAAACTGTCATTGCGCCACGATATCAACCACACGGTAATGATGAATACTGTATGAACGACCTTGAGCAGATTTTTGTTTTTATTGCTGGAGTAAATGCAAAACTGGCTGAAACATTGTCGATACTCATGAACAGTCAACTTGCTACTATGGATTTAAAAGAATTGTCTTATAGTTCTTCACCAAGCTGTGATCTCACTCGCCTTATGGAATTTGGTCTTCGTGAGGCTAACAGCAATGGCCTCCATGACATCAAGCTGTGCCTGCACTACATGAACTTTGATGTAATGACCAGTGGTGTTGACATGTGCAGACGTCTGCTGTCAATGAATAAAGCACAACTTGTTTTACTGTCAGTCAAATGTTCTGACTTTAGGGATAATGAAGTACATGTAAATCTAAATGTATTCATAGATGTTGTTTCAATTCATACCTGTACACAGCTACGACATCTCTCATTACATAAAGTGGACCTTGGTGAGCATAACTTAGTGCTGCCAGACAACATCACCCATGTTGAACTGTACAAAGTCACCATGACTGGAGGACTCTCGGTGCAACATTACACCCAGCTACAATATCTCACATTACAGGGTATGAAGTTTGATGACGACTTCCCCCAGCTCCCCATTTCCATCATCCATCTTGTACTGATTGGTGTCACCATGACTGGAGGACTCTCAGTTCAACAGTATTCACAGCTTCAACATCTCACATTACATAATACGAAGTTTGATGACAACTTTCCCAAGCTCCCCATCTCCATCACCCATATTGATCTGGTCAATGTCACAATGACTGTAGGACTCTCAGTGCAGCATTGTACACAGCTTCAACATCTCACATTAAGACGAGTAGACATTGGTGAGCATGGCCTGGTGCTGCCAGACAACATCACTCATGTTATACTGGATAATGTCACCATGACTGCAGGTCTCTCAGTGCAACATTGTTCACAGCTACAACATCTCACATTAAGGTCGATGAAGTTTGATGACAACTTACCCCAGCTCCCCATCTCCATCACTAACATTAAACTGGATCATGTCACTCTGCCGGTACGAGGAGTTCTGGGGCTGCTGGAGCACCTGGAGAACGTGCCTCATGCTGTGACATGTAAACTGGAGTACTGTTTAGTTGAACCATCCAGTGACCATGAACAGGTATATCACCGCCTGGAGACGTCTACAAGCTTACAGTTTGAAAATCACTTCCTCTTGCCAAGTCCATTTGATGAATATGAAGAATTTGATTATAGGATGTATTTTAAGTGTTGGAAATAGGAGTAAACAGTAATATGTTGTATGTGATAACTGGGAGTTGTGTACATCACAGTGCAGCAGAAGTTGACATGTTATGTGGCATGTTATGTGTACACCTGTATCATTGCATTGTTGTGAATTTAAACAATACATTGTATTTCCATCCACTAATGAAGGTGTGTCAATGTGCCAGTAACTATAGGGGTGTAGAGAGTGCTAAATAGTGAAACACGTGTATGGCATATTTAGCATTGTGACTTAAACATGTGAGTTATGGAATTAACATAAACAGATCAAGCAACACAGAAATGTGGAATGAACATTTATAGATATCAAAAGTCTTGCATGCTGAAGATAACATTCATACGGAATGTTTTATAGCATTTATACTGACATATTGAAAATTCTAGCGATGAAGAAGTTGATATTGAGTGACTGTACAAAGACATCCTTTATGAGGTGTTTTAGTCCTGCTATTCTCTGACAATGGATTTTATGTAAGTAGTAAAGGAAGTATTGAAATGTCTCACAAAGCTTTAGTTCACTTCATTTACGCTTTTTGAGTTGTTTTTCACTTTTGAAAAGGATTCATTATATAATTCCAAGCTTGTACATGCACATTTAGATTAAATAAGATAAACATTTTTAACTATACTTAAGACAGAAAAAAGTTAAAACATACAACTTTTCTTATTCTAAATATTGTTACAGTTCGATGGTTACAAATGTGGACCACTGGCTTTTTTTTAGATTTCTCGGATAGATTTTCAGTGTTGGAAATAGAAGTGAACTTAAGTGTGTGGGAAGTACTGTACGTGTGCTGGAGAGGGTGACATGTTATGTATAAATCCTCACATTGCATTGTTGTGAGTATTAACATAATCTTACACCTACTTATTAGGGAGATTTTATGACATAATTAGGGGTGTAGATAGTGTTAAATAGTGAAACAACTACAATGTATATCACATATTCAGCATTGTGACTAAAACATGTGAAATATTGAAAGAACATCAACCGATGAAGCAACTCTTGAATATTTAAAAAAACCTTGCATGTTGAAGATATACTTACATGAAATGTGTTACATGACATTTATACTGACAGATTGAAAATTCTAGCAATGAAGAAGTTGATTTCGAGTGACTGTAAAAAGACAGCATTTATGAGGTGACATTAAATGTTTAAGGCGTAAACAGTTTTGACCTAAAAGATATAGGCATAGCAACTTAAAAGATGCTAGGTCTGTATCTTTTAGGTCAGAATTGTTTACATATTACATTTTAACCATATTTACGCAGTGAAACCTACTCCCGTAAATATCAGAAACTGCCAAATATAGTTATTCATGCATGTAAAAATATTACAGAAAAAATGAATTTGTTGAAAATGTGTGGCCCGCAAATTCGGCTTTGTTTATTTACTTTCGCCCCATTGAATCGAAACAGTTGAATAGCTTGACTACAATCAATACTCTCAGTTGACTCGGTGGTGCAGTGGTAACGCACCCGCTTTGGATGCAAGAGGTCCCGGGTTCAATTCCCGGCTCCGGCAAAGGTTATTATGTTTGATTTTCTGTTTTGTTGTTGATGTGTTTTTACTTTTGGTTCAAAAACACATTATTTGTCACAAAATTTGCAATTCCTTTTGCAATAGTAATTTATTGAGTATACTTAACATATTGCAAGATTTTTGTCCGATTTTAAGGGTATAAAGATACTGACCTAGCATTTTTAATGGCAAATTCACCTTGGCCGTTCTCTAATTCAAGCACTTGCTGTCTTTTAGTAATAAAACTTTAAAAAAGTATGTGGATGTTTTGGGCCTAATTCCTTGACCAAAAAGCAGGCCCTCTATCTATAACAATGGCATTTACTTTGGCCACTCTCTAACTCAAACAGCTGTTGTCCCGTGTTTATGCAACTCAGGGATACTGTGTATGGGGTCATTGTCAGGATTATTTCGATAACCAGCCAAATCGCTTCAGCCACTTAAGTGTTTTGACCTTTTTTTAAACAACAAATCGCAAATTCATCGACTCGTACTTTAGCTCCGATACACAGAGCTCTTGTTTGTTTTATATTATTACATGAATGTTTTATATTTACTCATTTAATGAGTCAACAGGTTGCTATTAGGTTATCATGTACTTATTACCATGTCCAGGTTTATACAACATAATTGTTAATGACTACATGTATAAGCTTGTTATATTAAGGGTTTTTATTAATTTGTTATTGTTTTCATTTTTGTCGTTATTTTAATCAAATTAATTTAAGTCCCATCTCACTAATCATCAGAATATTGCATGACAAGTAAACGACTCAACTAAGGATATTGAAACAAGGTCTAAAAAGGAGAGTTTTGTTTGAATTAAATTGGTTTTGAGTTCACCTTTTAAATAGACATGTCCTTCATGTAAATGGGAAACATTTGTGTTACATGTAATAACCGTGGTTATATATAATTATTGCTCCCCCTAACTTAGGGAAGACATATTGTTTTGCCCAGAATGCAATATCATTATCTCACAAACAATTTGTTTCAGAGACATAAACGTTATTTCAAAATTCATAGGCTGTTTGTCTGTTTGAGTACGATACCACAATTAATTTGGGAGCAAATGGGCTAAAGGCCAAGGTCAGTAGGTCAAAAGACAGGGTCAGTGGGTCTTTAATCAAGGTCAATAGGTCAAAAACGTTATTTTTGATACAGTTTGTTATCATACCAATCATATCTCACCAAGCCGTAATATATCTCAAAAACTAATGTTGGGGTCACTGGGTCAGAGGTCAAGGTCTTGGGGTAAAGTGTAACAAAACCCATGTGTGCTCAAAATCCTTGGACTTGTTTAGGAAGTTTTTTATTTTTGCTATTTGCTTAAGAAGTTGTGCGATTTTCATAATTAAAAATTACAATTAGTTTTGCCTCCTCTTGTCCTGATGGGAAGACATTAACAAAATCATATTATTGTTGTGTATTAAATTTTTTTCATTATTGTATAGCATATGCTATTGATTAAAACTAACAATATCATACTATTTGTTCATGTTATGTTCAGTTGAAATGTTTGTTATTGTATTTAATTTTATCAAACATATACAACCCTGTCACGTTAAATAGTTATCTGTGTAATTTTGAATGTTAATACACACTTGTATGTATTGGCTTTGAAACAATTTAAAAAGGTTATCCTCACAAAATATTTTACTTTAATTCACTCACAATTACACCCACTGACATCCTACCATAATGCACTCACTGACATCCTACCATAAAACACTCACTGACATCCTACCATAATACACTCACTGACATCCCACAATAATACACTCACTGACATCCTACCATAATACACTCACTGACATCCCACCATAATGCACTCACCGACATCCTACCATAATACACTTACCGACATCCCACCATTATACACTCACTGACATCCCACCATAATACAACCACTGACATCCAACCATAATACACTCACTGACATCCTACCATAATACACCCACTGACATCCTACCATAATACACTCACTGACATCCCACCATAATACACCCACTGACATCCTACCATAATACACCCACTGACATCCCACCATAATACACTCACTGACATCCCACCATAATACACCCACTGACATCCCACCATAATACACTCACTGACATCCTACCATAAAACACTCACTGACATACTACCATAATACACTCACTGACATCCTATCATAATACACTCAGTGACAATCTACCATAATACACTTACTGACATACTACCATAATACACCCACTGACATCCCACCATAATACATTCACTGACATCCCACCATAATACACTCACTGACATCCCACTAAAATACACTCACTGACATCCCACTAAAATACACTCACTGACATCCCACTAAAATACACTCACTGACATCCTACCATAATGCACCCACTGACATCCCACCATAATACACTCACTGACATCCCACCATAATACACTCACTGACATCTCACCATAATACACTCACTGACATCCCACTAAAATACACTCACTGACATCCCACTAAAATACACTCACTGACATCCTACCATAATGCACCCACTGGCATCCTACCATAATACACTGACTGACATCCTACCATTATACACTGACTGACATCCTACCAAAATACACTCACTGACATCCTACCATAATACACTCACTGATATCCCACCTTAAAACACTCAGTGACATCCTACCTTTATACACTCACTGACATCCTACCATAATACAATTACTGACATCCTAACATCATACACTCACTGACATCCTATTATAATACACTCACTGATATCCCACCTTAAAACACTCACTGACATCCTACCTTTATACACTCACTGACATCCTACCATAATACAATTACTGACATCCTAACATCATACACTAACTGACACCCACCATAATACACTCACTGACATCCTACCATAATAAACTCACAGAAATTCTACCATAATACACTAATTGACATCCCATCATCTTACACTCATTGACATCCTACCATCATATTCTCACTGATATCCCATCAAAATACACTCACTGATATCCACCATAATACACTCACTAACATCCTACCATAATACACTAACTGACATACAATTGTACTACCATAATACATTCACTGACATTCTACCAAAATAAACTCACTGACACCCCTCCATAGTACACTCAATGACATCCTGCCATAATACACTCACTGACATCCTACCATAATACACTCACTGACATCCTACCATAATACACTCACCGACATCCTACCATATTACACTCAATAACATTCTACCATAAGACACACACTGACATCCCACCATACTACACACACTGACATCCTACCATAATACACTTAATGACATATTACCATCATACACGTACTGACATTCTACCAAAATACACTCACTGACACCCCACCATAATACGCTCACTGACATTCTACTTAATACACTCACTGAAACCATACTATAATACACTCACTGACATTCTACCATAATACACTCACTGAACCCCACCAAAATACACTCACTGACACCCCACCATAATACACTCACTGACATTCTGCTTAATACACTCACTGAAACCATACTATAATACACTCACTGACATTCTACCATGATACACTCACTGAACCCCACCATAATACACTCACTGACATCCTACTATAAAACACTCAATAACATCCTACCATCATACACTTACTGACATATTACCATCATACACTTACTGACCTCCCACCATAATACACTCACTGACACCCCAACATTATACACTCAGTGACATCCTACCATAATACACTTACTGTCATCCCACCATAATACGCTCACAGAATCCCTACAATAATACACTCACTGACACCCCACCATAATACACTCACTGACATTCTACCTTTATACACTTAAAGACATCATACCATAATACACTCACTGATATCCTACCATCATACACTCACTGACATCCTACCAAAAAACACTCACTGACATCCTACCATAATACTACCACTGACATTCTACCATAATACACTCACTGACATCCCACCATAATACACTCACTGGCATCCTACCATAATACACTCACTGGCATCCTACCATAATACACTTACTGAACCCCACCATAATAAACTCACTGGCATCCTACCATAATACACTTACTGAACCCCACCATAATACACCCACTGGCATTCTACCATAATACACTCACTAACATTCTACCATTATACACTCACTGACATACTACCACATAAGGCATTTCTTTATTGTGTTGGGCTTGAGTGCCATTGGTATTTGCATAAATTATTGATGTATGTGAGGACATTTTAAATTACATTTTCTATTTTTATGTATCGTTATCAATTTAAGCTACTATTCTAGCAATAGCTATATTGCTGGTATACATTTGTAAATGCTCAAGCATACAATGCACTCTTTATGCCCAGCGTTAGCAAACAAATGATTTATTGTTATAAAATTAATTTTGTTGATGTTTGATAATACTTCTTTGCTGGAATAACATATTTATATTCTCATTACAACTATCATTTTTGATTGGTGGATGTTTGTATTGTTCACTGTCTATTTACATGCCACAATATATTCTTATTGACTTGATATGTACTGGATTAGTTTGTTATTTGCTGTAAAGGAATTAAAATTATGTAAAATTTGATACTTCATGTTAAAGTTGAAGTTCATGTTAAACATAGTATAATTATATACAATACAACATTTTTGAAAAAAGGATTCCATTTTGTGGTATTATTGTAATTATGATTGGAATAAATCGCCGAGTACATGTAAGTATGTGCGTTACAACCGCGGGGAGAAATGTTGAAAATAACATTATTTTAGAAGTCAACTATTATTTCTAGTTATCATTGCAGAAAGAATGATAAAAGCAGGGGTGTTTTTCTTAGTTTACTAATTAAATATAAATGACATTCAAGTCAGACTTCTTTTAACTGACCGGCCCTAATTTTGTTCATACTTCAGTGAACCTAATGCCGTTCATACCTTAGCAAACATAAAGTCGTGCATATCTTAGTGAGTTTAATGCTGTTTAAACTTTAGTGAACCTAGGGCTTTTGTGGACAGTGGTTGTCTGTTGTCGTCCGTCGTCCGTCGTGTGTTGTCCTTCAACATTTGATGTTTACACTTTAAAGACCACATTTGTGAAACAAATTTTATGAAACTTGGTTAGAATGTTTGTTTTGACAATATCTAGGCCAAGTTTGATTATGGGTCATGTCGAGTCAAAATCTAGGTCACCAGATCAAATCTTAGGATATTCTTGTTTACACACTAGAGGCTACATTTGCGACCCGATTTTGATGAAACTTCATCGGAATGTTTTTTTGACAATATCTATCCCAAAATTGAATATGGGTTATGTCGGGTTAAAAACTAGGTCACCATGACAAATATTAGGAAATTCTTGTTTACACTCTAGGGGCCACATTTGTGACCCTATTTTGACGAAACATGGTCAGAATTGTTAGTATTGAAAATATGTAGGACAAGCTTGAGAATATTCTATGTCTGGTCAAAAACTAGGTCACCAGGTCAAATTTTAGGAAATTCTTGTTAACAATCTAGACGCCTACCTTGCAACCCGATTTTGATGAAACTTCGCCAGAATGTTTGTTTTGAAAATATGTAGGCAGCGTTTGAATATGGGTCATGTCAGATTATAAACTAGGTCACCAGGTCAAATCTTAGGAAACTCTTGTTGACACACTAGAGGCCACATTTGCGACCAAATTTTGATGAAACTTGGTCAGAATGTTTGTTTTGAAAATATATATGCCAAGTTTGAATAAGGGTCTTGTTTGTTTAACAAATAGGTCACTAGGACAAATCTTTGGAAATTCTTGTTTACACTCTAGAAGCCACACTAGCCACCCGATTTTGATGAAATGAATGTTTGTCTGGACAATATCTAGGATAAGTTTGAATATGGGTCTTGTTGGATTAACAAGTAGGCTCCCAGGTCAAATCTTAGAAAGTTCTTGTTTACATTCTAGAGGTAACATTAGTCACCGAATTTTTATGAACCTTGGTCATAATATTTGACTTGACTATATCTATCCTAAGTTCGAATATGGGTCATATCGGGGAAAAACTAGGTCACCAGGTCAAATCTTAGGAAATTCTTGTTTACACTCTAGAGGCCAGATTGGCAACCCGATTTTGATGAAACTTGATAAAAATGTTGTCTTAGCAATATCTAGGCCAAGTTCGCATATGGGTCATGTTGGATTAACAATTAGGTCACCAGGTCAAATCTTAGAATGTCTTGTTTACACTCTACAGGCAACATTTGTGACCGGATTTTTATGAAACTTGCTCAGAATGTTTGTTCATGACAGTGCCTAGGACAATTAAACTGAATAAAGGGAAGCCCTCAGGAAACAAGGCCTTAATGAGAAAACAGCAGCTTCGGTTTTATTGAAGCTGTTCATCAGTGGTAATGTCAGATGCCACACCACTGACGCCCCCTAGCGCATGAGCGGAACTCCATTTTCAAATGTAAACAAACAGTAAATGGTCCCTGAGGAACAGAAAAATATGACTACACAAGTTCGAATATGAGTCATGAAGGGTAAACAAACTAGGTCAAATCTTACACAATTATTGTGTATACTAGTAAAGCTAAGGCTTTCAAATTTGGACCACTTGCACAATTTAGTTTGTGGAATTGAACATTGACATTTATAACATTAAACTTGACCCGTTGACCTACTTTTACATTTTAAAGCTTTAGCCTTCAGATTTAGACCTCCCAGGTGTCGCCTGATGTACATAACCTGATGAAAAAGGGAACTCTTAAAATTCTTCTGTCTCAGGTAAGCGTTCCAGGGCCCTTACGGGCCCTTTTGTTTATACTTCAGTGTACCTAATGGTGTTCATATCTCAGTGAAACTTATGTTGTTCATACTTCAGTGTAACTAATCTAGTCATTATACGGCCACACATGAAGTGTCAAAGGGGATATATAGGAGTCCATATGTCCGTCGGTCCACCGTTGTCTTTGTAAGCGTTTTATGTATAAAACACAGGCGTCAACGGTTATATTTTCAGTTATTGGATTGTGTGTATATTTTTCCATATCTAATTCAAATTTTCAATACAGTTAATCAAAAGCAGGCGAGCGTGAAAAGATTATCACAAGTTTTTCCACATTAAGGACACAGCCGGAGTGCCCCCATCATGATCCGCTACATGTAGTGCACATGCATTGAGTATTGTGTCTGATACTTAAACATTGAATTAAAGTGAATCAAAAAACTAATTATAGCGCATAATGCTATAATAACCGTTAGCTTTGTCCGCAGCCGTGGCTCAGTGGTGGAGTGTTCGTCACGTGAGGGAACCGCATCATACCAGCGCCATTATAAAAATGGTACCATTTTGGTTCTTTTCGTCCTCATTTTATAAGGATATGTTGGCTACACTCTCTTTTTAAATATTGATCAACATATTGAGATAGATTCCATCTGGAATAAGCGGTTGAGTGAGAGTAATATATGTAAGGATTATTTGTTTCAAACCTGACCTTAAATAAGTTGGTATACGCCATACAACTGTTTACATTTGCGCGAAATACTGTTTATATGTACCTCAAGGAATATTTCTGTTTTATAGTAAATCATCTACAATGCTGGTCTCCACGTGTGTATTATATCTATCGCACATTTCTTATGAGCACGAATGTCCAGGGTGGTAATTTGATGTGAGCACGAATGTACGAGGTGGTCATTTGATGTGAGCACGAATGTCCGGGTGGTAATTTGATGTGAGCACGAATGTACGAGGTGGTCATTTGATGTGAGCACGAATGTACGAGGTGGTCATTTGATGTGAGCACGAATGTACGAGGTGGTCATTTGATGTGAGCACGAATGTTCGAGGTGGTCATTTGATGTGAGCACGAATGTACGAGGTGGTCATTTGATGTGAGCAGGAATGTACGAGGTGTTCATTTGATGTGAGCACGAATGTACGAGGTGGTCATTTGATGTGAGCACGAATGTACGAGGTGGTCATTTGATGTGAGCACGAATGTACGAGGTGGTCATTTGATGTGAGCACGAATGTACGAGGTGGTCATTTGATGTGAGCACGAATGTCGGGCCCTGTCAAAAACTGCGTTGGAACGAATGTCCGTACACCACATAAATGACATTTTACTACTAGGTCAATGCGAGACAGTACAACGAACACGCAAACACGCAATCTATATATACTTGTATGAACAAAATACAAACAGGATGATGCCAATGGATACATGCTCTTCAAGACAACAACTAATACATGGGATCGAGAAAATAAGTAAAGAGATAATAATTGCTTCCATCGTTAAATACTCGCTTTATTAATTCAATTTACGTGTTTAAGTTGACAAATATTTAAAAAAACTTGCTTTTAAAAGGACGGTCATTGGAATGGGAGACAACTGTGATGTTAACAGTTTACTATTTAGAAAATAAATAACAGTTGTGTCCCTTTGTATGTGAAGTATATGAATTACCAGAGAAGATTTGTGATTTTTAGCGAGGTGATTTGGCTCAATGGTAAAACACTCGACTGCCGACCCAAGGATTGCGAGGTTGATCCCCCCTCACTCCAACTAAAATTACTCAAATGAGATATGTACTGGTTCTTCTCAGGAAAGATGCTCCCGTGTATCAGTGCTTTACACTGAGCACGTTAAATAACCTGGTTTGTCATGTGTGGTGGGCGCTCCAGTATCTTGCACTACAGGCCACTAATAGAAACTAACTATCTGTATGCCCCGACGCCGAATGGGCAAAGCCCGAGTGCGTCGCGAAACAAAAGCAATACCACCCACCAACCATTTGGGAATTGTGAAAAAATGTTCTCCATTGTTTGGAAGGCACGAGGCACGACATAAGTCCACAAAGTGTGACTGTGACGATACAGGCCATAAGGCGACATAAGCCAACAAAGTGTGATTGTGGCAATACCGGCCATAACGCGACATACGTCGGAATGGGGTGACTTCTCCAACCTAGAGCGATCTCCGCATACTGACATAACATCCTCTTAAATGCGTTAAATTAAAAGGTGGATGAGACATCCATATATCCACTATTTTTGTAATTAAAATGTATCAATACAAATGGTATTTAACGTAAAACAGAATGAATAAATAACTAAGCAACAACCTATTTTGTAAGATACGTCAAAAAGTAAACACGATATGTACCGAATAAAATGTTGACTGTCACCAAATGTCGGTTATTGACTACCTACAATACAGGCAGTATTTGTGATGTAAATTATTATATTACGATATAGATGCTACCTTTACCCGGGATCCGAATAAATACATGTGGATAATTCCGAGTTGAAATAAAGTTTTAGAAGTAAATATTTCGCATACTATCCATATCTCGGCCTTGGTGTTTGTGAACGGTACACTAACCTTTTGTGTATTCTAGATGATTATTGAGTTTTATTATGATTTGCATGATCGTTCACCCTGCGTTTAAATTAAAAGCAGCCATATGTAAACTTGCTACATAATATTATCTTGACATCTATCACATAATTAAAGTCTCTTTTAAGCCTTCGTCTTTGATCCGTAAGAAACAAAGCCCAAATAGGCTTATTAACGCCAAGATAGCCAAATAACCGTCAATGGTGCGGATGTTATTTGGAAACTTCTGAGATATTTGGTGCTATCTGTTAATATAATGAATCATGAACACACCTGAGAGCGGTACTTGAAATTCTTCAACGTTGTGATTATCTTAAATCGTAATTTAAACTCGGTTTAATGCCATTTTGAAGTGTTGGTCGTTTTAGTGTCTGTCTATGGTTTAGGTCGGTTCGCATTCTTAACAAATTTGGTATATCTTGCAATCTCATCAAAACATAACAAATATGACATAAAATATGTGAAAGCTCTCAATTATTTCACTCGCTCGTTTTGCTCGCGCTTATATAAATATTGAACACATTTGGCCAAATATCTTTTTTACACAATGGAACACAATTAGAGGGTGAGAAGTGTGATTTTCAAAAGTTGCAAAATAAGGACCACCCTACTGTCTATGGTTTACGTCGGTTCGC
>Ga0224511_10001773_pt1:0-12500 | contig 13608 bp, 20 predicted proteins | sample SF_May12_sed_USG_2_FD_169988 | JGI IMG/M metagenome (GOLD analysis project Ga0224511, IMG submission 169988) | Sediment microbial communities from San Francisco Bay, California, United States - SF_May12_sed_USGS_8_1 | ecosystem: Environmental > Aquatic > Marine > Sediment | place: USA...
AAAGCCCTCAGGAAGCATAGCCTGCACGAGAAAACAGCAGCATCGGTTTTATTGAAGCTGTTCATCAGTAGTAATGAATGATGCCACACCACTGACGCCTCCTAGCGCATGTGCGGAACTCCATTTTCAAATGTAAACAACATACATGTACACTCCATGATCCCTGAGGACCAGAAAAATATGACTACACAATGATGTAGTACGGGGCGACTTTTTACAGCCGCCACACAGGCATTAAACACCATTACTAATTTACTAGACAGGGGACTAATAGAGCAATTATACTTACATCCTAAAGTTGTTAGTCCTTTGCCTGTATCAAGTTAAGGTAATGATAAGAAACGTCTTATTTTAGACTTAAGATGGGTTAATAAACATGTGTGGAAACAATCGGTCAAATATGAAGATTTGAGATTGGCACTAACTTATGTTAGGCATGGTGGGTTTATGATAAAGTTTGACATTCATTCCGCATATCATTTTGTTGACATTTTTCCTAAGCACACGACATATCTTGGTTTTTCATTTCCTGATAAAGATGGAAAAAATTGTTATTACAAGTTCAGAGTCCTTGCTTTTGGTTTAGGGGTCGCCCCTTTTTTACACTAAGCTTACGCGGCCTTTAATTGCAAAATGGAGAGGTGAAGGAAAGAAGGTTATAAAGTTTTAGATGATGTTTTTGTACTGATGACAGTTATGAGCAAACTGTGCAACTAGCATTAGAGGTGAAATGTGATTTGTTAAAATCTAGTCTCATCCCAAAAGTAGGTAAGTGTATTTGGGATCCAGTACAAGAAATGGAATGGTTGGGAGCGTGCTTAAATACGTATCAGTTTTATATTTCGATTCCTGAAAGAAGAATAAACAAGGCACTTGGGATGATAGAATTGTTAAAGAGTACAAATTTTGTACCGGTGCGGAAATTGGCGAGTTTTATTGGACAGATTTTTTTCTATGAGCATCGTTATTGGCCTAGTAGCAAAAATTATGACAAGATATTTGAGTATTGATGTATACAGTGCGAGTTCGTGGAATGTGTATATCAGGCTTTCCAGCGATAGTTATTCTCAATTAGAATTTTGGAAAGACACATTTAGGTATGTTAACCTAAGGAATATATTTGGTATGGAAAACCTGAAATCTCGCATGTTAGCTCTTTATGTAGTTTTTGATTATTTACCGAGGGAGGTAACTCGTACGATGTGTAAACTGAAGTATTTCAGCAGTTACGGCGCTTGCCTCGTAATGAATAGCACCAGATGTGTGCGGATGTTTTCAAGTATTTGAACTCAAATCCGGTATCGGATTTAATCGTATGAAGCCGGTATCGGCTGTGTGTTGAATAAATTTGATTTTTTGTTTTGTTTAAGAACATTGTACAAATAATAATGATGTTAATGATTTTGTTTTTCTTAACTTTATAATGTACTTAATTTGTTTAAACGATTAATTTTGCAGATGCACAACGAGGAAATCAATTAGCTACCGGACGTCTTGGCTGGTGGGGTCTCCTTGCTACCGGAACTGCTTACAGAGAGCAGAGCGCCCAACACCGCAGAAACTTATAAGAGGGGATTCAAGCGGTGGTGTGATTGGGCTTTAAGTAATAATATTCCCAGTAAGGATACCTTACCTGCCAAGGCTTTCCACGTAGCATTATACTTGGCTTCTTTAATTCAATCTGCATATTCTCCTAGCCCAATTGTGAATGCATTTTATAGTATTAAGTGGTATCATGAATTATTAGACTTGCCTTCTCCTACTGATTCAATTTTGGTGAAAAAAACGTGTTAGAAGCTGGAAAAGTGGAAAAGGGAGACTTTGTAAACCTGTAAAGGAAAAAGAACCGATTACTGTATCAGTTTTAGAAAAAGGTTTATCGTTCACTGTATAAAGAATTGAATGTGTATAACCAACGTACTATCTGCGCCATGTTGTTATCTTTTGCTGCCTTTTTAAGAAGTAATGAATTGTTAAATTTAAGAAGATGTGATATTGAATTTTTCTCTTTGTGTATGAGTCTATTTTTACAATCTTCTAAAACAGACAAGTATCGTGATGGCGCATGTGTGCCTGTAACAAGAACGGGAACTGTGCTTTGCCGTGTGGATAATCTTGAGAAATATTTACTTTGGGCTAAGATTGCCAATGATTCAGACTGTTTCTTGTTCTTACAATTAACTAAAACAAAAAAGGGTTACAGACTAAGAGAAACGCAAAGTTCTTTAGCATACAGCAACTTAAAACTTTTTATTGATGCTGTTAAACCTTTTGTCAAAGATGTGAAGTCTTTTTGTGTGCACTCTTTGAGATCTGGCGGAGCCACTGCGGCAGCGAATAGGGGTATCCCTGACCGATTGTTCAAAAGGCATGGGCGTTGGTCTAGTGAGTCGGCTAAGATATGTCAAGGATTCCATAGACGAACAATTAAGAGTTTCACAATGCCTAGATATATAGTAATGTTTCAAGTTACTATTTATGTTTTAAACATTATGTATTTTTGTTTGTTTGTTTGTTCTGATATCTCGTGAGAGCCCGTTTTTTTAATTCAGCCGGTATGTGGGTGCTAGCGGCTCTACCAAAAACAGTTTTGTTTTTGTTATTATAGTGAACTAATGCAAGGATGGAAGGGAAACGTACTTTTCGGCGTTTAAATATAATGAAATAGACGAAAATTGATTGCCATTTAGTATGTGCAATTGCCGCCAGAGGGCGTAGTAGTTTTACACGAGGTGTAGTGCGCTTGGCTGACCAGTGGTCATATAGCGCTATAGTTACTAGCAGGTGAAACACCGTTTTTTTTATTTTAACTATGGTGTAAAAGTATCTCAAGTATTAAGAAAAATATGCAAAGTCTTTAAGTATTTAAAGCTTGGTGGTTGTTTTTTTATTATTTGTTCTTTATTTTTTGTGGTGCTGTCGATCTTGATGAGAGGATTTTTGTTATTGTAAAGCTGTTTGTAATCAAATAATGTTTCTGATATACTATGATGACATTTCTAATTTGGTTAGGATTTTGCATTATCATTATAGGTGTTCAAGGTGGTCAGACGTGTTTTTGTGCTCCGGATATTTTGTGAAAATCTTGGAAGTTATAACTGGAATTTCTCTGTGAAAATAGCATTGGAATATAGCGAAGAGGGTATACAATGTGAATATATGTGTTTCCTTAAATGTATTCGTGGAAAAAATGTGTTTTGAGCAAGTTTTTCTTGTATATTTAGATTTTTTCTGTTCTCGCGGGAACGTACATATAGTGCAATTCTGATCACATCTCATCGTCAACAATAGCGGATTACAGTGTACCGGTATTCAATCTCCCTTCGGTGTGCATAATTGGATAATTAGATAATAGGATAATCGCATTCAATATCAGAGTGCTCTCTCTATCGCCGACGCATATTTAGTCAAACGAAGCGTCCGGTTTTTTGTGTGATCTATGATCTGTGTTAAGTAATTGTCACGTAATGACCAGGAACAAAAGGCGCACTATGAAAGAATCGTCACCGGTATCAACCGCAGACCAGCCGGACAAGTGTTCAACACCACCGACAGGACCCAGTGCTGTGACGTCACTGGCAGGCCACTTCACTGGCAGGACACATACAACTGGTTGGAAACCCAGTATACGGCGGCCAGTACGTAGCGCCCCACTTGCAACTCCTCTCCCAACAGCAAGCCTACCTTCTTCCAATATGTGCAGTCGCCGGTGACGACGACCGCAGCATCTCCCCAGGTGGACCAAGGGCTGTACCAGGCCATTATGAACAAACTTTGCTCAATAGAAGCTATTCAAAAGTCCATAAAGTCTAAATTCAAATCCTTAGACAAGATTAAATCGGAAAATTAAACTGTATTTGCGAAGATATCACAAGTTGATACACGAGTTGTCTCCCTTGAACTGAAACTCAGTGAAACCAATTGTAATTTAAATGACATTGAAACCAGTAGCAACCAGTAGAAATTTTGATAGCCAATTGTGTGAGGAATTAAAGGCTAAAATAACCAATGTAAAAAACTCCTATCTACCCAGAAAAAAGACATTTCGTCATTGAAAAGTTAAAACGCCAATCTTAATGAGAAAATAATTGATCTTCAATACAGGTCCATGAGAGACAATTTGTTGTTTTTAACATTCCGGAAGAAAACAGTTTTGAGCAGAGGAAAAACGAGAACTGTATTGAAAAAGTCTTGGAGATTTGCAAAAATGATCTTCAAATCGGAGGCGTTGCATTAAATTTCAAATTAGATAGAGCTCACAGAATTGGCAGATATGAACATGGCAAATCAAGACCAGTGGTAGTAAAATTCAATTTCTTGGTGATAAATTAGCGTTGAAAGAGGCTGCTCGAATGAGGCTACGAGAATCACCTTTCAGTGTATGCAAACAATACCCCAAAGCCATTCAGGACAGGCGGAAGAGTCTTATCCCATACCTCGTCTAGGCTCGACAGCAGGGTAAAGATGCTTCCCTATCGTATGACGCTTTATACATTTACCGTGTGCGCTACACCCACGATCGTCCCCATCTGGTCCCATCCCCGAACTCCCGCCGCGCCGTCATGGGATGCCGGCGAGACAATCTTCAGCCACTGGCTATAGGGTGGATAGAGCTGGCTATGCATGGAGGTGGCACAACCGAGGCGGCCGACAGGGGGGCGGCGGCAGACCGGCGGGCGGTGACAGGCCCTCTTCCGTTGGGAGACCCATCGAAGCCGAACCGCCGACGGACCGCGAGTCCCGGGTAGACGACAGACCGGCGGACGGTAAACGGACATCGGGCAGCGTTCGGCCTGACACGAGCGACCCTCCGACGGTGCGTGGTCAACCGGCCGGCGGCGACGGATCAACGGGCAGCAACGGGCCGTCCAGCGTTGATGGGCCAGCAGGCGGAACCAAGACAGTGGACAACGAAGGGGCGGCGGGCAGCGACCGACACTAGGCAGACGTCCAGGGGCATTACATTGCTTATCGTGGAACGTAAATGGACTCTTATCCAAGTTATTATAGTGACTTTTTAAATTACATAAATAAATATGATTTCTTGTTTCTAACCGAAACGTGGCATTCTTATACTTCGAATATTGACATAGACAATTTTCTAAATTTCTCTTGTCCAAGCCCCAAATGTAATAGAAAAGCAAAACGCGATAGTGGAGGTGTTGTCATTTATTATCACAAAAAATATTTTGGTCATGTTAAACTTATGTCTGTTAACAATAAAGGTTTAATCTGGATTAAACTAGACAAAGGTTATTTTAGTGCTGATAATGATGTCTATATTTGTAACTGTTACATTCCACCTGAAGACTCTAATGTGTATAAGTCGAGATTATCTCCGTTATTCGACTTTGATTTCTTTGAACATTTGTTATATGATATATCGGAGTATGAACGAATTGGTGGCGTTATATTAATAGGTGACTTTAATTCACAAGTAGGCCAACGCTCGGTTTTAATTGAGAATATTAACCTCGATCGATTTGTAGACCTGCCTGTATACGATGTACCTATTGATTGTTTACCACCTAGATCTTTTGACAATCAATGTAACAGTTTTGGTAATAAGCTTTTATTGATGTTTAAAGAAAAGAGTATTTGTATTGCAAATGGTCGAAAGGGCGATGGAAAATTTACTTGCAATAACCGCAGCAGGAGTAGAGTAGCTGCAAGCATCGTAGATTATATTATACTATAATATGTATAAGTGTATTAATTACTGTAAAATACTTGATCTGAATGAATTATCTGATCATTGTCCTATTGAGATGTCATTAACATGCAATATTTGTACACCCAGTAAACGGGTTGTGATAGAGAAAATCTTATGGGATGATACCTGTAATGAGGAATTATTTTTAAAGAAGTTAATATGTTTTAAAAAAATTGGCAGACTGCCATGACGTTAATCTCATGACATTTTTAAATGACTTTCTTTTATTTTATAAATGGTGTGTGAGTAGTAAAGGGGGCACCCTGGCACCCAAAAATCACGTGACCTGATAGATGCCAGGGTGCCCCCCTGTGGATGGTGCCGGAGACTCCCCCTACTGTGCCGGAGTGTCCCCCCGAGGTGCCGGAGTGTCCCCCTACGGTCTGGAGAGGGACCTGGCACCGAGTTTCCGAAAACGCATTTATCGAAAAATGGTATTGTTGAATTCATTTGTTTGCAATGTTTTGCATGGCAAGTAAAAGTGTACACTTCTTTTCCTATACGAAAAAACGACAAAGGTGATTTTGTTTTAACATTTTTATTGAACTGTTGAACTATTGAACTATGAAACAAAAAACGATATTGCACATTTTCCCAGCAGAAACATATTTACATCAACGAAGTAATATACATACAGTCTGAACAAATACAGTGCTTCTTGTTTGCCACCCTGTGATGGCATACAACATTGACAACATTGTCCTTCTTTTGGTATGGATTGAGATTCATTGTACAGAGTTCCGTATGTTTTCTTAAACCAGAGTCCAACAATCTTGTCATTGGCATCCGCTGACTGAAGGTTTTGGTTGAAACGATGACAAATGAGGATGTCCAGTGGGTATCCAAGTGCGAGGTAATGTAGAGCATAGATGTAATACACACCGCACATCATACTGAAGAGTCCTTGAAGAAGTGTAGTGTTCATTGTCCATCGTTTACTGTTTTTGTCCAAAAACTGGAGAATATGTTATGGTACGGTGGTAGTCCATAGGAGTCGAAGTAGACAGCAGTATCATTGTCGTAGAAGAAGATGGTCACCCAGTGTTCTCCAGATCGTTTTGCGTTGTGCCTATTGACAATGTAGGCATTGACATTGGCTGGACGATGAATGGGTAGTAAGTCTTTAGCACATAGTTTTCCGTTGAGTTTTTGAAGGATGTCAGAATGATCCAGGATATATTGTAGGTCAACAGTATCCATTTACTGATGCGATTTTCGGATAAACAACCAAAACAAGTGGAAGGCGGAGGATGTCTTGTTCAGACGGAAACGCATTTCAATACCGTTAGGCAGGTATTTGTCTTGCAGGGCAACATCCAGGTGTAGTCGACCGGCCAGTTCACACTGCTTGTTGAAAACACGTAATCTACGCGACTTCCAACCGGCATAACGTATATCGGTTGTATTGCCGGCCATATGTCCTGCTGTGTCTTCCTCCCACATTTCCAGGGCCATCAAGTGAGTGTCTTTGCTGGCTTTGTTGTAGGATAGAAGATTTTCAATGTACGCTCTGTACGGATAAGTGTCCGCATTGGCGGTGACCAGTTTGTTGTTCAAGTACAAGTCCACACTGCTGAAGAGACTGTGGAAGAGATTGTTGACCACAGAGACGTTTTTGTCGGCCTCGTTATCCACTTCTGTACCATCGATTTTCTTTAGTTTGACCTTCAGATACAGGTAGGACTGGCCTAGATCTGTCCATTTTTCTGTCTGGGGTGGAATGTTGAACTCAATTGGTGCTGAAGTGTTCTTGACTGGTGCAATAGGATAATGTTCTGTCCACTGTCCTTCATGCATAGCGGTCATGGTAGGGGGTACCGATTGTACATCTAGTTCTGATTTACTACATTCACACGATCCATGTTGCATCATCATCTTGAATGTAAAACAAGATATCCAAGGGTCGTTTTGACACGTAGTGACCAGGTGGACGTCTGATATTGAAGTGAGCTCTACGAGGTGGTGGTCTCTGTTTTATAACGAGTGGTCGGGGCTTTTCTCCTTCTGCCATTGAAGACAGTGTAGCCCTGCCGGTTGATTTCAAGGTTCCAATTGCTGCTTTTTTGAGGGCTGATTTTACAGAATCTCCTTTCAAAATAGTGGAGGTGGCTTGGATTTCGTGTTGAGACCTTGTTGTTTAAAGTTTCTTGCAGCTGTTCTTACGACTGGTTCCAGGAGAGGTTTCACTGTTTTTACCACGGATTTAAACAAGGACCCTAGACCTTGTCCGTATTGACGTGACATTCTGCGAAACACAGGAATCATCTTGTTTGTCTACAGGGGAAACGAGGTTTTCGCCTGAAATGCAGCTTTACCAGCGACTTGCCGTTCCCGAAATGAGCCTCTTTTCCTGTTTCACCCATTATATAGACGGCGACTTCATCGAAGAAGGACCTGGCCACAGGTACGTAATGCAGATTCAGGAACTCTTTGTGCTGCTGAAGCGATTCGGTGTCTGCCGGGTGGTAAGGGATCACTCGCAACAGCGTTGCTTCCACGTCCCCGACAAACGTGTGATCGACAATGTCGAAGTAGATGAACAGGAAATTGTATCTCATGTTGAGGTCAGGGGTGTGGGGAAAGGAGTCAAACCCTGGGAACATGTTTTCATCCATCTTATCAGCGTTGACTCCCAGTTTCAACCTCAAATTGGGATGAAGTCCAAAACCTACATACATATGGCTGTTGTTGGCAAATTTGATTCTTCTTGCCACCTCTGAATACCTGATTGTAGCTTTTATCACAGAACTCGCAGTAGTAGGGTTTACCCAAACAGCCAGTAATGGACACAATGCAGCCAAAGTGATTGTCATGGTGGTAGACATGGACAATTTTACTCCATGTCTGTACCTTTCTTACAGGAAACAGAATACCTCCATGCTGCTGATGCACTTTGATGACATACTTAGGATACAGAACCTCTTGAAACTTATTGTACTCTTCTATACCACATGCGGCCTGGGGATCTATATTGGCTTTGGTACACAATGTCATGGCTCGTTCATGCTGAAGGCGTTTTTTCGACTGTCGTATCAGATGCCAGGTTTTCTTCCATTCTTCGTCTTCTGATTTGTGAGCGTGATGGATGCCAACGACTATGGATCGTGCGAGTCACATACTGTCTTGTGCATTCTGGATCTGAACAATACTTTGCTTCAGTTTGGTCATGTTGGAGACGCCCTCGTTGGACCCGTAGTGTCTGTTTGTACGACCTTCACCTTCAGGCATACTGATATGAGTGATCTCTAACTGGGTGTCTCCATCGTGGATTCGTAACTGTGTATTACTTTGGGCCACTTTTTCTACTTTATTTAGCATACGTTTACCTGTGACGGCTTCATCATCATCAAATGGTACATGAATACCAAAGTTCAAGTAAGGGTGAGTGATGGACACCCTCACTTTGTCCCGAGGCTTTGTATTGCATTGCTTCTTTACACCTTCTACCATGGCATTAAAGATCTTTTCTGTTTTTTAAAGGGTTGATCAAACCATCGAAACGATACATCGTACACTCGGCTTTGTGTTTTGTATTTGCTTGAATGCCGTTCTGATCTAGGTTGAATGTCAAAATAGTTCTCATAGTTCTCTGTCTCAACCACTTCCTCGTGGGAAGACGATGGATCTGCTTCATCTTCTTTACGCTTTTAGTTAGGCGGTGGTTTGTCTTTGAATCGCTGTTTTCGTTTCAGTGACAACGACAACCTACCATACTTTTTAGTTTATCAGCCTCTAGTGTGTGTTGCTCTTCATCACCACTACTTGAGTCTGAAGTGTCTGAGTGTGGGACTAGTGATTTTCTTTGTTGATTGACCATGACTGACTCTGACGAGAGTCTCAACTCAAATGATACTAGTACTAGTGTACACCCTAACCTTATATGAGCTTAAGCCCCTCCCTATGAAAACAAAACAACAACAAGCAACGATTTCATTTATTTACAACAAAACACATCGTGACAACAAAGCATAATATTTAGCCAAACTCCAATGCTGACAAATCATAAATCGTACTAAAGAAGGGTCAAACAACTGTTCCATGCGTTCATAGAGTTCCAGACGATCCATCGGTACTTGCAGGTCGATCACTCCACAGGCACGAATGTCTTTCAGTTCAACCCACACAGTGCCCACATCAGGCAAGGATTTTAAGGGTACAAACATGTCCTTTGTAACCGGGGTGGTGTTGTCGTTCATGATCAACGCAAACTGAAAACTTATAGGCGTGACGCTTAAAGTCCTTCAGTCGATCACACACGGCCATTGGACGTTCGGGACTGTTTATTCGTGGTCTTCTGCAAACCGTATGATTAAATCAAATTTAGTCATCAGTAGTTGTTTTATCCTCATCAGGAATTTTTGTCATGTGTTTGTATTCCTTGACTAGACACCTTAACTCGTATCTATTTCGATTTGGATCGTTGATTGGTGGTTCATATTGTAAATCCATGTCACGAAGCATCAATGTCACTGCGTTGAAATCGTTGTGTAACATGTCTGGTCCGCCCATCGTTTTTTAGACTCGCTAAAATTAAAATGTATAGATTAAAATAATTAAATCAATAAACATTTACAATAAACATTTTACATTATCAATGATCATCATAAACACTTGTTTAATTTATACATTAAAATATACTTACTTGTGTAAACTCATTGAGTACAATGGTCTGTAGCAAACGTTGTAATGATGATGTGTCTTCCACAGTGAGTTGTTATGTACTGCAAACATTGGAAAAAAGCGCGGACCTTATAGAGCGCTGCGAAATGACGTCATGTCATCCTTTTATCACTGACTGTCTTATACTGTGTTTTCTCTCTACGCTCGCTATCGCTTCAGTGCTGAGCCTCTGTATATAAAGCCCCTCGTCTACAGCAAAGACCATCAGACTTAGTCTCTTACGTCTAGAGTCAACATGGAAAATAAGAAACAAGAAGAAGGCCAGTGGCCTGTTAACCAGTTGTTGCAAATGTCAAGAAAAGTCAATGACATGTTCTATCATGTGAAATCAAGAAGTCAAATAGAACTGAAACCATCTGAGTACAAGTGGGAGCAACTAGCCAACAAAATAGATGTCATTCATGATGTGATCATGAACAATCGTTACAACGGCAGTCAAAAGACAAGACAACAACAACAACAACAACAACAACAACAACAACAGCAGCAGCAGCAGCAGCAGCAATATCCACCAAAGAGTTTTGTGTTTTGCTCTTCGTTTGATCACCGCTCAAACAAGTGTCCCAGTCAACAGTGCTATTCGTGTCAAGAGTATGGGCATTTTGCCAGTGAGTGTCCTTGGAACAGCTGTTCATTTGATGACGAATTTCCAGAGAGCTGCAACCCTGATAAAGAAATATCCGAAGAACCCGCCCAGGCCATGGACATAGAACCTTCCATGACACCAGCCGTCCCTCAAACACTTCCAAAGTAGGGTGGCTCTTAAAATGGTGATTTTTCAAAAATCATAATTTTCTTAAGTCACACCCCTCAAAAATGTTCCATTTGATGAAAAAACACTTTGTGGAAAGTTTGAACAAAATATTTTGATATTTAGGGGTAGCTCATAAGCCTTGAAGTTAACAAAAAATGTGAAAAATCAACAATTTGTCCAAACATTTCATCCATAATTTATTTTCTGCAGTAGAACAGGTCTTGTTTAAACCATTACGATCGCAATACGTCTTAAGAGTTACATTTAATACTTAAGAAGAGAGTTTAAGATCACACATTTAAGTGTATTACTGCTGTCTAAGTTTAACCTGCGGGGTTGCTAAACGACTTGCAGAAAGAACTGAAGCTGAATTTATGTTTTGGTTAACACTTCGGTTTACAATTCATTGTATTCCTGCATCAGCGCAACACCATGCTTAATTTTGATAATTAACTACTATAAGACCCTCCTCTCATTATCGTGCTTGTTTATTTGTCTCAGTCTGGATCAGCATAAAAAAACTCATGCAAAAAATCCACAATTTAAAACTGTTTCATAGACCTTAGTGTAACAAACTTCGTGGATGTTGTCTATAAATGATTTTAAAACAAAAAACTGATGGTTTATATTTTAAAAGCCCAATCCTAGTTTTGTTTAGTTTTTGATGAAAATCTGACATCACTGTTGAAAACTTTACCTTGCTGACAAGTTCTGGGAACAGGTACCATAAATAATTGACGTGTCTTGAATTGCCTAAAATATAGCAGCAGCCTGGGTTGCACCAGTCCATCCCAGATTATAGCTTAACAATTGGCAGAAGTGGTGAAACATTTTTTTCTGTCACTTAGAGACAGTCAACTTTTTCTTTTGCAATTAAATCTTTAAAAGCTACCCAATCTAAGTGAACTTTAAGTGGAACATTAATCTAATTTGTTTTTGTTTACATATAATTGCAATTATATTATTACCATTTTGGCATATCCTGTTTGCTCTTTCGATAATGACTATTGTAGTCTGTCGGCGATACTTTTATGAGATCTATATAGTCATTGCAAGCTCATTTGTTATTGTACGATTTTCTTTATTTCTTTCCCTCTACAAGTAAACCCCCTCCCAAAAACATTCCGTGCGCATTTTTCATTTAACGTGTCACCCTATTTTGCTGAGTTGGTAGCTGAACTTTAAGAAATAAGCTTAGCTCTACAACCACTTTTTAATGACAAATATCTTCCTTTTTCTGTTGTTTGGTCTGCATTCTAATTTCGCTTTCGTTACCTTATCACTTTTTCAGCTAGCTTTTTATGTATTAACTACATTTAACTGAGCAAGCAGAAATCCTTATTTTCTTGTAAT
>Ga0224511_10001775_pt1 | contig 13606 bp, 9 predicted proteins | sample SF_May12_sed_USG_2_FD_169988 | JGI IMG/M metagenome (GOLD analysis project Ga0224511, IMG submission 169988) | Sediment microbial communities from San Francisco Bay, California, United States - SF_May12_sed_USGS_8_1 | ecosystem: Environmental > Aquatic > Marine > Sediment | place: USA...
TGATGAGGTTTTTCATTGATAAAGATGTACATGGTATGATGAAGTTTTTCATCGATAAAGATGTACATGGTATGATGAAGTTTTTCATTGATAAAGATGTACATGGTATGATGAGGTTTTTCATTGATAATGATGTACATGGTATGATGAAGTTTTTCATCGATAAAGATGTACATGGTATGATGAAGTTTTTCATCGATAAAGATGTACATGGTATGATGAAGTTTTTCATTGATAAAGATGTACATGGTATGATGAAGTTTTTCATCGATAAAGATGTACATGGTATGATGAAGTTTTTCATCGATAAAGATGTACATGGTATGATGAAGTTTTTCATTGATAAAGATGTACATGGTATGATGAGGTTTTTCATGGATAATGATGTACATGGTATGATGCAGTTTACATGTGTTACTTGTAAAATAGCCCTTAAACGCAGGTAACTTCAAGCGCTGTCACACAAACATGTGATTTACCATTAGAATATTTGATAACGGAATAATAAAAAGCTTCAAAATACTTTGGATATAATGATCTATAAACAAGTGCATCAGTGTATTGAGAGTGACATTTAAATTGAGCAAAGCTCCATTAACAACTGACGATTCCGTATACCAGTGTTACCACATGACTGTTTATTAGCACATGTTTCCCAGTAATGCAGCTGTGCTTTGAATGGAGGTTCTCCAAGATACAACGTACACATGATGGCCTAGAGTTCTGCTACAACAGATGAATGTGTTTAGTCAAATGATTGGTGACTTAAACCACATTATTAAGTAAATCTGTCAAAACGCTAGATAACAAAGTATACATTTCACAATTTATTACAAATAAAATGGATAAAAACAAAACAATATTTAAAAAAAATCACTTGTTGCATAAACTAACATACAACAAATTGCAGACAAAATCATCTGCAAACCAAACTAATTATCTCTTCATCATTGTTAATATTTCACCACATTTGTTAATGCATTCCTGTATTTACAAGCACGACTTTCAAGAAATGATACATCAAATCTTATACTGTAATTTACATTATGTGTTTGCTTAAATCCAAATTATAAAATAAATCTAGCAATTCAGCATAAATATAACAAACTACATTTCATTAAATCACAAAAGGGAAGATTTTTTATCTGGATTGATTGCAAGACATCATTTTTAAACACACATTTGAACTTAACACCGATCAGCCTGAAGTGACAGCACAGTGATGGGAAGAGTTAATGTATGATGAGCTCTGAGATCCTTCCAACATTCTGAAACAAAAAAAGCAAAAAAAAACATTTACACTGTACTTACATTTTTACAAATAGTACTCATTTAATCTGAGATTTTGGGGATTTTATTGGAAAAGAGGTTTTCTTCAAAGTAAATATGATTATGTCAAGGCCACAAGTCAATTTTGCTAGAGTCTGATTACTAATTACCCAGGCAAGTAAGTCCTACTATTAAATGACTGCAAATTATCATTAATTGCAAAGTAATAATTAAAGATACAAGTCATGGTGATGTCTTCACCACTATTGTTTCCTGACACTCAACTTTTGTCCAGTTTCTGGAATCCTATGGAAATAGAATACTTTCATGTCTACAAGAAGTATTCTACTTACCTATATCAGACAAGAAATCCTTCTTTTCGTAAACACTCTTTGTGAGCCTCTATCAGGTCTTTGCAGTTTTCAGGACCTTTTTCAACCACACTAAAACAAAAACATATACAATATATTATAAGTTCAACAAAACATTGATTCTGGATATATTTTAGAACTTAAAAAAATAAGTATGCCTTGGCGGTACTGTAATGCATTATGATTATGCATTGTTCACAATTTTGTATCATTTTGTTTTAAAATGTTGTTTAAGTGTCAACTTCACACTATGCAGATAATTGGCAAGTAAATGAGCTGTTCCAAATCATTTTTAACAAAAAGTTCCATTGTAAAGATGAATGCTTATTTATCTATACAATATTTTAATGACATCATCAATAGTAAGAAACAGCCATGCTCATATTCAGCGTATTTATAAATTCTATAATCCAGCAAAAACAATCAAACTTGATGACAAACTGGTTTTATTGCACTCCTTTAGAAAGAGGAATGAAAATAGTCAACATTCTTATATATTAGTTTCATGATATTAAATTTTTTTTTACAAAAAGTCTTTCGGATTTTAAATTATAGGTGGCACATAATAAATTTCATTATTTACATATTATTTATATGTTATATAACAAAATGTATTTTTTTAATTTATCACATTTTATTGTGATGCACATTCCATCAGTTATCTGCGGTAACCGCTGCAATGAGTGGCAGCATTGGGTCTGCAAGACTGGTAAGTTAACTATAGTGATGATGATACATGTAATAGCTAACATGTACTAAAAATTAACAAGTATTTAAAAATAATGAGCAGATACATGTTTACATTTTTTTACAAATGACCCTTGTGACCTTGAACTTTAACCTAGTAGATTCAAAATGAATAGGGTTCATGTCCTCACAAAAACCAACTAGAACTATCGCTGAATGCGATTCATACCCCCACCAATGTCATTGACAAAGCTGGTACAAGGGTAAGATGGGTTCTTCACATTGCCCAGTTGGGGTGAACATTTGAGTCAAGTTTGAAGAAAATCCTTACATTAGTATAGAATTTATAGAGCGGACCTGACATATTGTCTAGTATTGATTGAAAGTAAATTAAAAGACTTAAAAAGGGGCATAACTTTGTCAAACTGCAATACAGAGTTATATGATATGACCTGCATATCTTACTTGTGATACGTCATTTTTTCTATGCTTACAAATAATTTCATTTTGTTCATATTAAATGCATGCTTACTGTAATATTAATCTCTTTCTAATTTAGTTCGCTTTTTCATTATGATGTTGATTTTATTTTGTGTTGTTGAAGGCCATTTGAAAATAAGACAAATTTGTATTGTACTTTGTATGTCTAAATGTTACCTTTATAAAATAGTTATTATTATTATTATTATTTATATTTTACGTTTCAAGCAAATACCTGTGCTAGTTTTAGAAATATTCAAGTACATGTTAAAATTTAAGAACATTTTTAAGTCCATTTTGACCTTAACGTGAGACCTTGACCTTAAGCCGGCACAAAGGTATCATGGGCTCTGCACATAACTTTTTTGAGTTGAACATTTGAGTAAAGTTTGAAGAAAATTCTTCCATTAGTATAGGATTTATAGAGCAGACATGACATATTGTCTACCGTAATATTTGATTGTATGTAAATTTCAAGACATTAAAAGGGGCATAACTTTGTCAAAATGCAATACAGAGTTATGAAACTTGACCTGCATATCCTAATTGTAACACTTCATATATATTTTAAGTTTCAAGCAAATACTTTTTCTAGTTTCAGAAATATTCAAATACATGTTAAAATTTAAGAATATTTTCTAAGTCAATTTTTGACCTTCAAGTGTGACCTTGACCTTAAGCCGACAAAAGGGTCACATGGGTTCTGCACATCCCCTTGTTGAGGTGAACATTTGAGCCAAGATTAAAGAAAATCTTTCAATAAGTGTAGGACTTACAGAGCGACACAACATAATGTCTAATATTTGATTGTTTGATATTTGACCTTCAATTGTGACCTTGACCTTGAGCTGACACATGGGCAACATGAGTTCTGCATATCCCCTTGTTGAAGTGAACATTTCATCCAAGTTTGAAGAAAATCCTTCAATTAATATAGGATTTATAGAGCGGACACGATAATGGAGACAGACGGACGGACGTGACAAAGCGAATCCATTATAGCCCCCCACCACCACATTTTGTGGTGGGGGTATAATAAGCATGTGTAATATGAAAGCTCTGTGATAAATAGTTAACAAGAAAATGAGCAGAAACAATTTTTTACAAAAGTGACCATTGTGACCTTGACCTTTGACCTAGTGAACCCAAAATCAATACAGGTGGTTTTTTCACCAAGTCCATTCAGCATGTGAAATATGAAAGCTCTTTAAAAAATAGTTCTCAAGATAATGAGCCAAAAACATTTCTGTGAATTTTTACAAGTGTCTCTTGTGACCCTGACCTTTAACCTAGTTAACCCAAAATCAAAAAAACATTTTTGATATCGTTTGGGTCCGTTTTGACTGGCAACCCTGTACATATACATGTAGATCTTATATACTTACCATTCATCTCTGAGTTTTCGTGTTTCAGGGCAGGCACAACATGCTTTGCACGGCTTTTTCTTCTCCCCTGTGGGTTGTGTCGCAGATTCACTTTTCTCAGGTTCTGGTGCAGGTGTAGATGATCCTTGTCCCATCTTTAAATAATTATTATTTTCAGAATTATTGCGTAAGTTCTACAAAGTTCCACAATATCACCTTGTAGAAAATCATCAGTGTTACGAAACGCTAACCATGGACAATGGTTCCTTCTTTATTCTTTATGGGTTAACAGAAGCGGGAACCAAACCTAAGTCATAATCAATGAACGCTTGTAAAATAAAGCTGGTTTCCTGCATTTCGCAGGGAAATAATTCGCAACGGGAACCAAAATTGTATAAACAAAAATGGCTGAAGCAGACAGGGATCAGGTAAAAGCTTAAGATATCAAATATTTGGTTTATTATTACACATTTTCCTTTTTTAATGCAACTGTTTTGTTTGCCAAAAATGTTTGAATTTAAATAAAAATGTAAATGAGTTAAACACTGCCTAGCCATTTGGTAATTATTAATGTCCACAAAGACGGTTAACTTCTCATATTCTCGCGGTATTTTCTAAGCGGTTATTCAGTTACACATTGTGTTTTAATTTATTGTAGTTTGATGAGGATGACATAGAGGAAGATATCACACCAGAGCACACTGAGAGACGCAAGAAAGTCTTCTCAAAAGAGTGTATGTTTTATTATATAAATTTAATGAGCCAATAAAATCTTTACTGTGTAATTATAAATAATTTTAAATATTTTATTCAATAGTTGTCAACATATATAAGTCTGTTGATCAGTATGTTATGTTTTTAGAACTTTAACTGTTTAAATGTAGTTGTTATTGAATAAGTATACATCGATTATAAGGCTTAAATGATAAGTTTATCCAGTATCCCTTAAAACTGACCAAGAACTAACAATGATTTAGTAGATAAGAAAAGTTTATATACAGGAATGTTAATTTACCTCTCATACAATTAACTTAAAATCAGCCAACAGAAAATGACATTTTACAGAGATCTTGCTGAAGTATTCTATTTATTTTTTTTGTTGTATGTTTTCTTTTGCAGTGCGATGCATGATGTATGGGTTTGGTGACGATCAAAATCCGTACACAGAGTCAGTTGATCTCATTGAAGATTTGGTTCATGAGTACATTACAGAAATGGTAACTTGTATTTATTACTTTAAATCATTAGTCTACCAATTTAAGTGTTAAAAGATTCTTATTTTTTAACTGTACATGTTAACATTTAAGCACTATCAAACATTACATCTAGTGAAAACTGGATTCTTCAGTTTTGATAACTGCGGTCATGATTGGCTTATTAAAAAATAACTTTAAACAATAAGTCATGGTTAAGATAAATAATCAAGCTTGATATTTTAGTGTTTCATTCATCTGAGTTATATTGCGTTGCTTCAGACCCGAAAGGCCCTGGAGGTCGGTCGTCCAGGCAGAATCTCAGTCGAAGACATTGTGTTTCTCATCAGAAAAGACCCCAAGAAATATTCCCGTGTCAAAGAACTGCTTACCATGAGTGAGGAACTGCGAAAAGCTAGGAAAGCTTTCGATGAAATCAAATATGCCACAACTAAATGATTCTTGTTATGTAAAGTTCATGTGATGTTCTTTATCACTTGACTGTGAGAATGTTTGGATGAGAGGTGTTTTGTACATGTATTGTATTTGCAATTTTATTTTGTATATACGTTGTGTAGTAATCAATATTGAATAAATATTAAATGCAAAAATAATTATGTTTATCTTCAGATACGCGTGTTGTGAATTTAAATGGCATATACCGGTACATGTATGCCTGTGTAAACATTATGCAAATGCAAGATTTATAGAAAATAAAAAATATCAGTTAATATGCTATTCCAGGGCCCATATTCATAAAGCATTTAAGGTAAAAAACTAAAAAAAAGGGAATCTTTCTTTTAAGTTCCCCTAGTGTTTGTTATTTTCTCTGGATTATTTGAAAACAATTTATGTAGACTTATACAGAATTGGATCTGCAACCTACCATAATAATTAAAATTTGTAATGTTCTCTGGTTATGCTTAACTTCAGTTTTTCCATGAGGTGCTTTATGAATATGGCCCCAGGTTACAGCCCCAAATAGTTAACAACATGTGGTAGGCTGTGTATTATAGATGTACAATTCAATGCAGCAGGAAAATGGTGGTTATAATAGACTATATATTTTAAAAGAAAAGTTGTTTTGTGTAGATTACTAGTATTATGTTATACTTTGATGAAAATTGTCTATAGTCCTGGAAGTTAACCTTGTTTGGTCACCAGTTTTTAGCTCACCTGAGCACAAAGTGCTCAGGGTGAGCTATTGTGACCGGCCTTTGTCCGTCGCCATGCGTTGTGCGTCGTCCCTCATGCGTAAACTTTTTTACTTAAACATCTTCTCCTCTGAAACCAGTCATTGAATTTTGACCAAACTTCACAGGAATGATCCCTGGGTGGTCCTCTACCAAAGTTGTTCAAATGGTTCTGATTGGTTGCATAAGTAGGTCATGGGGTCAAAAAATAGGTTTTCAAAATGCAATTTTCAAAAATCTTCTTGTCTGAAACTACAAGGCCCAAGGCTTTCATATTTGGTATATATAGCATCATCTAGAAGTTCTCTACTAATGTTTGGTTATAATGCATTGTAATATAATGGCTTGACCCTTGACCTTTTCCTCAGGTGAGCGACCTAGGGCCCTTTGGGCCCTCTTGTTTGTAAGATGCAATGTGCCTGTTGCTTTCTTATGAGGTTGTCAGTATGCCAGTTATTAACCATTTCTCAGTTTTAAATACAATGTAATGATTTTTCTGAGAAAGAAAAGCACTAGTATTGCCAAACTGTTTTTTATCCATACTGTAGCATCATAATTTTGTTTAACATGGTGTTAAAAGAGTATGCTGGAAATTATGTAAGCTTTGCAGATCAATGATTTGATTCTGAATAAGTGCAAAAATAAATCTAACACATACATGTTAATTTACTTTTATTCTTGTCAGAAATTCAACTGTACATTTAAATAGTAACATTATCAACATCGTAAACAAGGTTAAATAAGGATACAAAAGACAACTGAACATCAAGTTGATATTTTTTAAGGAATATAGTTTTTACTGTTTAGTAAAAGCAATCACAACAATTGATTGTGAATATTATGTGTTAGAAGTCATGCTTATAAAAATAACAACATTGATAACAATAAATGCACACACAAAAGTGTAAACAATACAAACAAAATGATTATTGTAGTAATTTAGAAAACTGCAGATTAATATTTTGCCAAAAATCGTTAACAGATTTATTGTGAATTTCCACTTTATAACAGAACATACTTCTCTAAAATGGCATGTATTTCATGCCAATTACTTTAAATAAACCACTCCAATTACATGATATTCATTCTAAGAAATGGTATTCATTTTCAATGTCATATTGTCATCCATGGCTTACACTTCATAAAGCCATAAAAATAAAATCTGACTGGCTCAACAATCAAGAAGACAAATCGAGACAAAAACTGCTTCTAGCTATGTCTACAGATTAATCAGACAGAAGTTCACCTGGACAAATGCTCACCAATGCAATCTGTAGGGGGTTGACAAACACGCCCCTGACATTTGTAATACCTGGGTGAGCGAGCAATCTCCTGGAATAGCACCCCTGATGATAAGACATTACAACTTAAAAGATTGAATATGGGTTTATGAGGGTAAACCAAATAAGAAATGGAGCTAAGTTTTCGTTTGGGGTAACATTCTACTGGATTTTTAAACATGGAATAGTTTCAAGCCAGAAAGTGAAATAGTTTCAAGCCAGAAACGAATAGACCCTGGGTGCTATTCCAGGAGTATACTGGTGAGCGATTACCCAGGTGAGCTTTTGTCCACACATCAAGTGGTAGCCACCCCACGTGGTGTGACAAGGTCTTTGAGCATGGGTTGTGTAACGGGCCAGGTGTCTGGGTTGAAGTCCTTGGTTCGAGCCTCCTCCTCATCGAGCGCGGGCGGCACATGGATGGGCATGGAGGAGCCCGTCACGTTGAGCAGCTTCAGCTCTAGTGGACCCAGCTGCAGGTAATCCTGCAGAGAAAAATTAATTATGGGATGGAGAACAAGACATTGTCACAGGTTTGATGGATATCCCTATCACCAGACATAATATGCCGTTACTCAGTTTCAATTGGGACTTATCCATAATTTTTAACAAAAGAGCTGTTTCAAAAAATGTAAATCTGTATATAATTCACAATGATTATGCTGGTAAAAACAAGAATGCTAGACTCTTAAGTTCTGTTATTCAACTCCAAGCTCCATAACCCGAAGGGTTTTAGGAGAAAAAGTCTACTACGATACTTCCAAGACCATTAGATGAAAGTCTGTATTGCTTCATGACAACACGACTCACCCCCCAGTTCTCCTCCTCGTAGAACATGTTGTCCAGCAGGTCCGTGGCCTCACTCTCCACATCTGCAACACAATACTCGCATTGGCGGGGTCGCTAAGGCAGGGAGGTACACGTACTTAGGATTTGTATTTATAATGGCTTGCTTGAACTTTGAATTCTATTTCCTGACAACTTTCCTAATTAACGTATCGAAAGATGGCTTGAAATGATGTCCGATGCTCCGGACCCCAGAACCTTGCACGAACACGCATTATTTTATTTGAGTATGTTAACAATGATCTGCAAGCCTATTAAACATAGCAAAACAATAGTTAAATTGTGATATTTTCTTTAAAACATCTTCTTTAAAAACACAGCAATTAATCTATAAAAACAATTATGGTTGTGCCAAATATGTGAAGCAGCAATATTCAATGTGTGCAGCAATAAGTTTTACATTAGCAGAAAGTTTAGTTTATACTCAATGGAAAAGCAGAACAAATCACTCTGTGTAAATACTGTTTAAACAATATAATAAACTATAATTTTTATAAAAATGGTAATGGTCAAATAAGATTCTAAGCCTTTTTCCCATTTCTAAAGTTGTTATATAGATATCTAAAAAACACCATTTGCCATAATAAAAAAAACTTTTTGTCTATATAAATTCTAAGCATGCATTGTTTTACCAGAGTATGACTGAAGTAATAATCAATTAACAAAATTCCAAGACAGTGACAGGCCAACTTATATGTATAAGAATACATTTAATGTTGTTGCTCCCAAGGGAGAAAAAAACTCTGCTAATTTCAAAGTATTCACAAACTAGAGTCAAATGGACAGAGACAAAAAAGTTTATATTCTGAAATTTACTAAAAATTTACTAATTGATAAAATTTCTATAGTAAGAAAGTTGTACAAGTTTTGGCACACGTCTAAGAAAAGTGTGTATCCCACTCCATGCATGTGATACCAATGTGATACCTGTCTTACCTTCGTCTCCGTACGACGATGTGTCTACAGGACACAAAAATTACAAGCACACTAACCGGTGTGAACTGAGCAGGCCAATGTTCTCACACAAAATGTGACATTTTTGTTACAATATAATCCGCTTATAAGGAACCCCTTAAAAAGAACTTCTGGTTATAAGGAACTGATTTTTTATTCTCAAATCTTTACCAAGAAACTAGGTTCACTGTATGTTTCTATGGAACTTCGGTTATAAGAAACAGGTTTTCAGGGTCCAGATAAGGTCCTTGTAAGTGGATTTTACTGTAATTGTGTTAATATTTTCATGCATAAGCATACACACATTTTAACATAAATATTTTCTCCTGGTTTACACATAATTTAAGCAATTTTAGTCTAAGGAGATGGTTTTTTTTAAACAAAACCATTAAAGCTAAAGATCTGATACAGAATTGTAGTAATTTAAAAATGGTACATGTATGAAATAATCAGTGCATCAAACCGGCCCTCACTAGTACTAGCCATCTTACACCACCAGCAACGGACTGCTTCCCTTGCCAGACTCAAATGTGAGAGAAAACAGAACACAAGACTAGTAGTCAATGACTAGCAATCCACGAACCTCATCAAAATAGTTGGCCGCAGTCAGGATCAAACCTCTCGCCTTAAGATTCATACTCTCACTCTCTGACTGAGCAACTCAGGGCCTACTTCATGGCATCACTGAAGATCATAAGACTATGGAGACAAATGTATGACTGAAACATACCACTATCCTCATCCTCGCTCTGTATGGAAGCGTTGATTAGGGAGAACACTTTGTCCTGGACAGCTCTGTGGGTGGCACTCTCTGGTCGCGCAGCTAGAGGAGGGGCAAAACAGCTAGAGGCATTTTCATTTTAAACATCATTTGATAGATTTAGCTTCATAATGTCGTAAAGGCTGAGGTAGCAAAATTTAACGAAGTATTCATGATTTTGTGTGATATTTATCAAGCCTCTACTGAAAATAGCAGCTCAAAACATCACTCAGTTACACACATTTCAATGCAACTCTATTTTTTATAATGTATTATATACTACAAAAGTTTCATATGTAACTGGCAAATCATGTCATGTCTACCAAGCCACACCCAATATGAAAGTTGCCCCACCCACCCATATATCTGCACCCATAATGCCTCAGTACTCACGTTTCTTCTGGTCCCCGGCTGACTGCTCTATAGACAGTTGTGCTAGGTCCATCTCCAGGATACCGTCCACATCCAGGTTCTCTGCATCACCAAACTGGGTCAGGAAGAAGTTCCTTGAAAATAAACACAGATTTGTGTGGGTGGCAGATGTAGTGTAAATAGTCTCAACCAAAGGCCATTCTAACATAAGATGGCAAAACATAGGACAAGCACTTCTTTTGCCCCTTTTATTTGAAAAATTGAGACAACTTCAATGAAACCTGCAATAAAAAAGTTTTAAAGTAAAAATTACAAGAACAACTTATTACATGTTAATAAGAATGTTGCATGATACTCAATGAAGAAAGAAAAGACAGAACTTCATTGAAGGAGGATGTTTAAAGCAGCACACGGTGCTGTAGACTCCATGATTACCTGGAGATCTTGAGGTCCTCTATCTTGCACTCAAACAGGTCGGCCATGATCTCCAGGTTGCCTCTCTCTATCTCCTCTACCTCCCGTAGCAGGTCATCCGTGTCCCGACGGTGGATCTCAACCTGCACACACACATATGTCTATGGATTTATCTGAACTGTTTCACTGGATACAATATCATATGAAGTGGAATTAAAATAATTTGAAACTTAGGCAATATCTTAAACATACACACACAATTAAATTATTTTTATAATTTGTGGAAACTATTTGTCTTGGTTTTAAATGGTAAAATGTTGACCACCCAAAACATTTTGAACTCAAAATATACTAATGAATTAGGAATAGTTTATTAGTATTTGGACACACAAAAATAAAGATGATGTGACAGGCAGTTGGGTTATACTCAGTATGTACTTATAAATTACTACTGTTGTGAAAGACGTAGGGAACGTGGTAAAAATCTTATTCTCTTTTCTATCCTTTTTACAAAGAAAACTTATATGGAATAACAATCTTTAAATGCTTATCACACATAAAGCCTGTGTGGAAGTGATTTAAACAATAAAAGGGGGCACTGACAACATTTTGACAACTTATTTAACCTTTTTCTTCAAACTTCCTGACATGCTAATTAACAAAAAAAGAATGAGAGTGCATTAAAGACAAAATTAGTAACTTCCAATCATAACAGGGGTTACAGATCTAATTCCAAGTCAATGTTTTCGTACGGTAGTTACTGACAGAAACACACTCTATTCCACTTGTCACTAATGTTTTGCCTACCTCTCTCTTGAGCCAATCATTGTCCAGGACCTCCTGTCTGCTGTATTTGTCCATCTGGTTGATCGCTTTCTGGAGAAATAAAATAGACTGTTTAGTGCACTCTTCTATGCATTTAAGATCCCAACAAAATGTTTATTCACTCTTGTTATATTGTGTATAATTTGAAATCCACAAATTCAAGTGTCCATGAACATTTTCATTGTTGTCAATCCACAAAATTTTGTGCCCATGAAATTAAATGAAACGATATGCCTCACTCTTAAAAAGTAAATAAAATTAGCCTTATATAATTATACTATATTATTATATATTATACATTATATCATATATATAGGTCATAGTATATTAAAAGTTAAGATATTTAATTTGAATCCAGTTTCAAATGTTGAAATATCAGTGTCAAGTATAGTTTAAAACTTTACCTCAGATGCTTTGTGTTTTTGTTGGTCAACCCTGTCATTTGTGTATCTCTCTATTTCTGCTTTAGTTTTCTCCAAACTGCTATCCAGGTGACCTGTTTTATTAAAAAAATCACAAGTTAAACTGAAACATTCTTGTCAGTTTTGTAACAAGTATCCTGTCAGCAAGAGACACCAGATTCTTTAACATCACAGGCACCGGATTATTGTGCGACTGCTACAGTTATAAAAGTTACCCACATTTGTTTTTCTCCAAAATTTCTGAATTACCGTAGTCTCATTTTCTCCAAATATATCAATTTTTGAATTACTTTTAAAAGAGCTGTTTCTGTGTGAACTGCATTTTTATATTCATTGTACAAATACATGTAGCTACCGACCTTTCATTTCGTTGAAGCTGGTGTTCATGTCCTCCACCTCCAGCTGTAGCGTGCGTATCAGCGTGGCGTGCTCATGCTGCCCCGCGTTCTTGTACGACGTCCAGTAGTCAACCTCCTTCTGTACCTTCCCTATCTCGGCTTCTGTCTCCTTTATTGTCTTTTTGAGGTCTGTGGAAAAGAAATATCAGACATGCACTATATTGTTAAGTGAGACAAGTTGACATGCATTTTCTTCACATACAGAATCTTCTTCTTTCTTATTAATCTTTTTAAAATGCAAAATGTTGTTATTGAAACTGTCTGTATTTAAACTACACATGTGTTGTTTTATACATTACACAAAATGAGTTTGGCCTTCATAAAATGACTATCAAAACAAGAAGTATTCTAAATTATGTAACTGAAAACATATAGCTTAACATATTTATTTGTTACCTGTTTTAAAAGTGTGTTTAAAATGCAAAAGTAAAAGGTAAAATATAGTAAATGTAAAATTTACGGACAATAACAGAAAAATCCTTGCTAAATGTAGGGCTGCGTATCATGGCCAAGGTCGCGATATGATACGTATCACGATATATGCCTCGTGATTACGATATTAATCGTATACGATGTTAATTGTAAATTTGAGATGAATGCACTGACAAATTATGATATTTTTATCAAACAATCATAAAATTAAAAATAGTTATTAATTGCCCTTATTTGGCATAAAATAAAATCAACAAAACAAATGTTATCTTTGTTTAATGACTATTGAGAATAAGAAGTAAAAGATGTTTGTCTAAACTTTTGACACAGTAAACATTATGCAAAA
>Ga0224511_10001776_pt1 | contig 13606 bp, 9 predicted proteins | sample SF_May12_sed_USG_2_FD_169988 | JGI IMG/M metagenome (GOLD analysis project Ga0224511, IMG submission 169988) | Sediment microbial communities from San Francisco Bay, California, United States - SF_May12_sed_USGS_8_1 | ecosystem: Environmental > Aquatic > Marine > Sediment | place: USA...
CATTCCTGTATACTCTCCATTCCCGGTGCACATCGGTCTGCACCATTTAAGCGGTAATCCTCTCAGGTTCACCTCGAAACACACAGTTTCCGCCTTGACCGACCCGGCATTTATGTCGAGTGGGCTGTTCTATATTGGCGCGATTGTGCGCTGGAGTTATTTTTTAATGTCTTTTGAATCCCTCGGTCTTATGGCCGAATTAGTTAGTGCTGTATCCGATAAAGGTTATAGCGAACCCACCCCTATACAAAAACAGGCTATTCCTACCATTCTCGAAGGTCGAGATTTGATGGGTGGCGCGCAGACTGGTACCGGTAAAACCGCCGGTTTCACGCTGCCGTTGTTGCAACGCCTGATGGAAATGCAGGCGAATGATAAGAACCCGCCGAAAGGCCGTCGCCCGATTCGTGCGCTGGTGCTGACCCCGACCCGTGAGCTTGCGGCGCAGGTGTCGGACAGTGTGCATGCCTATGGCTACCACCTGCCGTTGAAGTCGACGGTGGTGTTTGGTGGTGTCAGCATTAACCCGCAGAAGCAGAAGCTGATTCGTGGAGTCGATATCCTGGTGGCAACACCGGGCCGTTTGCTGGACCTGGTGAATCAGCGTGCGGCTGATTTATCCAAAGTTGAAATTCTGGTGCTGGATGAGGCCGACCGTATGCTGGATATGGGCTTTATTCACGATATCCGCAAAGTGCTGGCGCTGTTGCCGAAGCAGAAGCAGACGCTGCTGTTTTCGGCGACGTTCTCTGATGAGATCAAGCAGCTTTCCAATACCCTGCTGAAGAACCCTGCCCTGATTGAGGTGGCGCGACGCAATGCGGCGACCGAAACCGTGACCCAGGTGGTACATCCGGTCGATAAAAGCCGCAAGCGCGAGCTGCTTTCTTTCCTGATTGGTTCGAACAACTGGCAGCAGGTGCTGGTGTTTATGCGCACCAAGCATGGCTGTAACAAGCTGGTGAAGCAGCTGGATCAGGACGGCATCAGCGGCGCGGCAATTCATGGTAACAAGAGCCAGGGTGCGCGCACCAAAGCGCTGGCTGATTTTAAGGCCGGCAAGGTGCGTGTTTTGGTGGCGACCGATATTGCGGCGCGTGGTATCGATATCGACCAGTTGCCGCACGTGGTGAATTATGAACTGCCGAACATTGCTGAAGATTACGTTCACCGTATTGGCCGTACAGGCCGCGCCGGTAACGAAGGTGAAGCCATGTCGCTAGTATGTGTTGATGAGCTGAAGTTGCTGAAAGACATCGAGAAGCTGATCAAGTTTGAAATTACCAAAGATGTGGTCGAAGGCTTTGAGCCCGACCCATCGATCAAGGCTGAGCCGATTCAGCGTGGCCGCGGTGGCCAGCAGCGTGGTGGTTCGAATCGACGACCCCAACGCGGCGCTAATGGTGGTGGCCAGCATCGTTCGAGAAATCGTTCTGGTGGTCATTCGGGTAACCGTGCGGCAAACCAGTCGAACAACCGTTCACGTTCAGCGGCATAGAGCGCAGCTGTTAAACGCAGAGAAGGCTTATGGAAATCAATCGGAAGCAAGATGTCAGGACAGGAAAAACGCTTTGTCGTACAACTAAGAACAGGGTCATTCTCAAAACTGCTTTGTTCGTTACTCATCGAAAAATCTGCAACAATTTAATTCATAAGTTGCGTATTAAATAAGTACTATCAATGGGGAGCAGGGATCGCTCCCCTTCCCCTGTCATCCAATAACAGGGAATTAATTTGCAAGATTATCTACTCAGGCACGAAACCATTACGGTCAATAAAATTGACTACCTGATCCGTTCCCTCAAAGACCGGCAACAGTTCAGCGATAACCAACAGCTTGCAGAAAACCTGGGGATTTCCTCGGCTACCTGGGCAATGTTCGGTGTTGTCTGGCCGTCTTCACGCGTACTCGCGGCGACGGTGTGTATGTTTGAGATGGACGGCAAACGCGTGCTCGAAATTGGTTGCGGCATTGCCCTGACCAGTATTGTGCTGCACCAGATGGGCGTTGATATCACCGCGAGTGACTATCACCCGCTGGCCAGGGAATTTCTCGATGAAAACATTCTGGGCAACAACATGAAGCCGATCAAGTTTCAGACCGGTAACTGGGAAGTCGAAAATTTACTGCTGGGTGACTACGACCTGATTATCGGCAGTGATGTTCTGTATGAACCGGCGCACGCGAAATCGGTGTCAGATTTTATCGACTGCCATTCCAGCGCCGATGTTGAAGTGGTGATTGTTGACCCCAACCGGGGCAACCGTGCCAGCTTTACCAAAAAAATGCTCGCACTGGGTTATACGCATCATTTTGAAAAGTTTGATGTACGCGATGCTGATGATATTCAAACCAAAGGCCGGATATTACATTACCAGCGCTGACAACCGGTTTTTTTACTGCTCTGTTTGCCGGTTAAAACCATGTGTTGACCGTATTTGTGCCGTCCTGTTGCGGCATTTTTATTACCATCGATTTTTGCAATCGTCACCATCATTTTATTTCGTTTGTCTTGCCTAATATTCATCTGTAAATAGCATTTTGAAATAAGCATGTCAGGAGCCGGTGGCCACCAGCTGTTTATTCATTCGTTATTTTTTTGTGGAGAGCAAAAACGATGTTATACCCTGCAAGTTTTGGAACTGATCCCTTGTTTCCGAAAGCGACTGATTTTGAAGTGGTGTATAAAGATGAATCGACCGGCAAAGGCGTGATCTGTTACCGTGCTTTTAAAAAAGGCGAAATCATTGCCCGCATGAGCGGTGAAGTGGTTTCTGAAATTCGCCAGCACACGCTGCAGATTTCCCCCGACAAACATTTGTACGATACTTATTTTTCAGGTTACTTCCTGCATTCCTGTTCGCCCAATATCTCGCTGGATATGAACAGGCTGACGGTGACGGCACTGAAGGATATTAAAGCCAATACCTACCTGTACATGGATTATGCAGAAACCGAAGATACGCTGTTCAAGCAGTTCCCCTGCTCCTGCGGTGCTGACAACTGCCGCGGCTGGGTTGGTGGTAAGAAGGACATAATTCCTGCGATGCACGAACCGATATCGATTGCGGCTTATTAAATTAATTAGCCGTAGTGATGACGCAATTTGACCCGAATGCCTGGTGGCAGAGGGAGGATCTCTGCTACCGGGGCAAGCAGCTATTTTTTGCCGGACATGCAGTTTCACAGCTGGCGGATCGATTCGGCACGCCCACGTTTGTTTATTCTGCGAGCCGGATTGAGGCCAACCTGAAACGGGTTCGTGATGCACTGGACGGCGCCGGACTCGACGGGCGTTCTTCTATTTTTTATGCGATGAAGGCGAACCGTTTTACGCCGCTGTTGCAGTTCATCGAGCAGACCGGTTTGTGCGGCATTGATGCCTGTTCGCCGAATGAAGTTAAGCATGCGATTAACTGCGGTTTTTCGCCGTCGGAGATTTCGTTTACCGCGACCAGTCTGTCGAAAAAAGATTTTGCCCGGCTAGCCGCCTATGACGGCCTGTTTATGGACTGTGATTCGCTGCACGCGATTCGCAGCTGGGGTGAGCTGAAACCGAACAGCGAGATTGGACTTCGCATTAACCCGGCAGTGGGCATCGGTCGCGCCTGTAACGACAGGTTGCAGTACGCCGGTTGCAGCACGACCAAGTTCGGCATTTACCGCGAGCAGTTCCAGCAGGCACTGGAGCTGGCCGATGAGTACGGCATGAAAGTGCGCAAAATTCATTTTCATACCGGCTGCGGTTATCTGAACACAGAACTGGCACAGCTCGACCATGTGATTGGCGAGTGCATGAAGTTTGTCGATATCGCGCCGGATGTGCAGCGCGTCAATATTGGCGGTGGCCTCGGTGTGACTCACATGGCAGATGATCAGGCGCTCGATTTTGAACGTTGGTCTGCGGTGTTACGAAAACATTTTCAGCATCGGGATCTTCATGTCGAAGTTGAACCGGGTGATTACATCTGCAAGGACGCCGGCCTGTTGCTGCTCGGCAAAACTTTTGTCGAACTGAAACGCGACACGCTGTTTGTCGGTGTGGATGCCGGTTTTAATATCGCACCGGAACCGGCTTACTATGGCCTGCCATTTCAGCCGGTGCCGTTGTATGTTGATGATGAGCCGCTCACCATGATGACCGTGGTCGGCAACATCAACGAGGCGCTGGATATCTGGTACGAGAATGCCCTGCTGCCGGATCTTGAGCAGCACGATTATCTGGCGTTGATTAATGCTGGCGCCTATTCTTCTGCGATGGCTTCTAACCACTGCATGCGTGGTGAGTTTAAGGAGCAGCTACTGATCTGACCTTATTGCCCTGACTGACTCTGTGAGGCTGCCGGTGTGGAAGTAAACTGTACCGGCGCTTCGGCAATGCGCGCGTACAGTTTAATCCGGCGACTGTATGGCGCCCAGTTGACCAGGAAAATTGCCAGCCCGTTCCACATAGCTACCCAGGAGGCGACGGTCAGGCCTTCAGCAAACACTTTGGTGATGACCGTAGCGTCATGGTCGAGCAACTGGTTGACCCAGACCGAGAGAAACAGCAGTGCCAGGCCGATGACAAAGAAAATCAGCGAGGTGCGCATGTTTCTGCCCAGTTCGCGCATCTCGACAGATTTCAGGTACATGAAATAGCTGTTGATGCTGGTGCTGATGCGCGCCTTCATGGCCTCGTCTGGTGCAGTTGCCAGAGAAAAGCGGATGGCAAAAGGTTCCTTTTCCAGTTCACGTGCCGAGTCGGCCAGATAATCGGCCAGATCTGGGGCGAGCTCCTTTCTTGTATACGGGGTATGCCGGTCGAAATCGTTATACAGGTCGCTTATTTTGCCGGCGGTGATGTCGATGATATACAGGCCACCGTCAGTGCGTTGATAACGTTCAAGTATGGCAGATTGCATGGTTTATCGTGCCTGGTGGGCTGCATCGTCCAGTTTTTGTTGGTTATTATCAATCGATTTCTGTGCAGCAGCCCCCACCATTTTGGCAGTATCGAGTGCATTGATCTGTGTGCTGAAGGCATTATCCGGGCTAATCTTTTTGGGCGCTGCCTGTTCTGTGATCATGCCCGGGGATTTCGGTGCGGGAATATCTTCCTCGCTGGAGCATCCGCCTACGGCGATAAAGGCGATGGGGAGCATTAGCAGGTATTTGTTCATTATTTCTTCCTCTGGGGTAAGTATGGTTCGGTTTTTACCGAAATCAACACAGGCCCACTCTAGCAGCTTTTGTGCAGGTCTTTTCCCGGTTTATCGTTCCCACGTTGTACGTGGGAATGCAGTTCTTGACGCTCCTGCGTCGAATCATTTTTTTGTATACTTGACGCTGGAGCGTCCTCACCTACGTTACCACGCTGGAGCGTGGGAACGATAAAAACTGGTATTTTTTGTTTTATTGTTATCAGCGTTTATCCGCGTTCATCTGTGGATATTAATAATATCGTTAAGGATGTTATGATTTTTTTTATCGTTCCCACGTTGTACGTGGGAATGCAGTTCTTGACGCTCCTGCGTCGAATCATTTTTTTGTATACTTGACGCTGGAGCGTCCTCACCTACGTTACCACGCTGGAGCGTGGGAACGATAAATTACGCACGTTGAGCAGTGAGCATGACGTATGCAAAGTAGATTACGGTGGTAGAATTTCGGTAACTTGTTACTAGCCTGAATACAGCCATGAAACGCCCCATGTCCAGTTACCTCATTTCTTTTCTAATCGGCCTGCTGATAATTAATGCTTTTATGTATTTTCAGCAACCAATGATGACTTTTTACCCATCATCCAGGCTGGATGCTACCCCCGCCGACTGGGGGCTGGATTACGAGGATGTAAGTTTGCAAACAGCGGATGGGGTTGTCCTGCATGGCTGGTATGTGTCAGCTGCTGAGTCTGAACAGGTGTTGCTATTTTTTCACGGTAATGCGGGCAATATTTCGCATCGTCGGGCTTCATTAGAAATTTTTCATCGACTAGGCTTGAATGTGTTGATGATTGATTATCGGGGTTATGGACAAAGCGGGGGGTCACCGAGTGAGGCCGGACTTTATAGTGATGCGGCTGCGGCGTGGTCTTATTTAATCGATGAGAAAGGTTTTGCTGCCAATGATGTGGTGATTTTTGGGCGTTCGTTGGGAGGAGCTGTGGCGACTGAGCTGGCTTCTAATGTATCAGCGCGGGGTTTGATTCTGGAATCGACTTTGAGTTCTGCTCGCGATTTTGCACAGCGGGTCTTCCCTGTTTTGTCGCGGTTAATTTTTATGCGTTTTGATTTTGCTAGCGCAGCGAAGTTGCCACGTGTGAATTATCCGGTGCTGGTTTTACATAGCTCGGATGATGAGATCATGCCGTTTGAACTGGGTGAGCGTGTGTTTGAGGCGGCGAATGAGCCTAAGTTATTTGTGCGCATGCGTGGTGGTCACAATGATGGTTTTGTTGTTAGTCAGCCGGAGTATGAGCAGGCTCTGGGTGAGTGGTTGGCAAATCTTTAATATCCACAGATGAACGCAGATAATAACAAAACAAGAAATACTGGGGTTAAAAATCTGTGTTCATCCGCGTTCATCTGTGGAAGTTAGGTCTTTAATAATCTCCCCCGCTGGTTTGACCCTGTTCACTCCAGCCACACTCTTCCCCGCCTGCCAGAAATCTCGGTTGCCGGTTTTATCTTTTAATGATTTTTTGAGCTGAACGACAGAACGTAATGTGTAGAACATGCGCATCAGGTGTTTGGTTTTTGCACCCTTTAATAACCATCGTGCGAGCGCACCAGGTTTAGTGCCCATACGTTCGATGGTATTGGTATTGATCACAGAAACGGGTATGCCGGTGATGCGTTCAGAAAGTACGATGTCTTTTTCCTGCGAGTCGATGATGGCCTGTTTGTAGGCATCCGAGGCAGTGCATTCAGTGGTGGCAATGAAAGCCGTGCCCATTTGTACTCCCTCGTAACCGAGTTGTAGTACGCGTTGGTAGTCTTCGGCTGTGCTAATACCGCCAGCACAGATCAGTGGTACATTCAGGTCAGCAAGCTCCTCATAGAGCTCTTTGGCACTTTTCTGACCAGTGTGACCACCAGCGCGGTTATTGACGCAGATGAGGCCATCGACGCCATCTTCCAGCCCCTTGAGGGCAAACTTACGGTTGGTGGTGTCGTGATAGACCACGCCACCTGCTGCATGCACGCGTTCGACCACCCAGCCGGGTTTGCCTAATGAGGTGACGAAGAAGCGGATGCCTTCTTCTAATGCAATATCAACCCATTCCTGCATACGCTGGTGATAGCGTTGGCTGGATTGTTCAATGAGCGCATTCATGCCGATGGGTTTGTTGGTGAGTTTGCGAATCGCCTTCAGGCCTTCGCGAAAGTCATAGCCGTGAACATAGGTGAGTGACACGGGTTGTACGATGCCAATGCCGCCGGCTTCGGAGGCGGCAGCAACCAGTTCAGGGTTGGAGCATGGGTACATGGCACCGCAGATGATGGGTTTACTGATGCCTGTGTGTGCCAGTAAGCGGTTTGTTGTTAGATTGTTATCATCGGACATTTTGATATTTTTTTACGTGAGTTAGTTTCTCTCGTCTTCCTGTTTTTGATGATTTTGCACTATTTAACGTGACTGCTGTTTCACTAGTTATACCCTATTTTTTCTGATAAAGCCTGAGATATTGAATACTTATCGGTTGACTTACCCATGTTTTGTGGGTGATTAGAACGTTGTTTTTTTGATATAAATGGGCATATAAACTATGAGTTTATGTGACGATTGCCAATGTAGGTATATGGCTTTATATTCAAATAGTCTAATATACTCTTTCCTTATTGAACCATTGGGTTGATATGCTACACGAGTTTATTCCTGGTCAACGTTGCATTAGTGACGCCGAACTTGAAATGGGGTTGGGCACGATTCTGACTGTCGAATTCCGTACTTTAACGGTATTGTTTTTAGCTACGGGTGAAACTCGTACTTACGCAAAATTGACGGCCCCTCTCACCCGCGTTGCGTTTGAAGTCGGTGATACCATTAACAGCCATGATGGTCGAAAAATTCGTATTAACGAAGTCTGTGAAGTGCATGGTCTTCTAACCTATGTTGGTGTAGATGAAAGCGGCGCTTTAACTGAAATTGAAGAAGGTCTTCTGGATAATTTTCTCAAGCTTGATCGACCTTCTGAACGTTTGTTTAATGCCCAGATTGATCCCGATAAATGGTTTGAGCTGCGTTATGAAACTTTGCAGCATCGACACCGTCTGGCGCACTCTGAGTTGACTGGCCTGACTGGATGTCGCACCAGTTTGATTCCCCATCAGTTGTACATCGCCCATGAAGTGGCCAACCGTTATGCACCACGCGTGTTGCTGGCAGATGAAGTGGGTTTGGGTAAGACGATTGAGGCGGGTTTAATTCTGCATCACCAGTTGTTAACCGAACGTGCACGTCGGGTACTCATTGTCGTGCCAGAAACCCTGGTTCATCAATGGCTGGTTGAAATGCTGCGTCGTTTTAATCTGCATTTTAAAATCTTTGATGATGATCGATGGGCTTCTTTAGCGGAAGATTTGAACGAAGGTCATAATCCATTTCATTCTGAACAGCTGGTGCTTTGTAGTCTGGGTTTCTTGCGCAACAATATGGATTGTTATGAACAGGCAATGGATGGCGACTGGGATTTGCTGGTGGTCGATGAAGCGCACCATCTGGAATGGTCGGCTGAAGAACCCAGTATTGAATATGAATTAATTGAGGGGCTGGCCATGGTCACGGAAGGGGTGCTGTTGTTGACAGCAACGCCGGAACAGCTCGGCAAAGAAAGTCATTTTGCACGTTTGCGTTTGCTGGATCCTGATCGCTTCCACAGTTTTGAACAGTTTATTGACGAAGAAGCATCCTATGAACCGATTGCACAGGTGGTTGAGGGTTTGCTTGGTGAAAAAGAATTAACTGAACAGGATATTGAAACCATTAAGCATACTTTTGATGAAGGTGATAATCGGGCCTTGTTTGAAGCCCTTGAATCAGGTTTTCAGGATGCACCTGTTAAACAGGCTAATGCCACTCTGTCAGTGATGAAAGCTAAATCATCGGTCAAAAATAAAGGCTCTACACTATCCATATCCAAACGGAAAAAAACAAATGATGATGTAGCTCAGCCAACCAGTAGTAAACAGGCGCGACTCGAACTGGTTGAACATTTATTAGACAGACATGGTACGGGACGTGTTTTATTTAGAAATACACGTGCCGCAGTTAAGGGTTTCCCAGAACGTCAGTTGTTTGACTACCCTCTTCCCCTGCCAGAGATTTATGCTGATTTAAAAGTTGATAATGTGGCCGGCCTGTTAACACCCGAAGTCAGTTTAAATAAAACTGTAACTAATACAGCCTGGACAAAATTTGACCCAAGAATTGAATGGCTAGCTGGTAAGTTAGCGGAACTTGTTTCTGAAAAAGTTTTAGTGATTGCAGCGCATGCGCAAACAGCATTGGATATTGCACAATATTTAAAAACAAAAACAGGTATTCATGCCGCCGTTTTTCATGAAGGTTTAAGTATTGTTGAGCGTGACCGCGCTGCAGCCTATTTTGCCGATAAAGAAACAGGTACGCAGGTACTGGTTTGTTCAGAAATTGGTAGTGAAGGTCGTAACTTCCAGTTTGCACATCATATGGTTTTATTTGATTTGCCACTAAATCCCGATTTACTGGAGCAGCGCATTGGTCGTCTTGATCGTATTGGTCAGACAGAAACGATCTGCATTCATGTGCCCTATCTCGAAAATAGTGCGCAGGCTGTGATGTTTAACTGGTATCAGAATGGTTTAGCGGCATTTGAAAAAACCTGTCCGATTGGTCATTCTGTATTTAAGTTGGTTGAGGCTGATTTGATGACGGCACTGCAAGCTCCTGAGTTTGATGAGCAGGCTTTGATTGATGAAACGCAGAGTTTGCATGAATCAATGACTGAAGCCCTGCATCGTGGACGTGATCGTTTGCTGGAATATAATTCCTGTCGCACACATATTGCCCAGGGTCTGAAACAAAAAGCCATCGCAGCTGATGATGAAGCTATTTTGGCGGATTATATGGAGAATGTATTTGATTGTTTTGGTGTTGATACGGAATTACACAGTGAAAATTGTTTGATTCTTAAACCGACTGAGCACATGGTTAGTAACTTCCCCGGGCTTTCTGATGAAGGTATGACAATTACTTATTCACGTGAAACCGCATTGAGTTTTGAAGATGCGCATTTTATTACCTGGGAACATCCTATGGCAGTTAGCACGCTGGATATGGTGATGGCACAGGAACTGGGTAATACTTCGGTGACTGCTGTCGATTATGTTGGTGTCGATCGCGGTACGATGTTGCTGGAATGTTTATATACACTTGAAGCTGCACCGGTTGAGTACTTACACACCGATCGTTATTTGCCGCCAACTATTATTCGAATTTTGCTCGATGAAAAAGGAATTGATCATAATAATAAACTGGCTCATGAAATTATTAATGCGAAACGTGCGCAGGTAGATCTTGATACGGCGAATAAGATTGTTCGTGCCAAACAAAAAATCCTGAAAGCAATGTTGGAGCATTGTGAAAAAACGGCGCAACAACAGGTGGTCGCTGTGCTGGAAGAAGCGCATCAGAATTCTAATGAAGCTCTGTTACGTGAAGTTAATCGTTTAAAAGCACTGAGTAAGGTTAACCCTAATGTGCGTGCTACTGAAATTGAATTCTTTGAGGATCAGTTAGCGGCTTTAACCAGGATTCTGGATACGGCCAGTTTAAGACTGGATGCATTGAGAGTGATTGTGGCAACTTAAGAGTGAACGCCACTATTAATTTTATTAGTTCAGTTCAATTTGACTATTAGTGCTTTTTATATATTCAATAAATTTACTGGCTTCCATTGGACGTCCTAAATAATAACCTTGTGCATGGTCACAGTTGAGTTGTTTTAATCTATTAGCAACTTCCAGGCTCTCTACACCCTCGGCAACGACGGTAATGCCGAGATTGTGCGCAAGCTCAATAGTTGCGCGTACAATGACTTCGTCACTATCATCCTGGAGCATCTCCATAACGAAAGAACGATCTATTTTGATTTCATTAACAGGTAATTGCTTAAGATAAGCTAATGAAGAGTAGCCAGTACCAAAATCATCGATAGAAATCCCTATTCCCATTCTATGTATAGCGTTGAGAATTTTTTTAGTGCGTACAGGATCTTTGATAAAAATATTTTCTGTCAGTTCCAGGGTGATCTGTTCAGGGTCAAGATTATTTTTTAGCATTTCTTCATGAAGTGCCTGTGTTAATTGTGCGCTGTGAATGCAGCTTACAGATATATTAATACTGACCATTAATTTATGTCCTATCTTATTCCAGGCTCCGCAATGCTGAGCAGCCTGTTTCATTACCCAGCATGTAATTGGCTGAATCAGGCCAGTATGCTCTGCGAGTGGGATAAAATCTCCGGGAGAAATGAAGCCACGTGTTTTATGATCCCAGCGTAATAAGGCTTCTGCGCCATAAATTCTTCCTGTTTTGAGATCAATTTTTGGTTGGTAATAAAGTTGCAGAGTATTATTATTTAGTGCCTGTCGAAGTTCAGCGGCAAGAGCAAGACGACTGACTGCATGGCCATCTTCTGATGATTCGTAAATACTAAAACCGATACGTTTGTTTTTAGCGTTGTACATGGCTATGTCTGCACGTTGTAGCAATATATTAATATCGTTACCATGTAGTGGATATTCAACAATGCCCATACTTAGGCCGATGTCGAGATTATGACCATCTATCTCAAAGGGTTTTTCGAATGCCTGTGGTATTTTTTTCAGTATGGCATCTGCTGTTTCCAGAGAGTTATTAGCCAGCAGAATACCAAATTCATCACCACCCAGACGTGCCACCATATCGTTGCTGCGCAGAGTTTCCTGTAATCGCTCTCCTACTTTCTGCAAAACAATATCGCCAATATGATGTCCGAGTGTATCGTTGATCTCTTTAAAACGATCAAGATCGCTTATGATGAGAATAAATTTTTGATTGGTACTGCTACTGCTTGATATCAAATGTTGTATCTGGTTGTTAAACAGTTTCCGGTTAGGCATGTCCGTAAGTGGATCGTGTAATGCCTGGTGCTCTAATGCCATGGTCTCTGACTGTATCGCTGACATTAATACTTCAAAACGATTTTCCAGTTCTTCTAATTGATTCTTTTCAGGAAAGTGTGGTTGGTCAATTTGCATACCTTCTGAAAATCTGACAACACGATGAGTTAATTGCTGAATTCGTGATGTGACCCAGTATATAAGTAAGGCAGATGAAATAATGTAGGCAAGGGCTATTAAAATGGCTATTCGGCGATTTTCTTTAAGTACAGCATCTGTTTGTTGATGTACTTCATCAGTTGAAATAAAGGAGACAAACTTGATTAGTAAATCGGATGATCCCGTATCAAAATGATCTTCGCTGGTTATTAAATAATTTTTCTCCATATCGCCAAGTTCACTATTTATAGGCGCCAAATCATTGTTACTGCTGACAAGTATGGTGGTTTCTTCGTCTTTTAATAAAGCGATAATGGTGTCACTTAATTCAGCACCTTGCGATAGTTTTAGTAACTCTTCATCAATGGGGCTGGCAATTAGCATAATCGGAGAATTTCCAATTTCTCCAATATGTTCAGATGAAATAACATATGCCTGATTGCCGTACATAGTGATGAAACTTTGTTCACGACTTAGTTCAATTCCATAGAGGTTTATATTTAATAATTCCTCTGGGGGCATTGGATTTTTATAATGGTAAAGTTCGCGCAGTTTTCCTTTTTTATCAAAAAGCATTGCATAATGTGGTAATAAATAGCTGCGCATTATGGATAATTTAGGTAGCCACTCTGGTACATCCTTGTGAAGGATTAGTTCGGGGTTTTTGTTATTTAACCATTGCTCAGAATGAACATAATCTTTTGCATTTACATTGCGAACATAATTTTTTATTGCAGGATTGAATCTATTTAGGTAACGATAGAAACGTGTTCGATGTGTCTTTGCTTCATTGTTCAGACGTTCGCTTAATTTTTCCTGGAATATAGAGCTGAGCCTATAGTTGTGATATGTATAGGATGTCGCCCATATTGCCAGTCCCACTGACATTGTCAGTAGTAGCATAGACGTCGTTAATGATAAGCGAGGGAACATTTTTTACTGATGATCGCTTATAAGGCTGTTAAAATTGGGCTCAGCAATAAGTTCTTTGTCTTTAAATTTCCAGCCGGCCGCTTTAAGCTTTGATGCAGGCAGAAAACCATATTGTTCACCTTTATTTTCCATGTGATTTGAAATAGCATCCATTAACAATTCTGCTTTTTCATTTCTGTTATTTTCATTTGTCCAGGTTGTTAGGCTATAGGTTCGATAAACTGGATATTTCCCTGTGAGTACATTGTTTAGATCTTCTGGGTGTTTGTTATCAATACTTAATGTTTTTAAATCCCCTCTTTCTTTGTGAACTTTTAGCATGTACGGGGTTTCATACCCGATTGCGGAAATATTACTGGATACTTTTGAAATCATATCAACAATGGTG
>Ga0224511_10001777_pt1 | contig 13603 bp, 10 predicted proteins | sample SF_May12_sed_USG_2_FD_169988 | JGI IMG/M metagenome (GOLD analysis project Ga0224511, IMG submission 169988) | Sediment microbial communities from San Francisco Bay, California, United States - SF_May12_sed_USGS_8_1 | ecosystem: Environmental > Aquatic > Marine > Sediment | place: USA...
TATCGTTCTAAAAAATCAATTTGATCTACCATAACTTTCCGTAAGACGTAATAATAATTGTTAAGAAATGAGACACACGTTGTTTTAAAACCGGACAAAGTTCGTTAGAAATATATTTATGTTAAATGAATATTATAAAAGTTTACCTGTCCCGCATTTCCGATGTTGCCACCTGTGACACCAGTTGTTACTGGTCAACTCAACTGTGTGCTGGCGGTGCCGCACATCGTTGTCACAACCTAAGCAGGGAAAGTAAGCCATAGCACACCTATCAAACCATGCACAGTCTACTATTAAAATAACAAACACAGCTAAGTCCAGTAAATAAGTCCAGTTGAAAACACCTTTAATGGAAGTTTTTTGAAAGGGAATTTCTAAAAAAAATCCCTTTTTTGAACAGTAAAACATCTTATTTAGGGGGGTTAAAATCGTTAAAATCCCATGGATGAAATGGGTAATCACTGATTTTTGATAAAAAAGCAAAGATCAAATCAAGTATTCTAAAAAGATTAATCAGTTTTGCTCACAAATACGGATTAATCCGTTGGAAACATTGGAGCCTAAACAAGAGGGCCCAAATGGCCCTGGGTCGCTCACCTGAGGAAAAGGTCACAGTGGAGACAATAATGGAGAACCCTAGGGATATAATTTGAACAACATTGGTAGAGTACCTTCTGATGATGTTATATATTTAATATGAAAGCACTAGGCCTTGTAGTTTCAGACAAGATTTTTAAATGTTTCATTTTAAAACCTATTTATTGACCCCGTGACCTACTTATGCAACCAACCAGAACGGTTTGAACAATTTTGATAGGGGACCACCCAGGGATCATTCCTGTGAAGTTTGGTCAAATTCCCATTAGCGGTTCAAGAGAACATGTCGTTTGAAGTTTTCCTTATATAATTGAATGTAAAATTGTGACCCCTGGGGCGGGGTCAATTTTATCATAAATACGGGTTAATCCGTGAGAAACATGGGAGCCTAATGAAGGAGTAATACAGAGTATGGGGGTTGATTTTCTCACAAATACGAATTAATCCGTGAGAAACATGGGCGCATAATGAAGGAGTTATACAATGTATAGGGGGTGATTTTCTCATAAATACGGATTAATCCGTGAGAAACATGGGCGCCTAATGAAGGAGTTATACAATGTATAGGGGGTGATTTTCTCATAAATACGGGTAAATCCGTGAGAAACATGGGAGCCTAATGAAGGAGTAATACAGAGTATGGGGGTTGATTTTCTCACAAACACGGATTAATCCGGCGTGAGAAACATGGAAGCCTAATGAATGAGTTGTACAGAGTATGGGGGTGATTTTCTCACAAATACGGATTAATCCGTGAAAAACAGGCGCCTAGCGGATGAGTAATACAGAGTATGGGGGTGATTTTCTCACAAATACGGAATAATCCGTGAGAAGCATGGGCGCCTTATGAAGGAGTAATAGAGTATGGGGGTAATTTTCTCACAAATACGGATTAATCCGTGAGAAACATGGGAGCCTAATGAAGGAGTAATACAGAGTATGGGGTGATTTTCTCACAAATACGGATTAATCCGTGAAAAACATGGGAGCCTAATGAAAGAGTTATACTGAGTAATTTTTGTTTGTGCCTTTGAGCTGAAAATAAAAAAACATGGGAGAGCCTTAAATGAGTACTACAGAGTATCGAAGTGCTTTTCTAAGAAATACAGATTAATCCATGTTTATTATTGGATCAAAGAAAGACAAAGAACATCTGTATTGCAACAACAAATAAAGCAAAAGTGAAACACAATTTTCTAATTTTAATGATCAGATAAAAAACCTCACATTCTTAATGCAACCAAAAATGTAAAGAAATAAATACATATCCTCCTAGAATAATCAATAAAAAATAGACAATTAAAACAAATTAAGGGGTATCCTAATTTAAACAAAAGAAAGCTAATAAAAATGACTATTGTATGAAAAATATTAAGTAAACATAGATGCCTCTTATTAGCAAGCTTAGCGAAAACGAAAAAAAGCAGAAGTGAAGCATGTTTTATAATTTTATTATGTCAAATGCACCAATAATTATTCCAGTGAAGTCAAAATCCATTTTGCTGTTCAGATGTTTAAATGAAAATGTAAACATATGAACAATACACATCAATAGACAACATTATAATATAAGTTTCACTTCGGGCGTATGAAAAGAAATTATACACCAACCATATACATGTATTGTAAAACTATACACTTGTTTCACCCATATTGCAACACTTGAGTCTATACACAGGGAAGAATTTGCATGTGTGTTTCCAACATGTTACATTATTACACTCAGAGTCATTGACTTCAGTACACTGCATATAAATATTTGTAGTTGTAACAGAATGAAGATATAGGAACATAAAAGAATAATTGAGCAATGACAAATGTCCATAAAAATTTGAAGCGAAATGTGTTACTTCTCATCTGCATTCAGGTGAATATGCTCTCTGTGTTGTGTGGTGTAGATTCTAGGTCTTCTGTTGCCTGGAAGGTAATAAAACCAAATCAAGATAACATTCTACACACTATAAAACCTAGTGGTTAATGTTTAAGATTTACAAATAGGACAATAAACTACAAAATAGCTTAGCTCCTGTGAAAATGAGCAAAATCGATTGTTAAAATGGTTATACAGTTTATGCAGATGCATGCGTGGCAACATTTTAAATAATAAGAAGAATGATATGTGGCAAAATTATTTTAATAATAAGAATATTGCTTGCAGCATTTTAAATGATATAAAAAATGACATTGAGACATAAAGCCACCCATTACACAAAACATGTATCCTTATTTCTAGGATCAATCAATGTTTTAAAGGCCAGGTCCATGAATCCTAAAACTGGTCAGTTTGCTGTAACGACTATTTGGTAAAATGGGACGGTCTTATGTAGAACATGTTGTAATAAAACTGTACGCCAAATTTCATTAAAACTTATAAGTTAATCATCCAAACAATTTTTTTCTATGTCTGAGTCTGCATGCAGACATCTCAAAGAGTTCAAGTGTAGTGGCCATTTCTCAGCAGCTCTGTCTTATAAACTTGGACCCAGGCATTAAAATTATTCATTTAAAATTATTTAAGAAGACACAATGCTAGTAGAAACATTTAAAGCAACACATAACCACAATTGTTTCAAGGGTTTAACTTGAGACCAAAAGATAAATAGGCCTGTTAGCAAACATCTCGGCTACCTGACACACAATAACAAATTGTGACTGTGTGCACATAAATATCTTGATTTATAAAGTTATTTATAAAGTGACAGACATTGCACATTTTAGTTTATTTGTTTTACCTTTTCTGTTAGGCTGCTTTGTTGACAGGGTCTTTTTCTTCTGCACGTTTAAACGCTTCTTCACAGTAATTATAACCTGAAAAAAGAAATAACTGCAGAGTATAGTTGTTTGTCAACAGCAATCTATTACAATTTTAAATACAGTTAAAGCCTGGTTTGAAGAATGTACAATGATTTATTATGAGAACGATATGCTTGAAAAAAATCACATCCCGCCGACACAGTATACAGTTTAACAGTAAGAGATTTTTTATTTCCAAATAAAGATCAATGATGGAAGACACACACTATTAGCAAAGGGTTACAATAGTTCACTGTGACCTCTTCGTGCTTTTTAAAGTAAACTGCAATTTATGGGCTAAATTGCACATAATAGAGTTGGTCAAGTAAAAAAAACAAAGCACACAATTATTTTGCCTTGGCCTTAAACAAGAATGTTTTTTTTTAATATATTAAAAATACCTTTGTTTGCGTCTTTTCCTTCGCAACCAGGCCCAGAATTTCAGACTGTAATATGACCGCTTGGTCAGATGGTTGAAGGGGCTGTTTCGGTATTTGTGATATCCAGAGAATTTCATTAGTCTTTTGTCACACATTTTAGTAAAAAACATGTTCTGCCACTCTAGTTTTGAATTTGATGAAACTAAATAATTAACACTATTCACTTGCTTTTCTATCCTAACAACGTCCACGTTTTCAAAGTCTTGTTTTAGTCTTTTTGGTTGTCCTTTTGGCTGGGATGCTAGGAAGGAATTTTTGTCTCTTATCCAAGCGTCTTTTTGGTTTGATTTTGTAAAATATGTTGACTGTGTACATGTTTCGCACGACTTTGAAATGATGCTGTAATGTGTGATGTTTCACAGAATTTAAATGAGGTTCCAAAAAGTCTTTAATATTCAAACAGTCATTAAGAAGGGAAGACCTTAGCAATAATTTTAGTAAATCTCGAAGAGATTCTGCGTCATGTTGTTGCAGCTGCGAAGATATTCTGCTGAATTGCGCGTCAATATCTTCATATTGTGTCCCACATAGAGGAATGATAAGTGCACCTGAACCATAAACAAATCTATTTTTAGCTCACCTGAGCACAAAGTGCTCAGGGTGAGCTATTGTGACCGGCCTTTGTCCGTCGTCCATCGTCGTGCGTCGTCCGTCGTGTGTCGTGCGTAAACTTTTTTACTTAAACATCTCCTCTGAAACCACTCATTGGATTTTGACAAAACTTCACAGGAATGATCCCTGGGTGGTCCCCTACCAAAGTTGTTCAAATGGTTCTGATTGGTTGCATATGTAGGTCACGGGGTCAAATAGTAGTTTTTCAAAATGCAATTTTCAAAAATCTTCTTGTTTGAAACTACAAAGCCCAGAGCTTTCATATTTGGTATATAGCATCATCTAGCGGTCCTCTACCAAAGTTGTTCAAATTATGCCACTGGGGTCAAAATTGACCCCGCCCCGGGGGTCACAATTTTACATTAAATTATGTAAGGAAAACTTCAAACGACATTTTCTCTTTAACCGCTAATAGTAATTTGACAAAACTTCACAGGAATGATCCCTGGGTGGTCCCCTACCAAAGTTGTTCAAATGGTTCTGATTGGTTGCATATGTAGGTCACGGGGTCAACAAATATGTTTTACAAAATGCAATTTTCAAAAATATTCTTGTCTGAAACTACAAGGCCCAGATCTTTCATATTTGGTATATAGCATCATCTAGAGGTCCTCTACCAAAGTTGTTTAAATTATGCCCCTGGGGTCAAAATTGACCCCGCCCCGGGGTCACAATTTTACATTGAATTATATAAGGGAAAATTCAAACGACATGTTCTCTTGAACCGCTAATGGCAATTTGACCAAACTCAACAGGAATGGTCCCTGGGTGGTGCCCTTCCAAAATTGTTCAAATGATTCTGATTGGTTGCATATGTAGGTCACGGGGTCAAAAAATAGGTTTTCCAAATGCAATTTTAAAAAATCTTCTTGTCTGAAACTACAATACCCAGAGCTTTCCTATTTGGTATATAGCATCATCTAGAGGTCCTCTACTAAAGTTGTTCAAACTATGCCCCTGGGGTCAAAATTGACCCTGCCCCGGGGGTCACAATTTTACATTGAATTATATAAGGAAAAGCTCAAACGACTTCTTTTTTTGAACCGCCAATGGGAATGTGACCAAACTCAACAGGAATGGTCCCTGGGTAGTCCCCTACCAAACTTGTTCAAATGGTTCTGATTGGTTGCATAAGTAGGTCACGGGGTCAAAAATTAGGTCTTCAAACGGCAATTTGGCAACATAGTTTATTTCGATTAATGAAGTCATAACCCTTCCCGTCGACGAATGCTGCAAACGTAGAAACCTTACTCTTCTTACTAGTGTCTATGATAATAGTTAGACTCAAGATTTGGTCAGTGGTTCTTCTTCCTCTCCGAAATCTACCCTGCTTATCTTCCAATATCTTCCACAGTAAGTACATTAAAACTCAAGTTGCCATACATAGGTTGGTGCATTAACACAGTCCTTGTGAAACCAAAGTGCGCACTCATCGCACTGCATTATGTCTCCGTGTCCAATACTTTTTTTAATGACGTTCAATTACTGTACGGAAGAGAGTTCCGGAGATGACCGACCCATAGTCGGGCGTTCCGGAGACGTCTTTAATCGATGTGCTTTCAACCGACGCTTGTTGGATTGACTTGTTGACGACTGCCCCGGTGGTGACCTTCCACTGAACGTCCGACCAGTAGTAGACCAGCCCGCCGACGACCAACCCGATACGCGGCGTGGTAGAGACGTTGTCGCTGGTACTGATGGTAGATCTCATCTTCATAGTTGATCTGGACAGTTCAATTGGAATTTATTGTAAAGGAATTAGTCTTATTTTCTTTCATCTCATGAATATTATTATTGTCATTTTTATTAGTGTTATTTTGGTTAACCCTAGCAACTCAGTGGTATCGACGTTAAGGTGAAGGCCATCGCGACCAAAGAGATGACGAATTACGATCATAAATACTGTCTGTTGTTTTGTATTTATTTTAAATGATTTCTTGGCAAGAGTTGACAAGTTCGTTTTCATTTGTTAAAATATATTAAGACTTTATAACTATGATGTTTTAAGTATTTCTTAAAAACGCTTGTACAAATACATAAATAGCCATCATGACCTACCGGTTCATTTGCCACTGGTGCTAACTGATAATGTCACCTGCAAATATTACTTGCAGACCACCAAAGTACAATTCTTAATTTCGAACTTTGTGACAAATGAGCTCAATGGTGTCAACCGTTTTAGCACTAATCGTTGAACATCCATCTACAATCAAAACATCTGTATTTGCAATATTTTTCTAGCGTAGGCATACTCTTCATTCGAACACATGTTTTCCACCAACTCATGAGGGGATCAACTGTCATCTCCATATCCACTCCATCTGTGTAATGTTACACCACCAACATATTTTGTGGCAGCAATGCTCGTACTAGCAGTTGTAGAAATGTGTTTTTCTCACAAGTTCTCTGTGCAGGTTTGAACTTGCAAAGCTTTTTCCACTCCCAGCTTGGCCAGTCAACAGAATATTGTGACCAGCCAATGCATAGGAGTGAAAAATACCTTGTTGCTGACTGAGCAGTGTTAAACAGTGAAAACCTATTACATATATAAATTGAGCAACGTGATCTTTGAAACAACGTCTGGTGCATTAACGCAGTCTCTGTGAAACCAAAGTGCGCACTCATCGCATTTAAACCACCAGAACATATGTATTAGTTAACATCTATGCCATCTCTTAATGATAACAATATTGTATAAATCTAAAAGGGCCTCGTTATTCAATCACTGTAATATTATGATGTCCTTAAATGGTATGTCTTTTAAAGAAGTTTAAATTTGGTTGTTCTTATAATGTCTGTCTTTAATTGTGTTTAAAACAGTTTCAACGTGTATCTTTTAAAAGAAATGTAATAATAATAATAAGTAGAAGAAGACGAAAAAGGCATCTGTAATCATAATAATACATATGATATTATAGCTTACCTTCGATTGCACGCTACACATTGGCAATCTGGTTTTTGCTTGGTCCATATTGTCCACAATGAGGCTGATGTACTGATGTGGTTGAGCAGCTGCTTTCCGCAGGGGTTTGTAGTATTGCTCGCGGCATTTTCTTAAAAACAAAAAATACAGTTGAATTAGAACTTGCACATTGAATATTGACTTATATAGTTCCCAAAGTACAAAGTTATCATTTGATTAATTTCTCTATTGAAACTTTGTTTGGCAATATTTATAAAGTATTTTTAAAGAGAAAAACAATATCAAAAAGTTATTCTAAATAATGCGGGTACTTGAACAATGTTATATTTGCACAAATAGACATACTGAAGAGCCATTCAGGCAAAACATGTCTGTGTTTTGAGCAAAATTAAAAACTACGCGTACATATCTGCATGTACTCATTTTACTGGTTTGGGTCTTTCTTTGTTTGTGTGTGGGTTGCTAATCAAAATGTTCTTTATGTAGCACACTGTTTTTACTCATGTTATTACCTGCTTAAATCCAGGTGAATGTTCATCTTGTCGAGAATCTGTGTTTGGTCTGGTTTTGGGAGTTTCAGCATTAGGGCAGACTTGATTCATGTGCACTGAGTGCAGCTGGCGTTTCTGAAAAAAAGTTTTTTTTTCACTAAATGTTTGTTTTAATAAAACATTTACCGCGTCCATATGTTGCGAATTAATGTTTCTTCTTAAAAAATGTTTCTGCCGTCTTCTGTAGGGTTTATTTGGGGATCAATAAAGGATTATTGAATGTCCTATGTTACCGTATGATATTTCTGATACTTCATTTTTTATTAGTCATTTGCTTTGGTTGATTTTATTGGAGTGCATAACGTTAATGCCAGTTTTTGTTTTCTATTACCCGAACACATGCTTTTAAAGGAATTAGGATTAGATTGAAACAATATCTTCGTGGCCTGTTTAGGAGTTTCATTGCTGTTAGTGACAGAGTTTGATTGAGAAGTTGTTCATGGTTTGTTGTTAAGTTTTTAACATTATAGTCTGGGTCGGAAAAACCACGAGTTCATGTGCGTCGTTCTTTCTTTCTGGTTTGGTACCACACTTTTTATTGATATTTGACCTACAATTTCTACTTAACAGACGAAGGTTTAACACTTATTTTCTGGCAAAGTAATCACTATGGAAATCATTGCTGCTCCAGTATGGTTACACCTTTATGTTGATTGACCTGTGGTTTTATTCTACGGGAAATACTGTGGCAAAGTATTTTACGTTATTTTCCTGCACCCCCTCCCCTTCTATTTGTACCACTAAACAATGTCATTTTGTTCTATGATTTTCAGAACCAGTGCTTTTTAGATGAATTTGTGGTTAGTAGTTTTCAATTCGCTTTTGTAGTTTCGAGCGCCATACTGAATTCCATTATTTTCTTTCACTATTGTAGTTGCTTCACCTTTGATTAGTTCAATCATTTTTATGGATGCCGCACGTTTTTATGATGACGTTCTGTACATGTATAACAGTGTCAACATATAATTAAGCATACAAGAGTTAGACTTCGAAGGCCAAACACCTTCCCCACCAACCGCTTATGTTATTTCCTTATAGTATTTCCTTGCATATAATGCAGATATAGAACAATTTGGTTTATACCTGTTTCTGTATAGGCGAATATGCATTCAGGGCTTGCGTTTACGCTTTCTCTCACATTGGTAATAATGCCGAAGTAGTGATTGTAAAATGTCGCTGCTTTCTCAGACCCCACATGATGAATATCACTAGTATTTTAAGTGTGTCTCTTAATTTGTTTCGAAATATTCAATGAACTGGATACTCCATGCATGTTTATATATATATATATATATATATATATATATATATATATATATATATATATATATATATTGCAATGCTTGTTGTATTCGAGTTTTGCTGGACTTCGAAGTAAAATTATTTTCATAATCTTTCTTGTCATCATTAAGTTATAAAATGCCAATAAAATGAAAAACTATTTTCTGTTTTGAATCGTAACATAATATTTTGCAAGGTTAGCAATATTTAAAAAAAATGTAACTTCACTTCATATTGACAATATAGACAATCTCCTTTCTCTATATTGTCATTGGAAATCGATAATTCTTCTTGGTGTTTATCGTCAGCGAATTCAACGCATTTTATATTGTCAACGAATTAGTAGATGCTGACCTAAAAATAAATATCGAGTGTTCAAACAAATTAACATTTTAATTAAATTTACATCAACTCGCCAAGTAAAATAATTTGTAATAAAATCAAACACTTATTTAATCTAAAGCCCCCATACACACACAATATAATTGTCAATAATATTATTGACTCAATACAATTGAGGGTTATACTTCTTGCCACAAACTGTACAAAAATAATGATCAATATTTAGTTCATTAATACTTCAAAAAGCATTGAAAATGAATGGATTGAATTGCATAATGACCGTCTAAAATAAATGAACAAATTTCGTAACGTTTGAGTCAAACCGTAAACATATCTCAATATATGATGGACCTTTTTTAATTATTTACAGTTATAGTTTTTCAGAACAAACAAATAAATGGTTTAACAAATCTTTAAAGCCAATATGTTATTGTTGTTTTACCTTTTTACCTTTTATTTACAGTTTAGGTAGTTTTTCTTCGTTGATGTCATAGTGTTATGATGATGGCAATACTCCCTTTAACAGCATTGGGTAGGCAGACTGGATAGGAAGGAAAAGAAGACGGGGCATAGAGAATGAGATCTTTTCTCGTGGGCGAAAATTCAGTGCCACCACCGATGCCATGGAAATTACATGACACCAGTTCTTCAGGCCAAAATAGAGTTTTAGCAAGGTTATCACTAAAGTGAGAAACAAACTGGCCATGTCAAGAATAAAGTGAAGAAAGAGTCACAGGCTCAAGCTGGAAAGTGTAAGCACCAGGAACGACATCTTTAAGTAAAGAAAGAACAATAGTGGGACAGACAGATGATAAGAAATTGGCGTTTAAAGGTCACGGAAAGGTCGTGAAGAGGTTTCAACATGGGTGTGAAGGTTCAGTGGCAGTAAGAAGTGCTTATGAAGGTTTCGAAGGTAGGTTGTAGGAATGACTGTGGGGTGGGTGCAGACAAATGGACATTCGTAGGGCAGTAAGAAACATATGCAGGTTGAGAGGAGTGGGAATTGTTCGGAATCTGACAAAGAAGGTGTCTAGGAAAACGTTGAGGTTAACGTATGGGTAGATGGAAGAGGTACAGGCGCGGGTGGAAGAGGTGCTGGCAGAAAGGTTGGTGGGGGTAGGCAGAGGTGAGGAAGGTACAGACAGAGAAAGGAGCAACACACTACTACAACACTATGAATTGCCCTTAACATATCCTCAACTGTCTGTAGTCTGCCTGAGATCTCCTTCATCTGTGTAAAGATGGCCCCAGATCACAAGTCATCATCTGACTCCAAGATTCCCACTGGGTCAGTCTGTGCTGCCTTGGCGACACCAGTACCCTTCAAACGCATGTTCACTAGCTCGCGTACATCCGCGTCAATGTGTTGAAGGTGTACTGGCAAACGGGATAGCAAGGTAGACCGTCCAATTACTGCCCCTCCCTCAAACACCACACGAACTGTACGGATTTAGTAACCCTGAAACTTATAAAGACTCCATATTTATCAAATTGTGCAATATACAAATATTTTATTCAAATTATATTGGATTTATTGTAATCCAACTTAAGGTGATTAAGTAAATGGTTAATAATTTTATGGAAAAAAATAAATCATCAACAGAAATACAGGTTACTAGACATGTACAGTCGCATCACTACTTTGCCATACTTTCAGTATAACATAATATATTTTCGCATTTGCAGTACAAGTACGTTTTTATATTTTGAATAGGTTAAATCCTTCCTTTGTAATTCAACAACGTCGGGTTTTTTAATATTTGAACATGCATGGATAACTATATTTGACAGTGTCTCATATTGACCGGAGAAATATTTACTGCTTAGGTATTATTATAAAGTAAGAGGTAAACAATTTAGGTCAAACGATCTTACAAAGCAAGCATACTTGTAGATCGGTCAACATATGAAGGGCATTTTTCCCCAGATTAAGAAATACTGTTGATTTTTAGACGGTAAAGGTAACCAAAAGTATGCTGCCCTGTAGCACACCTTTGCGAACAAGATAATTATTAGTACTGATACTGTCGTTGAATATGACAAATGTTGGCCCAATGTTTTCCACAATTAGTCGGGCATCAGTGTATGACGTTTCCTGTTCGTACACATTTTGCATAGGCGTTCCACGCAATTGTTACCTTGTTAAGTTACAAAAATGTAGCTGCAAAATATTGTCACAACATATTCAAATGAGCTATTCTTTTAAACTAATGTCTTTTAAATAAATAATAGTTATGTAAACAATTGTCATAAAATAATAGATTTGATATTGGCATCGGTCTCAGGTTACACATACGACTGCCCTCGGACAAATGACAGTGCCAATATCAAATCTCTTTTTTAAAGAGTATATGTCCGATCCTGACACTTATTACAATTATATAGAAGACGCAAAAGTAAGTGTATCGATTAAAAAAACTAATGCTAACACATGCACATTAAGCTAGATATTTCTGTCTGAAATCTTAAAACGATTATCAATGTTTTACTCCGGATACCGGGCTTTAGTGGTCGATCTAAACGAGTGTTAACACATTGCCTGTTGATTGCACCAATTCAAATCTCAATGTCAAATGTCAATCATGAATGAAGTAGGCATTGTAGCCTAGGTTACCTGCCCTTACCATTTCATTATCTCATCAACTCTTGTTGTGCAGAGTACCCTGGGAACCAGATAGGCATTGTAGATAAACAATAACCGATCACATTTATGAACAATCCACAATTCATTCGGTACATATCGTGAATACATCTTTTGGCGTATTTTGCAATATATTTCGGTATTATGTTATTATTTCATACTTATTGACGATAAAATACTACTTGATATTAAACGATTTAATAAAAAGCAGATAAAAAGATCGTACATATACTCTTTAATAACATATATTTTTATGATTATTTGAAATAGTGTATAAAATGTTGTTATTTTATAATATGTCCAGTTTTACCAAAGTTGATTTATGAATGATTCTTCTTCCTTTCCTCTTCTTACCTTAGAGTATATGCGTTGCCGCAACTCACGATCAGGGACAGCAGGATGAACATGTTCTCTTCGCTGGACGAAGAGGCCGTCTCTCTGTAGCATGGTTACAGGGCACCGAACCGCCTTACTTTTTGATGTGGCACTTGAACACTTGAGCATCGTATCCTGAATCTGTCCCTAGTCTTTGTTCGCTTTGTTTCCAAGGTAACGCTTACTGTTTTAGCAGTGAGTCAATAACACTCAATACACAATTCCCCAGATAATCGTGAAATTGAAAACAACAGGTCTTTGTGTCTGGTTTGCATGCATCTGTTCGCAAATTGAATCTTGTTTGGAATCGCATAATATCGCATAATATTTGAAAATTCATACAGCGCGCGTCACCTTTAAATGCCTTTCAATCGTGGATTTCCGTTTTATATTACTAAATCTCTGTGTGCGCGTGGCGCTAAATATAAACAAGTGGTGGATAACCGGTTCTGTGTCTGAAACATAGTACATAGTCACAAACTTTCAAACAGTTTATGAATATTGATTTCATTCCTATAGGATCAAGATTATGTACGTTTATTTGATATCAATGTAAAAAGTTGAGGACACTATTTAAGCCCAATATTTGTATATAGTAAAACGTGTTACTGGTATACATTTACAAATGTATGACACATGTCTATATATTAAAGTACCTTGACGGTGTAACCGTAACCGAGGTTTGACACCAGGAACCTGGTTTGTTGATGGCTCCCACCTTCAATGATTGTGTACACCACACCCCTGTCTGTGAGGACTGTCTCGGAGAGGTGGTCGACATAACACTCTTCCAAAATGAGCTGTACGGGGAGGACTGCGGCAGTAACGTCTAACTCCTCGTCGTCAAACTGGAATGAGCTGACGTCTGCTGCTGTGGAATCGCCAACCGGAACAGGCTCTGAATCCAAGTCTGCGATCTGGCAAACAAGAGGGCCCAAAGGGCCCTAGGTCGCTCACCTGAAGAAAATGTCAAGGGTCAAGGTGAAGCCATTTACAGAGGACCACTAATGTTGTCCACCAAATATTGGTAGAGGACCTCTAGATGATG
>Ga0224511_10001778_pt1 | contig 13603 bp, 6 predicted proteins | sample SF_May12_sed_USG_2_FD_169988 | JGI IMG/M metagenome (GOLD analysis project Ga0224511, IMG submission 169988) | Sediment microbial communities from San Francisco Bay, California, United States - SF_May12_sed_USGS_8_1 | ecosystem: Environmental > Aquatic > Marine > Sediment | place: USA...
ACGCAGTTCGAACAATACTGGTGTATCGTGTATAGTTATTAGAGCTAATTCCTGTAAATTGGTGTTTTACAGACGCGCGGTTCGGGCCACCCTGATTCTGATCCCCCTTCTGGGCCTCCAGTATATCGCCTTTCCCTTCAAGCCGCCCCCGGACTCAAACGGGGCGTACGTCTACTCGATGATATCAGCGTTCCTTGTGTCGTTTCAGGTGAGTATTTAATTGACTTTATTCGGAACTCGTAAGTAATGGGAAAACCCAGCTAAGCGAGAGGGACAAACAAAGATTTACCGTTATGTAGGTCACATTCGACAAATAAAATGTTTATACGGCGTCTAATTAGTAATAGGGTATGTGCTTTTAAATAGAAAGAAATAGACCGACTTTGTGTGTCCCCCTCTATAAGCTGGGTTTTTCTATCGAATACTAGTAAGTTCCGAATAAAAACTATTGATCTATCGACAGTCCGCTCTCCTTCCCATGTCTATATAATTAACGTTTCGCTTGACTAAATACTCATTATAATATAAAAGATATTTTGCTCAAATAATTTATTACTGACCAAATTATCGGACTAGATGATGGTGGTAGATATTTGCAAAGGTTTGATAGACACGTGGAATAATGGGATGGCCCAAACAAAGCAGGTCCATCAAGACGACATTTTTTGCGGGGTATGATAGGTCAAGGTAAAAAACCTAGGAGAAATGCCTTAGATTAACTTAGTTTAATTCACATAGTGTATTGCTCAAATCATATTGTCATTGTAATGCAGGTTTTTGTTTGGAAATCGTTTAATATTCGTGCTAAAATAACAATATTTCATTGATTCTATTTTTAAGCATCCGTGTGCACAGTTGGCGTACATATTCGACTTGTAACTGCCAGAGTTTGTCCCTGCGTACAGACACTTGTGCTTAAAGTGTTAACTTTCCAACAGTGTGTGTGACTTTTAGAGTAAAACAAATCATGTTATTTTTTTCAGGGCGTGTTCGTAGCCTTGGTGTTTTGCTTCTTTAACGGAGAGGTATGTCAATACATGCTTGTGATAACTTGTTGTTTGCATGAATAAATATGAGAAGAGTTCGACATACGCACAGCGATAATGAGCTTTTTCATACCGTCTCTTTCAATTCTTTTTTTACACCAAGTTAATCACGCATTACCGAATTCTAGTTTTGATATCTCCTCAAAATATGTTCCATCTGTGCATATGTTGAAATAAATATATATTATATAAATGTTGTAACAATGATGTCGTTTTCTTTCTGATGACTATGAAATCATTTTCGATATGCTATAAAGAGTGTTAACCTAATGAATGTCAATGAACATACGCAAAGGAGGTGCATCTTATGTTTTGTTGTTGCTTGTGACATTTCCAAATTCATGTCATTTGGACCATATTACCAATGTAGGCATTTCAGTAATTCCGTCAACCAAATAAAACACGTACGCCAAACAATGCCTATGTTTGCTTCGAAACAACACCGTTTTAAAAATGGTTACAGACGGCCCCTCGCATGTAAATTTATTTTTACTTAATTTCAATAAAAATGTTGTGTGTAGTGACCTAACGCATGGTTGTTGTTCGTTGATTGTGTTGTGTATTACACCAGGTAATGAAGTGCTTCAGAAGGTTGTACAAGACTTACACTATCAACCACAGAAGAGAAGGGCGACGGAGATCGAGCAGCTCGAGAACTACCAGAGAAAAGGACTCTATGTTGAAGACTAAAGAGACTGTCTTGCCACTTTCCACATCGGCGGCAGCTCCGCTGAACAATAACGCCAAGAAACCCGTTGACATTTTGTGACATTAGATGTGATGATGTCAAACGCCTTCCACTGTAAAACCTAGATGTGGCGTACCCTCTTTACACATTGACGTCAGAAACAGAGCTTCATCCTGCCTTGTATTAACTTTCTTACGACATATGTGATATCATTTTATTATGCTTTGTGTTGTTGAAGCTCCTATCCCACATATGTTGAAATAAACATTTTAAAATAAAATGTAATTAAAGGATAAAAACATAACTAGTATATCAATATTCATTAAACTAGATTATTGATACGTTTTTCACTCAAAGAAATGTCAGTATAGAATTGTACGTAATAACACATTTATTTCGCAATATATTTAAGCCGTTCCAACGTTTTATTTTGTAAACATTAATCTAAAATTAGAATGACTCATAAACGTGCAGCGTTATTTTGACTCTAGCAAGGGGAGCGACGAAGGGAATGCCGTTATATTTAAAAATCAGGAAATCCGTCCAGGTCCAGAGGACGTGCGTATTTGTTTCACTTTTGTTTGCGACACGAGGAATTTCAGTGAAATTCAAAGAAAAATTCTATTGATAATGATTATATGTGAAATACTTCTGTTTATTTTGATTTGTTTTATTTTGGGGGAATTAAAATCCAACATGTGTGGAATAGGAGCATTAAGAGTGTCGTTGTGTATTTGTTATTTTTATAATTTTAAGCATGTTTACAAAGCAAGCTAGATGGGAATTTAGTAGTTATAGTGTTAAATACACTGCATGAAATAATATTACATATGGTTCGTTTCGATGAAGACTTTGTGAACACGCGGATGTTTTATCATTATATAAAAATAAAGACATATGAAGTGTATACGTGTAACAAAGTGACTTTTAAAGAGCTTGTGTGCATAATAGTCATTTAAATGCAATTCCATATATATGTATATTTATGAAGAATTAAACGTACATTGATCATTTAATATTTGTACTTCTATTACAATTCAACCCAATACAAAGACAATACCGACCTTAATTGCAGGTTACGTCTATACTTAAAAAGCGTATTCAAAGGTGCGCGTGCCCTTGTAACCGAGGGTCCCGCAAGGTCGACAGACGCCGGAAGAGCACAACCTTGACCTTCATGCAAGCGGATGTAGTTTGCAGTAAAGGCCAACAGAAAAGAGGACGTGACCACGCAAATGATGGTTCTTCCTTACAAGCTTTTAGAACATCGCCGGTAACTTACGTATTTGTCCACAAATAATGAATATTTTACATCCAAATCTTTAAAAACTAGCTACACTGTCTAATCAAGTCGACACAGATAAAGTAACAGTTATCCGTTACTTAAAACGAGTATCATGTCATTGTAACATTTGTATATGCAAAGACTTAACTTTCCGAAAACTGCAACATGAATTAAAATAGTCAAAACAAACTAAGGGGACACTTTAGTATGCTAAAATGCCTACTTACTCAGATATGTAATTCTGAAATGTTATTGTATCACATTCTTCGGACATTGGAATCTAGATGTAACTTCTAGTATCACGATTAACGAAAATTCGATGGCAGTAAACAGGAACGCATGACGTATACTATTTAGGCGTATTTTGTTAAATGCTTCTGTAATTTTAGTTTGATGTTGAATAACAAAAGCTTATTGAAACAGACTATTTAACAAATAGGTCGTATCGTTTTTCTTGAATACGTGTATGCCTGATCCTGTCAAATATTTGATTCAAAAGAAAGCCGAATAACCATTTACAAAAAACAATTATTAAAGGACCGTTTTAACAAAGCGTATGCCAAAATAATTATTACGCGAGATATTTAAAGCTAAAACCTTTTTTTAACTAAGAAATATAATAATCCGGAAGCGTAAATCGGTCATAAACAATGTATGTACGTATAAACAAATCACTTTTACGAATAAGCGATGGACGCCAAACCTTTTTCGGCACCTATATTGTATTCTTATTAGGCTTATTTTTAGTAATGCTTCGCTAATTCGTAAGTTTGACATTCTGTCTGATGTTATTTAACCATCTTTAATTGAGGTATTTACGAAGTATTTGATACACAAAAAACAGACATATGTCCTTGAAGGAAAAGGGTACGGTAATTCTTGTATTTTTAAATGTCCTAACTTGTATATAGAAAATATGTTCGCTTTAACATTTACCTAATTTCCCTGTTCGTGTCTAACAATTATTAAAGATATTCATTTAGTGATTTGTCAATAAACAAATTTTTGTCTTAATGACAATTTGACCTTCTCATTTTAAATGAATGTTTTGACATTACAGAACGGTGCTGAAACCATCCAAATGATGTCATTGACGAGGGGTGAAGACAATTATGTTGACGATATGACAAATGTTTAAAAAAGTTTGAAATGTTGTGCCTTTTAGTGACGTTCATTAATTTCTATTTTTCATTAGTAAGTTTCACTGCAATTGACGTTGCTGTCTATAAAACCGTTTACATTTAGTGAAACCTATGTATACAAAAATGTTTACATTGCGTGTAAACTACGTACACATTGCTTGGAATTGTTTATATTGAGTGTAATCGATGTTTACAATGTACATTACTGGAAATTGTTTACACTGTGTGCTAACCACGTACACATTGCTGAAAATTGTTTACATTGAGTGTAACCTATGTATCCATTACTGGAAATTGCTAACATTGAGTGTAATCTATGAATACATTACTGGATTTTTTTACACTGCGTGAAAACTATGTATACATACTTGGAAATTATTTGCATTGAGGGTTACATATATACACATAGCTGGAAATTGTTTACCTCAAGTGAAACCTATGTATTAAACTGATAAACGGGAAAGCCCTCAGGAAGCATAGCCTGCACGAGAAAACAGCAGCCTCGGTTTTATTGAAGCTGTTCATCAGTGGTAATGGATGATGTCACACCACTGACGCCCCCTAGCGCATGAGCAGAGCATACATTGCTGGAAATTGTTTACATCGAGTGAAACCTATGTAGACATTGTTGAAAATTGTTTACATAGAGTGAAACCTATGTTTACATTGTTGGAAAGTGTTTACATTGAGCGAAACCTATGTATACATTACTGAATTGTTCTACATTTAGTAAAACCTATGTATACATTACGGGAAATTGTTTACATTGAGTGTAAACTATGTATACATTGCCGTCAAGAGTTTACATTGAGCGTAAACTATGTATACATTACTGGATTCTTTTATACTGAGTGAACACTATGTATACATAACAGGAAATTATTTGCATTGAGTGTACCATATGTACACATAGCTTGAAATTGTTTACATCGAGTGAAACCTATGTATACATTGTTGAAAATTGTTTACATCGAGTGAAACCTATGTATACATTGATATAAATTGTTTACGTTGAGTGAAACCTATGTATACATTGATAGAAATTGTTTACGTTGAGTGAAACCTATGTATACATTGTTGGAAATTGTTTACGTTGAGTGAAACCTATGTATGCATTACGGGAAATTGTTTACTTTGAATGTTAACTATGTATACATTGTCGGAAAGTGTATGCATTGCGTGTAAACTATGTAAACATTACTGGAAATTGTTGACATTTAGTGTAAACTATGAACACATTGCTGGAAAGTGTATACATTTTGTGCAAACTATGTATACATTGATGGACATTTTAAGCACTGAGTGTAATAGATGTACACATTGCTGGAAATTGTTTTTGTGTCACCTATGTACACATTGCTGCAGGAATGTTTGATGTAATGTTTGTAAACAACGTCTGGTTTGAGTCGACAATCATATGTGTTATGTGTTTTATGTATATATCCATGTATATTATATCTTGAAGTCATGTAACGGGTGTGAAGCAGCTGTCTTAATTTATATTGCCTTGCTCACATTTAAAACATACATGTATAAGTTGATAAGGAGGTCAACTGGTAATGAAAATATAATAACCTATAATATGTTTATATATCCTGATGACTTCAATAAGAAATCAAATATTTATGTTTATGTTGTCAAAGTTATTTGATTAAATGTTTACAATTCAATTCGTTATTCATTAATTGGATTATATTCTTTTAATTAGCAATACGCTAATTGATGTTTGTTTCATTGTCAAAAAAGCTCCCTAAATTGAACTTGTTCAGCAATTGTTGAAGGTCTGAAGTATAGCTATATTATTCTGTTATCGATAGCACCCTTTTGAATATAAACATTTTAAATTACTAAGCTCATTGATGTACATTTCATGGGAAGAATACATATGAAGTATACTTTAAGTACACACCTTTATTCTTGTAATACAAATACAATATTACGTACCATAGAAAGACCTAGAGCGGTGTAGCTCTAAGTGCGACCATATTTCAATCGAACTAAGAGACACTATGGCTGTTAATGTAACATTGCCTGCCTGTATTTAATTTCCTAATCATTTGGTAGAGAATTTTTTGTTTTCTGGGGTCATGAATTTTATGATTATTTACATCCACTCATGTGCTAGGAAAAAGGCGTTGGTGGTGTGGTATCTTTTATAACAATTGAAGATCAATTCTGATAAAACCGAGGCCGCTATTTTTCCCCATGCAGGCTATGCTTGATGAGAAGATTTTACCCATGTTCAATTTAATTAAGTTGTATCTAAAATACGTAAGACGTACCAGTAAGAGACTAAGTAGCATCTGCAGGTTTCTGTTTAGTAGCCAAATTGGAGATCAGTTGACTGTGCACTGAATAAAAGAAGAAGAAAAGAGAACTATCACAGTTGTGAGAAGGTAAACTTGCTTACACGTATACTGCCATATTGTTATATAATCTTCAACATGTTTAATTAAAAACAAAAGGCCAAATGAGGATACAATGCGTACAACGTGACGATTTTTTTCAAAACAAGCGACTAATTGACACATGGTATGGAAAATAATGTTTGTTAGAGACGATCTGTCTAAGGAATTGGACATACTGTCAGCATCTTGGTTGGTATTAAGAGGGCTTTAAATTCAATTTTCATTAAGTAAGACTAATACGGCTATGTGAACTTCCGTCACGGCACTGATGAGCTCGTTACCCAACACATATTGTGGCATTATAAAAGACATAGGAATGTATGGCAATTTCAAACGTTCGTTCAACTCCATACACGATTTCGTCAATAAATAAATTCGAAATAGCAGAAGTAGGAAATATGTAATGTGAATTTTTATAAGAAATATAAAGTACTCAAACCCATGTTTGTTTCGCTTTTTAACATTCAGTACTGACTAAACATAGATTTCAAAACAGAAACTGTACAAATGGTTAGACTAAAAAGCTCTACCACAGCCTTTAAACCACAATACCATACACTTAACTAATGTTATTTTTCTTAAATCTTAATATATTTATAACTGGGCGAAACATATGTATATTTCCACAAAACATTTTCTGTAAAAATATCTTTTATAAATGTAGCAATGTGCGATCTTGTATTCATGTATACATGTACTACTGAGTCATAATAGAAATAACATAAAATACTTTTTACGGCATAAACAAACAGTTACAACGTGGACTCGTACGTATAAGTGGTAAAGGGTACTAGATGTCGCTTTATTTATCACTCGTTTGTATAAAAACCGGCTTTGGCTTATAATTTTACAATAAACAGTTAACTCTTTTTTTCAAAGGGAAAAGTAAAACAATCAAAAACTACTTTTCACTTTTTTTCTTATAATCTTTAAATGTTTATGTAGATTTTGTTAAAGTAAATCTACTGCTGTTTTCTCGTGCAGGTTATGCTTCCTGAGGGCTTTCCCTTTCATCAGTTTAATATTACTTACTACAGCTTGTGTTTAGTGCCTGTGTGGCGGCTGTAAAAAATCGCCCCGTACTACATCATTGTGTAGTCATATTTGTCTGGTCCTCAGGGATCATGGAGTGTACATGTATGTTGTTTACATTTGAAAATGGAGTTCTGCTCATGCGCTAGGGGGCGTCAGTGCTGTGGCATCATTCATTACTACTGATGAACAGCTTCAATAAAACCGAGGCTGCTGTTTTCTCGTGCAGGTTATGCTTCCTGAGGGCTTTCCCTTTCATCAGTTTAATGTAATAAAGACAAAATAATATAGAATTGTTAATGTTGAAGATTATATATGGGTGTAATTAAATGTATAAAATAAAAGCTTCGTAAAATAGTTAATAGAAATTTGAAATAGTATAAATAGATACGTGTACTACAATTCAAAACAACACTACCATAATCACTTCGAATTCGACGCATGATTAAACAGTGACACTGTTATAGTTTTATTAAGAGCAAAATATGACGAAATGTTGTACGGATCTTAAATACCTTTCATTCTAGCTTTTGAGAACATAATGTGAAACATTATTGCAGACCAAGTAGACGGAGTTTATGAATAACGTAATGATTTACTTGTTTAAGTTGATGTTTGCGAATCAGCTAAATGGCTGCAAAAAAAAGCTACATACTGGCCCTTTGCTAGGTACGGCCTAAACACTCCTGAATACTGCAAAACAAAAAAGGTTTAACCTCAACTGTATGTGGTCCAACAGACCATACTGCTGAGACGGCGAAAATTATTCCACTACTAGTTTTATTAGAGCTTGATCTAAATATTGAGTTTACGCAATTTAATAAGCCTTGCCTAAATTCTCATTGGTCAAGGTACAATTTAACCCCTAGGTCGAATGCGAGCCTAAACAGCTTCGCCAAAAAACCCCAATATGACATTATACGTAAAATGCATGAAAACAGGGTGTCAACTTAGTTATTTTCTCAAGGACATATAATGGTTTCCCCTTTTGCATAAAAAATGACAAATACAATATAAAGTGTATCAGCCAGAAAACAAATGACATGTGTTACAATTTCGTATTGAAGTCGTCATAAAGATTGCTAAGATGTACGAAGTTAGCGCGATTATTCTTGGAAAATGATGTATTTTCTCGAAGACTTGTCAACCGCTACAGACATTGGCGTCAACATCTCTGTGAACAGTTAAAAGGGTGTAAATTAAACTCAACTTAAAACATAATCTATTTTTGCGGGTGTTAAATGTTTCTTATTAAACATAACAATGATATTCACACAAAACCATACGTAAGTGCACATTTATGTTTTTCGTTCAACAATTTACAACATGATATGTAAGGGATTGGTAATCTTTGTTTAAGTGCAGGCACACAACAGCGTATGACATCAACATGTGTGAGCGTATGCTCAGGTCAAGTTATCGTTTGGACATGTTCATAAGTTATCAGCGTTTGCGATCGTTTAACATTTACGTTACGCATTCGCTAAACATACGTACGCCATATGCTTAATACACTAGACATACGGTTAATATGCTAAAGGTACCCTAAAAGTACAATACTTATACGTTATACAGAGGCTGTCAATATGCTGTTTGTAAAGTAATGTCGCCGAAAGATCGGGTTTAAATACTTGAATGTTGTGCGTATAAGTAGGTTTTTGTTTCTCAGAAATTTGCATTCGTTTTGAAGTTTGCATACGCTATTGTGTGACTGCACCTTTAGAAGATTACTCTGTTATTTACGCATGTATGTTCCTTTGATGTCTACAATACAATAAAATAAAAACGTATTGCACAACGAACAAAGGGAGAAAAATATGAAATATATTTATTAAACAGAGGGGGGCCTTGATACCACATTTAATGAAAACATACACAATTGAATGATATTGCTCAATGCACTGTTCCGCAAAACTGCAATATCCCCCCTTTCTGTACTTTCCTTATGTTCATGTGATAAAGTTTATCACAAACAGGATGTATGCTTTCTTTTGTATTAACTTTGTCAGACTGTCAACTAACAATCATAAGGCTTATCCATTGGATTCAATTTGACCATGCACTGTTATAAATGATAATGATTAGCAGTTGTGGAACTGTTAATTGTCCACCATATAACCGGATTTGTTCCAAGACAAAAGGTGGTTCATTTGAACTCTTTGACTATTTCATTGGATTCTTGATTGTATTTGTTATAACTTTAATTTAAAATTGTTAATAACAAGACATTATCGCACATATTTAGTTGTGTTGCCAATTTTTAGTTTTTTAAAAGGTATCTATAGTCGCAATGCAAAGTTGTCAACCAGTTATCGCCTTTTAAAATAACGCTACATTGCAAATTTGCACAATCACATCGTATGTACCGTCTTATAGTCTATCATATTGGGTCATAATCGATTTGCACCTATTATGCAACGAAAAATACAACAACAAAACAACAACAACAATTCAAAACAACAAGAATAGCCTCAAAAGACGGAACATAGAAAAGTTTTAATCAAACATTCTATGCGTGTACCTAATAACGTGCGTGTCACCGACGATGACAAGCACGTGTTGTGTCACACTGATACACGCCTCTGACGAATCTGCAACAATGCTACTTTCATCGCTTAATAGTATGTTCTGAGACCTACATGTACTACGAGTTAGCAGAGAAAATGCCTACGTTGTGCTTTAAGGTCGGTGCTCTTCTTGCAAACGTCTTCTGGTTCTCTAGACATACGCATGCACAATAATAGAATAACATAATAGCATTGATATTTACTCAAATTAAAACACTGCTTTTATATCCAAACCCAAACCAATATACTTCCAAGAAATATTTCCTTCCCAGCTGCTTTTGATTAGATTTTCATACATCAAATTACAATTCCCCGTAAGGATGATACAACAACGTGTTCAGTACGTTAGCATCGATGTAAGGTACCAGGGTGAATAACAAAAACAACCTAATGTCACGTAATATCTTAAAACATATTTTATTAAACTTATCAGTTCTAGCTTCGTCAAATGGCCACATGAAACAAAGACAAACTGTCAATTTTGAATGCATTGAATAGAAACAAGCTACATTGATGACAGACCTTGTTGTTTTAATTTATTTTATACAAGTTGAAGAGAACCTTATATTATTTCACAATGCTTAACGTTTGTACAGGCGTTTACAATTATACGTACTATTCAGGACACGAAATAAACTTAAATAAGTATCAAGTACGTAAATAAATGACGTCTTCATACATATTATCAGTTTCATTGTCTTTCAAATTGTTGGAAATAACGTGGTTTTCTGATTATGTAATTTTTTGTTTACGAATATTTAAAAACATAACCTACTTTGATATGTGTTTTAAAAAGCCACCCTGTAAATGTTGCAACGTAATACAAATTAAGCTTTTTTAGAGTACGAAAAACAGTTTCCGACTTTCGTTAGGTAGATTTAACTTTAAACCATTTTAATACCCACGGAGATGATGGCAGTACATTAGTATGTCAAACTCGTTAGACTTATTTTCTCAGATAAACATAATTTTCTATCCACGTGTCAATAAGTCGAGTGTCGTGCTGTTTTGTATGCATTGAAGCCTTTGCTTAGGCTTGTATTACAATAGTGCATTGTACCTTTGTGTGATCCTTTGATGATACATCTTGGTTATTGTTTGACTCTGCGTTTGTGGAAGATTCAAAGAAAACAATGTCTAAAACAAAAACAACAAGATTAAATGACGTTAAAGACATTAACGCTACTGTCTTCAAAAACCTTCATTACAAGACTAAGCATTAGCATAAAGTGCAATAAATACCATCTGAATGAAGAAAATTGACTTTTTAACGTGCTGGTCAGGACATCTTTGACATTTCGAAATATAGCACTAAATTAACAATTTGCGGTTGTTAGTAGTTCGTATTCATACATTTATAAAGGCAGGGCTTTCTATCAAAAGGTCTTAATAAAGTACAGCTAAACTAAATATGGTTTCAGATGAAAGTATAATGTTGCCGAGTCGAAGGAAATCGCTTAATTGAGATTCTGTCAGCTTGTCTAACACTTCTATGGTATCGCTTGTCACTGCACCACTAGTTTTTTTCCTGTGGTAAGTTCTTCAAGTTATCCTATTGTCATGTGCAAGAGGGACATTTGCTTAGCAATGTATAGTGTAAGTTTTCCATGTTATGTGTCGAATGGATTTAAGACGATTATAAATGTGCATGCTCCTGAAAGGTTTGGCAAAAACAAAACTCAATTGGTAGCCTAATATGTTTGTATGAAGACATAAAAACAATACACCAAATCAAGGTCTACATTCAATAGAAGTACATTTACAACAACAACAACACCGCCATCACCACCGACAACAACAAAGGAATACGATTGGGTCTGTAAAATAACATGTTTGTATAAAATGTATATAAACAAAATTTATGCATGGTTCATCACATAAAACGTACGTCAAAATGTAATGTAATTAATATATGTAAGTAGGTCTACCACGTATGTTTTTAATTTTGACATTGGAGTCCATAACATTAGACACACTACGTACATTTTAAAGATATAAATATGAAATACTATAATCCATAATGTGAGCTTGACTTGTCTTGTATATCGAGGTAAAACATATTTGCAGCAAAAGCTCAAGTGAGTACTTGACATAAATACTTAAGCTGTGCATACAGTCCTGTGCCTGCCTATATCTGGCTACGACTGTAGAATGGGGCTAATTGCGGCCCGACGTTATTTTATAAAAACGACGTCAAAGTTGCGCAATAAAATTTCGTGAATTGTTTATTACCAAAAATGGTCGTTGTTTGGCTTTTAAACAGTATTCAAATTAAAATAATAGAAAAATACTCGCAAAAACAAATAAAAACAAGCACGAAGTTCATTTATAATCGATTAAGTTTAGAAGATGACAAAAATCGAATCGACCCAGGACAATCAAACAGACCATGCTCGCTGCTGTCAACACGTGAAGAAAACAATTAGGCGATAGTTGGGTTGATGTTGATGTAAATCCCACATACACTGATATTGCTGAATACATAAAACATGCCAAATTTAGAAATGATACATGTGGATGTCAAGATTTGTATAATAGTCAGCCCTGCAGCAGTGGTTGATTTTGACAGTGTCATTAAAACACGGGACCGTTGCCTTGTAATGGCCTGTGAGGAGCTTGATATTTTTCCATCATCGGACACCCATGCCTTTTACCATACTCACGCTACGTATGAATGAAGAGCTAACGTAATGAATACGACGTGGGTATCCGACGATGGATATTTGTATTAAGTCTCAATTATTTGCCCGTAGAAAAGTAGGGGGGGGGCAACTTGTGCAAAGAATCACAAAACTAAGCAAAGGCAGAGAGCTAATCAAAAATATTTTTTTAAGGGTCAAAGGGCTCAAAGGGTATGTCGAAAGACATTTTGTTTCATTAATACAATTGAAAGGAAAAAGCTTCAGGCAATAGCTTCATCCTTGGACACTGATGGTCTGACTGCTAGTGTTCGTGGGCTAAGCAAGAGAAAGCCACCAAACAGCCTGTCTTACACTGACACCATCAAACAATTTATTGTTCATTATGCCAATGGCAATGCTTTACCACTTCCTGGTAGGCTACCAAATGTGAAGAAATCAATCGTATTACTATTGCCAACTGACAAGTCCATGGCAAATATTTACCAAATATATTTGCAAAGTGCAGCTGAAATGAGCTACAGATGTATTAGCTCATGGACATTCCAAAGATATTGGGTAGAGCTATGTTTGGGGCAACAATTTGTCCCAAAACTTTATTTTGGTGGTTGGCTTACTCTAGAAGAAAAGACATCAACATTACAAAGCTATGAACTTCACCTAAAATTGGTAGATAAACAAACATAATATTACAAACTACAGTCATATACTGCCAAACAAAATGTAAACAGAGTAACAGTACAGCATTTTACAATGTTAACAATGTATTAATTTATGTGACAGTCTAAATACAATA
>Ga0224511_10001779_pt1 | contig 13601 bp, 6 predicted proteins | sample SF_May12_sed_USG_2_FD_169988 | JGI IMG/M metagenome (GOLD analysis project Ga0224511, IMG submission 169988) | Sediment microbial communities from San Francisco Bay, California, United States - SF_May12_sed_USGS_8_1 | ecosystem: Environmental > Aquatic > Marine > Sediment | place: USA...
AATGAGGGTTTTGTTTCATTTAATATGACTAACATAACAGTGTTTAAAAAAGGTTGTGTGTTTAGACAATCAACTGGAAATAGTAACCAGACACTTAAAGCCATTCAAATGTCTTAGCATTGACATTTTTATAAAATTTAATGCTATAAAACACAATTAAAATAGTTCATAATATTATTATTGCAATACAATGTATGTACGTGAAACGAACGCTGTAGCATATACGTTGGTGTTATTGTGTTTACGTAGATGCCTTTCATATATTTTATTCAGAAGCTTTCTTATTCCAAGGGATTGAAAACCATCTTTGCAAGCAGTATCAGATTATAAAAACTGCAAATAGATTGGCATCGAAATTAAAATGTATGTGAAGGATATGACAGATGTGGTGCCAGACGACAGTTAATAATAGATGAAAAATTTCATATAACCATTTACAACTATTGAGAACCCAAAATATGACAGCATAGAATATGACGGTTACCCTCTTTTTTGTTCACAATTACTGATTTATAATGCATTTGGTACTATCCTTAATTTGAAACTTTTAATTTAGATATTAAACGAGTCATGCATGTTACAACACATGTTCTTTCCTTTTCTTGTTTGTTTACACAATGCATGATTGATGTTGCATTTCGAAAAGACGAAAACGCGTCGTTTGATTTTGCAGATAACTGTGCATTTAGATGAACACCAAAGCCATTTAAACGCCATGTTTATTGCACGTCAAGGTGTGGATTTCAATTAGGTGAAAAGCCAGTGCATCTTATAGAAGAGAAAAACGCGAACATTTGCGTGCGTCGTATAAATTATTTAAACGCACATCGAATGGTTTCTGATATTGATGAACGATAAAATCTTTGCAACTGTTATGCACGTGAAGCCAAGTAAATTGAAATTTGCAAACATTCTGCGCTGCCAATCTTTGAAAAGTAATGATGCATATCTTTAGGTTTCTATTTGTCATTAAAAGAGCTAAGCAAACAATGTTTGAAACACTTCCTTACTGTTCGTTTGAGACTAAACCTCTCTACTTTCTAGCCGTATACTATATATCGTCGATGTTGACAACATTCAGACATGTACATGTAAAAATATCTTTGTTACGATCACCTTGTCTTGGTTTGTGCTTGTTACCAATTTAATATGTGTTCATGTTTTGGCAAGGAGGGATAGTAACATGTGAGACATCAATAAATGATGGACGGCCGTATACTGATCTTTTCGAAGTGATGACTTTTTTGCTTTGAAGATGAACCAAATAATGCAAGAGTGGACTAAGAACGTAATTTTAAGGCGAGTTACCTGTACTTATAATTGAAATTGTAATTCAAGCAAACATTTTTAATATTTAGGCAGACTTTATACATATCTTCCTATTTTTGTCACCAATTTCGATATCCGTATCTAAATTGTGATAAATAAAAAGCTTTACGAAATTAATTTCAAGACATGGCTATGAAAAATGGTACGTAATTAATTATCACGACTGGTTACAAACAGCTTTGTCATTTCCTGTGCGCTGCCAGTAATCCATAAATATGTGGTCTTTTCTTGGTGTGGTTTCCTTGTCGTGTGATTGGTACATGTATAAACCATTGGGCGGAGAGAGATAATGTAATCAAGAGTTACAAAAAACATAATTAGCTTTTGAGGTGTTTCTTTAAAACAGATATTCGCATGGACTTAATGTACACTTGAAAACCACGCGTTTTGAGAGATTCTTTACGATATCAAGTGTCCCGCTCTCTATGTATGAACAGTGGTATCGATTCTGAGTGATTATCAGTTAAACATAACATGCACAACATTACTGTCATTAACAGACAACCTTCACCCTCGGGTCTACGGTAGGGCATGATTTCTTTTCTAATTATCTATTTACTGCGGAAATAACATATCTGATAAAAGATTCGTGATTGCTTTATATCCACACTGACAAATGTCAGAAGGAGACCAATATATTTTTTATTGTACGATGATTTTCCTTTCACAACGCCTGATTAATATTCCGGCAAACGCTTTTTTACATATCTCCATAATAATCGATTACGGTTATCACAAGAAATACAACAACAACAACAACAACAACAACAACAACAACAACAACAACAACAACAACAACAACAACAACATTTTCCAAGCGAAAATAAAATTACTTTTTGGAAGGAATACTTTATAATCATGATCAATTATTACAAATGTATATGAACGCTGACTTTCTTTTCTTATCGGTTCACGGATATTTGTTTAAGTTGATCATACATGTGCAATAAATCCCTAGAGGGATTCTAATTTCTCATTGTATATGTATGTATTCATACCATATAGGATGTGCTCCCTGTAGACTACATGTGGTAAATGTCGTTGTAGAAATATCATTAACCACATTGTCAAAATTATCCATTAAATAATTTTTAGCCTCAAATTGAGCCTGCGAAGTTGCTGGTATTAATATAATTTTAAGAGATGTTCAAACAAAGAATGTTGTAAACAATGTAGATATGTCATGTTTAAGGGCACCATGACAAAATGGCCCGTACAAAAACTAGCACAAGGAACAACACTAAAACTCGTACAACATCACGACGCAACAGACATTTAGACAAACTATATTTTTGTGTTTTTCGGATTTTTTTTTCTTTTTATTGATAATTTCTTAAACGAATTCTCCAAGAAATGTTGCCGCCTTGGTACGGTCAATGACTTTCATTGGGAGTTTAAACCAGTTTTAAGCTATAGCAAACCTCACAGTTTCTCAACATTTCTTGGAGAAGAAAAAGAAAGAAAAAATGCATTTAATCTCTCCAAAGACAATATCATATGTTCGCAAATCTATGTTCTAAGTATGAGGACATTAGTACGTATGAGAAATATGTATATGAAAGTATGTATGAGAAATCAGTTTAATAGATAAAAAATGTAAAACAATGGAGAAAAAACACATGCACAAAACAGTTCAGTCAGAATGGCTGTTACGTCGTGTTGCTCTGCGTGTTTCGTGCTGTTGTAGGGGCCATATTGTCATGGTGCCCTAAAACTTGACCAATCTACTGATTGCTACATTTTGTCTTTGTCACGTTTATTCGTGAAAGTCTTGAGATAATATACTTAAACGACAACAGAGCCGTATGTAAGTTTAAGAGGTCTGATTCATATGACACCCATAAATCGTTTTATATCACAGAAGTACTAATATCACCTTTGCGAGCGAAATAAATTGTATTTTAGAAATCTCTAGAAATGACACATGCGTGTGATGTATGTTATACGAAAGAAATGAATTCAAATCATTTATACGATATAAAATATGTTTTGCAGCAAGACATTAAGCAAACATACATTGAAGTACGCCTTATGGTTAACACAAACCTTGAGAGAGAGCAAATATCTCACAGAGTATAATTTTCGGTTCTCTTAACTTTAAAAGTGACATAACAATAAGCACGGATTGTAGGACATTTTTAGGCGATGTTCAAATAATGAATTCAATTAATTGTTAAAACAGTTTTTGATACATAAAGGGCAGCATATAAATTCGGAAACAAACACAAAAATCCCGTTTTGTTTCAATCAAGTAGTCATTTAAGTGTAATTGAAAAAACATGTCGTAGATAATAAACAATTGAAATATACGCATTTATTGATGTACTCAATGGTTTGGAAATGTGGTTTCTTTTGAACGATAATTTTGCCTCTATGCTCGAATGATCATCTTTACACATATACACACATGTTTAACATAGAAAATGTAGGCTGATACAATAGAAGTCGTTTCTTTGAATTAGACTTTTATATACGGGTATAGTATGCCATTTTTATGTATGGCGCTCGTTGGTCGTCCATCTTTCTTCGAACATCTCTTCCATTTATTTTTCTATAATTCTTAGAAGTATCTATCGGTAAGATGTTTCTTCATTGAAGCATAAGTTTACTACCAAGTGCAGACTGGCAATGATTTATTGGATCAGTAAAGAACCTCAAGTCCTAAACAAAGCATATTAGTATGGAGTTCTGTAATGTTTATAGTCACCTTGTGGCATATACGTCGACTATCTTGTCGTACTGACGTTGGCTGATCTGTTGCCAAAGTTAAGAGCAGATTTATACATACCGTGATACGTGTTACATTTGTATCCCTAAACTGTTATGTGTTCCTCTGTGTATTTTGTGTCTTTGTAAACGGTTTCGCCAAAGAAAAAAAAACAGTATTGCAACCTAGTTTATACGAGGCCGCATATGTACACCAACTCTGCAGTGCAAATGACAATTTACTTATATGCTCCGGGTATCCTTTAGTGCATATTGATGATTGACATAGCTTTTGTTCTAGTACAAATTGTGATTTGAATTTATTAGTTGCTTAACGTTACACTTCATATGCACAAATGATTATTGCTTTATTTATACCAAGGCGTTTAAATGTTGTATATTCATTCTTTGCCATGCTTGTGGGAGTTGACTATGACCAGCGTTTTATATTTACATGGTCTAATGTTTGTTGCATTGCTGTGTGTGACCAAATACTGTGTATTGTATTAAAAAACAATACGTACGGGTGTAATGTAAACAAGCTGAAATATATGCAGTTGTTATATAAATTGAATCGATGTTAAAAATATTGTAAACAATGTAGTAAGCTTAATAGTCAATATCATAATCCGAAAATAAGCAATCATCGAACCAGTTTGTTATTCGAGAAGTTTCGCTGAGAGGCGTTGATTTCATTAACGGCGATTTATTTTATGCGTGTGAAGATGTAAATGTTAGATTACATGGCCATACGAAGGGCGCCACAGACGTAGTTACCACCTTTTTGGCCGGAAATGTGCATATAAACTAGCACATCACAGTTTATTGTTTGAGGTATGTAATTTTTAGTATTGTCAAACACCCTTTAAATAAATACAATATGTTGACAAAATATGTCTTTCCTGTTTCAAACAAAACAACAATCATAGTACACGTATACGATGTTTGTCCAAATTAATGTTAAACGAGTTCATAATCCATCGACATTGGGCCAGAAATATTGTTTGAACGATGTGTTGTAAATAAACCTTTATCAAATGCATTGTCCTGTTTTACTTTGTACGTAATCTGCATTTTTTTTGTAAAATGTTAGACGGAATAATAACATTCTTTCTTTTTCTGAAGATCACATTTCTTGTTCGCTTCTCAAAAGTTAAATATTACTGATAGATCTGCTATATGTAATAAACTTCGTCCGAAAACACTATTTATATTATGCAGTTAAAATATATTATCCAAGAAGCGCTTCCTGTTGTGATGATCAATAAAACGTATGTTTCCTAGCCTTGCAATGAACGAATAGAAGTAGTTTTGCTCCGTTGTTATTACGCTTTACATAATACACATCGTAACCTGTGTATGTCTAGAAACAAAAAATTTATCCAAGTAATTCAAGTTATAGACTTGTTCTTCGTACAAAACATGATTTTATTTGGCCATTTCTTCCTTTCTTTTCTAATGCTTCCCGTGTGTGTACGTAAGGCGTGCCTGTTTCTCTCATTCCCCTTTCCTTGGAATAATTTATTTTGACTATTTGACTACTCCTGTCATGGTTTGATAGGCGAAAAAGTATTGTACATTTATTACCTCAACAATACTATGGAACAAAGGCTTGGCCAATTTTCCTCTATTTCATATTTGTGATAAACAACCTCGTAAAAGCCTTGATTTTAAATTACATACTCACGACCGCTGTCAGTGGCGAATTTAGGAATTGACCTAGGGGGGTTAAGTCGAACCAGTGTTCTCCTCTTAGTGTATGGTACTTTTAGGTATTTCATATAGTCATTAAAATATGTGGTTACATGTACATTATTGTTAATATAATTAATATAATAAATATGTTATAAAGCTTAACTTTCAAAAAACAATTTATGTATTGGCCATAAGTTTTGACGGTTATATTATAAGTTATCGTACTTTGGTCAAGGTTTGTGTCATATTCAATTTACACTGTGTTAATAGTACACAGTGAATAATGCGAGCGAAAAGAAAGACATTAACCGTTGTGGACATTAATAACATAGGTCGGCGACCCCTGGATTCGCTAGTGGTTGTGGTTGTGTATTTTATTTTTTTCAACCTGAATTGCTGTTCTCCAAATATATATTTAGTACGCGATTTTACCGTCAATGCCATAGCTATTTTTATTTTGGTCGAGGATTGTGTTGTTTACAATTCATAATTCCTTGCAATACTTCTTCTGCAGCTAGTCTTTTAATTTCTTTAAACAATGGGCTTCTCTTTTTTTATGATATCTGATAATCTTTCTTCTATTAAACAATTTATATTTTATTGAACAAAACTCACTGCCACGATGGATAATTAGCTTAGTTCCAACGTATAAAAGATCACACGAACTTATATTTTGAAAATGGAAGAAAAACTGATTAATATTTTTACTGACGACATGCATTGCCCTTAATGATCCAAAAATCGTAAAAAAGTTGTGATTTGTTTAAACTGTTTCTTAAAGAAAGAGATGGCTCAGTTAAAAATGTTGAATTTTTTTTTGACAAAATTATATTATTTAAAGATGCTATTTCTGTATAATTAAGGTCAGAATTGTTTACATCGTACATTTTAACCACATTTAAGCAGTGAAATATACTCCCGCAAATATGAGAAACTGCCATATATGGTTATCCATGCATGTAAAAAAATACAGAAAAAATGAAATTGTTAAAAATGTGTGGCTCGCAAATTCGGCTTTGTTTCTTTATGTTTCCTTTTAAAAAGCTTAACTAAAATCGATACTCTCAGTTGACTCGGTGGTGCAGAGTTAACGCATTTGCTTTGAGAGCAAGAGGTTTCAGGTTCAATACCAAGGGACGGCAAGGGTTTTTATGTTTGATTTTTCGTGTTGTTCTTGTTGTGTTTTTACATTTTTTGCACCAAAACACATTATTTTTCACACAATGTTGACCAATTATAAGGGTAAAAAGATACAAACATAGCACCATTAAACATTAAAACATACGATCAATACAATGTATCACATAAGGTATATTCCTAACGATGCTTTCTTAAAAATACGTATGCATGTTCATACCTTAATGCTTCTCGTAAGCCCTTGGTATCGTCATACAGTAAATAATTCAGTTTGCGTTGGTGGGAACAACCTAGCATATTCTGTCCAGTGGGACTCATACATTTTGACGTTGACTTTATACGAGTTATAATAAGAATGAGTAACTGTACCATTGTAAATATTAGGAAATATTTTGCAGTTCCATCTCTTAAATTATAACCTTATCCATTGTAATCAAATGCAAATATAATTTCGTATTTTCATTTTTTAAAGCTTTTTATGTTCTCTAGTAATCGTAGGATTAAACGGACTCCACTGAGGTCTATTTGTGTAACACACTTAAAACGTTATCTTTCGAAAACCTGTTTCGTTATTGTTGTCGACGAGTGTATGGAATAGCTGTCAATATTGTGATACCTAAATAAGGCTTTTATCGGTTGACAATTCATTTTTAATTTATATATGTTGTTACTAACGATTTTCCCTATTCATCAGATACATTCCAATTTTAAACCGCGTTGCCAGATCGATACAGCACATATGAAGGTACCACAAAATAAGTTTTGATATATTAAATACCTTGGAAACAAGAAAATATAATAGGTTTAAACGTTTTAAACCTTTCTTTTAACAGTGTGTTACACGACCATACCTCAGTAGTGTCCATATAATATGTTGATAACGTACAACCGGCTGCTGAAGTAAAACAGAACAGTGCTTCCATTAACGGGATTTTTCCCTCGTCTGAGGTAGGAATTAAATGCATCGGGAATTATCTACATAATGCGGTACTTTATTGTCTGCTACAAGTTTCCTGATTGCATTATATCCACACTGAACGTAACCAGAACGGACGAAATTAAGTTTGATGGTCTTTGTAGAAATAGTTGTTATTTCGTCATGCTATTACTACCAACTAAACGTCAGGACTCGGATGTCATTGAACCATACATTACATATATTTATCGACATCATAAAAAGTTGTCACCAATACCAACACTAAATAATATTTATTACCATTTTTCATAACACAAACTTAAAAAAAAACACTAAGAAAAGAGAAAAACCTCAAAAAGCATAGCATGCATAGGAAAATAGCAGCCTCGGTTTTATTGAAGTTGTTTATCAGTGGTAATAACAGATACTCTGACTAGACTCTACTCTGACAGTGACAACTATGGTGTTAAAAAGTTCGCATCAACTTCCGGTGCTGGTAAATGTTATCTTACACCCCCATGTAAGACGACTCGCGTGCGATGACGTCACGATTTTCCGTGCACTACTTTTGGACGAAATTGCATTTATTTTACTGAGTTCTGACCGTAAACAGTAGAAATAGTGTTACAATCCTTAAACATGTAATTAAACAGTACTCAAAATAACGGTTATCTGTCAATTTCAACTATATGACATAAATAAATGCAAGTTTCTAAACAATCGACCGTCGGAAAATCCTGTCGTCAAGTGCAATGACTTTGAATCCGGACACAAGGAAATCTTTTAAACTTACATGAAAAACACATCTTACCTTTTCAAGTTCGATGTTTTTGATGATGATTTGTAATAAATTCACATATTTATGTGAATAAATCACAATAAAACACTTTCTGAATGATAATGAATAAATCTTGCCGGGTTCTCGTTTGGTACGAACTTCAATAGGTACGCTTATTCATCCATCGTGTTATGCAAAATTCAGACAGATTATCCTGTGTTTTCACGAAAAGCGGTTCGCTCAATCGATTTATATGTTACCTGTTCTTAATAGTATCAAGAACTCTTGATAAAATATCCGAAAGAAATAGAAACACGTTGTTTCGAACGACAGACGATTTTATTTTAGAAAACGCATGTCCCATAGTCGTGACGTCAATGAATGAGACATCGCTACGCTCTGGTTTTACTATAAAGAAATAGGTCGCGCTGTTTGTTAATTGTTGTAGGCACCATAAAATTAAATGAAATAAAATATGCAAGAACAAGTATCTCGTCACCGCCTATGCTACACTACGTCCTCGGAATGGATTTTCCCATCCACACCAGGAACACATGCATGATACTTATAGTCTTCAATAAAGTCATATGATATTAAGGACATGTAGTTCAGAGTGACTGAATAGAATCATAAAGACCTACACATTATGATAGGTTCTTTACCTCTATTTTCTCCTACTCGATGTTTGTTGTTTTTTGTCTCGTGGACAAAGACCTTCCCTTAAGCTAGTGGACTACTTAGTTCCCATTAAGTATGCATGAGTTTATACTATTATACTTCATGTACCCCTGGGGACTACATGTGGTTTAAATAATTTGAAGTATAGAAACGGCGTTATGTCACAGGGCATTCAATGGTGACAGAGGTCCGTCAAATATTTAACACGACACTACACACTACACAGACAGAGAAATGAGTATGTCATAGAACTTATTGTCGAAAGAAAATTTTTATATTAATATTCAGTCAGAAGTACACAAATGGTGTATTTAATGTTTTTGCTTGGGCTGTAACTTGCAGTGAGTATGTTTTAGCGAAATTGTTTCTAAAACACTTTGCGGTGTTTGCGGATTGCAGTGTTGAGCTGGCTTGATGAGCAGATTTATTTGTTGTTGTCGCCGGTGTGATCTTTCATTGCCACCGATGAACAGCTTTATGCTTTTTTACCATACTGGCCATGCTTCCTGTGGCTTTTCCTTTTATCAGTCTAATTTCCATTTTCTCAGATTAATTAATATCATGCGAGGATAGCTATTTGGACACGATAGAGTTGATGTAATGCAAGTTCTTACTTACGGAACAGTCCGAGTATTTACGATTGTGTAGCGTTATAATGAAGTCATCATTGGCTATCTCGGGAATACAATGTAAACGATGTGAAGTATTGTATAGTTTTAAACAATATTCCAAGTGAACAATTACGAATACACAAGTACAACAAAACCATGCTATACAAGTCAAAACATGTAATTAATTACACGAGGGCTTTCAACTTAATAATGCCTAAATGCTCTGCAATCTTTTATCTGTGCACAGCTTTGCAAATGATATTGTGATTATTACATGCATTAATCGTGTAATTTTATATTCGCACAACAACAATATAATTACTAGTTGAAGCTGACTCATGGAGTTAGGCCGAATTGTTTTATGCATTAACAACACAGGAACATGGCATTATTATTTAAGCACTAATACAGAAGAAATGCAGATGATTGCAGTTAAAGTTTATATGATAATTTGAGAAAAAAATCCATTTAAAAGCAATTATCGTTTAATTTTAGGTTGTAGATTACAACTACTACACTTTAAAGAAGACAAGCAGCCGCGATAGTTGCCTGTGCCGTATACATTATTAATCACAGCGCTAAGTGTTTCCAGATAAAAACGAAATATCTTTTGCAATCGACTTTGTAAATAAAATGCAAAATGTCTTAAAAGGTCCTCTTTTGTATTTTTGAAGAAAACAAATCGTCTTACATCCGAAATAATGTAAAGAACCATATGAAATATTGTGAGTAAATACATCTTGCACCACTGTTTTTGGATTGCTTATATTGCATTAATTTAAACATGGTAAAGGAAAGGGATATTTTTATATGTAAGACAGCTGTCTATAACCGTTCGATGGAAATGTCCTTTCGGACGTAAGAATCCATTTATGTTGTTTCGTTCAATTAATTTTTATTATTACTAAACTGTAATAATTATATAAACCTAATGCAATTTGAAAAGGAAAAATGTTTGTCAATAGTTTTGTTTCTACCGGAATATACATTAAGGCACACACTACCTCCTTAGTTACTGAACACATTTGGTAAACCGCGTAGCAACCAATTTCTTAATTTTGTATTTTAAGTTTAATTTGTAGTTTTTGTCAGCACATTTCGTTATTATATTTTATTTGTTGTAACGTGCGATCATTTTACGAACTAAACACTCCAAATGCTTGTTTTTAGGACGGCACCAATTTTTTCGAGGTTTGAGCAAAAGATCTACCACTTTTTAATAATGTTTGCTCAATTTTGCGTACTTACAATTCTTCAAAACAAAATGTAAGCTAAAATATCACCTGTATGGATAAACGGTGTCACAATCTATATAAATATGCATTAAATGTCAAGTATGTGGTAACAAATTAGACAGGAAAAACTGAACAGATTTAATTTAAATATTGATCAAATAAGATAAAACTGAAGATATTTTAAGTGTCCTTTTGAACATGAGTACTTTAATTAACTAACACAATCCTTTTGATGTTTACAAATCTATTTATTGAGATATTAGCGCAAACAATTATACTATCAAATTGGTTACTTTTTTAAAATTATACAAATATACAAGAAAATGCAATGTAACGTAAAGGTTATACGTAATGAAATATGTGATAACAAACAACTTTGTCATTTCCTGTGCACCACACGCAATCTACAAATAATGTGGACTAGTTTCTGTCGTGTGTCGTAAACCATCGGAAGTTGAACGATAATGAAATCAAGTATTCATTAGCTCCCATGTGTATAATGAATTCCCCATCAGTCCTTTCTTGAATCTCGACTGCGCAATATAATTAACAATAACGCATCTGTACATAAATGGGAACTGCGAATATCGTACGTTCAAAGAAAACATAATTATATTCATGTACACTTCAGATTTAAAGATGCTATGCCTGTATCTTTTGTCACGAAGCGTTTACATCTCATTTTAAACGATACTTAATCAGTGAAGCCTTCTCCCGTAAATATGAGAAACTCGTAGATATAGTTTTTCGTGCATGTAAAAATATTACAGGAAAAATGACATTACTGAAAGTGATGCCCGCAAATGTGATTTTATTTGTTAATGTTTCGACTCATTACGTTGAAACAGTTGAAATAGCTTGACTACAATCGACATCATCAGTTCACTCGGCAACGCTCTAGACTGCGGTGCAATAGTTAATTAATTTCGTTTGCACAACATTCTGCAAATGTTGTGACCATCTATAAGGACTTAGCATCTTTAACACTACGCGCTAAGTCTTGTTCAATCTTCAATATTGCGTTGAAGCAGTCAGTCGCTTGCAGAGTAAAACAACCTAGTACTGGTGTACCCAGGACCTCTGGTTAGTGTACCGACCGCGGTGCTAGAACCTAATCAGTATTGAAAACGGCGTTCCAGTCGGGGTTAAGAAATTAAATCATAAGAAAAGATCTGGGTATTGCGTGAACGTCATTGTCTGGTTCAATAAAACGGATTGCATTTTATCTAAAACAAAAGTAACCAGAATCGGCAAAATATAGGTGACTGTGGAATAAGTGTTTTTTTCTAGAACACGTGATTATTGTTTTGGAATGTCTTTGAATGAACCTTTTGAAGGATCCTTTTTGACAATAATGAGACTCCACGATGACAACAACTAAAACGATGCACTACCTAATCAATCTAAACACGATTGGTTTGATCAATGGAAACACCTCTGTCATTAGATTGCGGCAAGCATTTTGGCGCGGGGTAGTCTGGGCCAGCAGTTGGGATGAAATACCAAAAGTGAAAGTAAAATACCTACGTTAGATGTTTAAATGAAACAAGGGAAAATGAGGGTTTTTGTTTCATTTAATATGACTGACATAACAGTGTTTAAAAAACGTTATAGCAAAAGTACCTTGTGTGTTTAGACAATCAACTGGAAATTGTAACCAGACACGTAAAGCCATTTCAATGTCTTAGCATTGACATTATTATAAAATTTAATGCTATAAAACACAATGAAAATATTTCATAATATTATTATAGCTATAATATAATGTAATATTATAAAAATAATGAAACGAATGCTGTAGCATATACGGTGGTGTTATTGTGTTTACGTAGTTGTTTTTCATATATTTTATTCAGAAGCTTTCTACTACCAAGTAATTTAAAAACATCTTTGCAAGCAGTATCAGATTATAAAAAGCTGCAAATAGATTGGCATCGGAATTAAAAATGTATGTGAAGGCTATGACAGATGTGGTGCCAGGAGACAGTTAATAATAGATGAAAAATTGCATATAACCATTTACAACTATTGAGAACTCAAAATATGACAGCATAAAATATGACGGTTACCCTCTTTTTTGTTCACAATTACTGATTACTGAATCATGCATTTGGTACTATCCTTAATTTTAAACTTTTAATTTTGATATTATACGATACATGCATGTTACAAAACGTGTTCTTTCCTTTTCCTGTTTGTTTACACAATGCATGATTGATGTTGCATTTCTAAAAGACCAAAACGCGTTGTTTGATTTTGCAGATAACTGTGCATTTAGATGAAAACCAAAGCCATTTAAACGCCATGTTTATTGCACGTTAAGGTGTGTATTTCAATTACGTGAAAAGCCAGTGCATCTTATAGAAGAGAAAAACGCGAACATTTGCGTGCGCCGTATAAATTATTTAAACGCACATCGAATGGTTTCTGATATTGATGAACGATAAAATCTTTGCAACTGTTATGCACGTGAAGCCAAGTAAATTGAAATTTGCAAACATTCTGCGCTGCCAATC
>Ga0224511_10001780_pt1 | contig 13599 bp, 10 predicted proteins | sample SF_May12_sed_USG_2_FD_169988 | JGI IMG/M metagenome (GOLD analysis project Ga0224511, IMG submission 169988) | Sediment microbial communities from San Francisco Bay, California, United States - SF_May12_sed_USGS_8_1 | ecosystem: Environmental > Aquatic > Marine > Sediment | place: USA...
GCCTATATTTGCTTAAATAAAATTAAAGGGAAGTAATTTTACATCTTATTACCTCCCTTGAATATGAATAAAATGAAAATTTTCAATCTTGTTTATAAAATCAAAAATCCAAAAACTGAGAAAAGTTAATTGTGCGGTGGATCGTCTTAAAATGCCATATATTTAAATAAAAAAAGGTTTATAAAATCTCTTCTTGGCTGCAAATATGTGAATCCATTAGGATGGTCATACGTTAATACAATTTCTAAAGGTGTCGGTTAAACTTGAAGTAATTACTTTTGTAATCTTTTTGTTGTTGTGGTTGTTGTTGTAGTTGTTGTTGTTGTTTGTCGTTGTTGTCGTATGTGTTTTGTTCGTGTTTTTTTCCATTTTGGCGATTTGCTTAATTTTGCAAAAAGTAAAATGCATATGCAATATCTGTCTGAAAGTGTTCAATGCAAATGCTGTACAAAGGTGGTTTATCTTTGTCCCATGTTTGTGCCTGTTATCAGTGTAGGTCAAGTCTCTGTGTTTGGCTGGCTAATCAGCTGCCAGTGCGCCGGGCTAGCGATAGGAAATATGCAGTCTGGGACTTCTCAACATTTACTAATACGTGTTACATTTTGAGGAATGATGTGTGATATGTTATCATATGTGTATTGCTCATTGCACGTATGATTTTCCTAAATAGTGGAACAAAGTGTTTAACTGAAGTGTATCATAAAGAGTCTATCGCGTTTTGAGTGTGGTGAAAATAATCGCTTAGTGTTATCAATTAGTGAGTTTTTGTTTGTAAAGGGACTGAACTGGTATCAATATTTGAGTTATTTATGTGTGTTTGTTTAATAGATAAGTGGGGTTTAAGCATCCCCAATCAACAATTGTGTGACTTGTAGATCTAGTGTTGGTTTGCTTCAATGGTGCGTTGTAATTCTCATCGATGTGAATCGTAGTGTTTATAAATGCATTACAATATTACCACTACATGTAGATTAAATCATACAAACTAACTTACAAGTTTCTGCACAATATGCAAAAATGGACGCATTTGTTCGATGTTTTCATTGTTGTGTAAAAAGGAACACATTATAAAATCTGAAATTCACCAGTTGTGAGGAAGATAATTGAGCCATCGAACTGTGCTTCCACTTGTAACACAGGAAACAAACGGTAAGTAGAGATGTCTGCCGGCAGTTGTCTTATTACAGAAATAATAAAAAGGCGTTGGTACTTTAGAAAGAGATGTTCGTCTATTATAAACATTTGCTTTAAATTGTAAATGTTTTGACTAATACATAAAACGTAACTAAAAGAAACGTCCAAACACACGTTGATTTGTAGCTATTATTATTTATTTATTTTATACCTAATAGGCGAAAGCGAATGTATAGGTGGTAAAAAAACTGATCGTGTACGGTGTAAATTCAAGTAAATTATAATATAATTTATAAGGATTGTTAAAAAATCATGTCTCCTTCAATAAAACATAAATGTAACATTATGTTAAACTGCTTTACCCATTATGTGTAAAAGAAGTCTCTGTTATAAGGAGAATAGTAGACATATCGATGCTATTTCTTTTGTATTATAGTGTTAGTACTCTAATAATTCAAGGCATTTAATCGGCCATACAATAACTCTATTCAAAATCGGACTTAACACATAAAACTTAACTTCTTAAGTATACTAATGTTGTTAAGGTGTTCATTAACTCCTAGTAATAGCAGTTTATTGGCCTTTAAGCTTAGCGCATACAACTATAGTGTGGCGAAATTGTCAAAACAGAATGTACGCTGTTGTAGTAAGGAATTAAATAAGAAATGGCCAAAGTTAATTTAAATAATTATTACTTTCACGTTACTTTTGATAAGGTCATAACCAAATCATCATCAACAACAACAACAACAACAACAACAACGACAACCACAAAATAGGTATTTTATTGAGAATAATGACTCGTTTTGAAGTCGGTTTTTAAATTTATAACAACCACTTCTGCCTTATAGTTTAAACTTTTACTGCCCTGCAAAGAAACACCTTATTATATCGACCGTTATATGTAAGATCAAAGGTGTATGTTAGTTGGCAAATGTTGGACTACCAATGCAAGTGTTGCGGGACAGTGTATGGACAGATCCGCAACTGTCAATCATGATCATTTATAACAGTACATGGTCATTGTTAATCCAATAGATTAGGATTATATTGTCAGGTGACAATCTGACCTAGAAAACACAAAAAGAAAGACCCCTTCACAAGCCTTCACAAGATCAAAGAAAATCTACCGCATTGGGTGGAGCTTGAAATTTTGCGAAACGGTGCATTGGACGGCATCCATTGCCTTGTACATATCATATATCGTCTTTGTAATTCGTAATTCAAACAATTTTACTCATGAAATGCAGATATGATGCCTCTCTCATCATGTTGCTTATAGAATGTAAACTGTTAAGTGGCCACGGGAAACGCGTTTTTTTAATGCACAGTTGTATACATTTTATTATGCATACGTACGCGATTTTAGATATGGTGTTTAATAGTATTTTTGTAATAATCCACATAAGACCACAACAAATGAATGTTTTGGTTAATAGAAATAGAGCCTTCCAAAATTATACGTGCGCGGTTTTAGTTTGAGGAAAACTAAATAAAAATGTTTTTGATAATGTTTTTCTTTATAATTCATTTAATATCGATAACAGATTAGTGGAGTAAACACCTACTTTCACGTTAATTAATAAACAATGCTTAAAATGAAATAAGTAAATAATACCCCTTAAAACGGTGTTCATCTAAGACATATTGATTCATTGATGCGATGATAAACTGGGATAAGAATCGTGTTAGCCTAAGTAAACAAGTCGTCATAATACAGTGTAAAGTTTACGAACTCAGAATAAAAACACCAGCAACACGCATTTGCAGCGATATTCATGGCGTGCATATGCATATGTAATCTTAACATAAAATAATTAGTAAATATGACATTAAGACTTAATATCATTCAACGGTCCTAAGTCTACCATTTATATTTATTAAAATACATCTTAAACAAGATTTAAGGTGATGATTTTTTGTAATGTTCAGCCTTTGAACGGAACACATACTCGATGGTTTTTTAAACAAAACTATTTAAGGTTTTCTTTATTTATATAGTTTTTAACCATATCAAACATTCGTCTTAAAGTGAGTTTATGGACAATTTATAGACATAACATGCTTTTTAATTTGATTGTTCAAATCAGATATATTTATATATATATATATATTATATAAAATCGCACTTCCGGATGTGCATGTAATACGGCTCATGATTCACCAAGCCCTACTTGTAAATAACAGGCTAATACTCATCGCATGATATCAACTAGCAAACGCATACACATGAACCAATATCAAGTTATGTCGAAATGGTCATCTGTCATGGTTAAAGGACCATCGAGTCGTTTCACTAACATACTTAAGTATACTTAAGAAAGGATTTACGCCAATTTTTAGCGCAACTCTAAATTATGGAAAAATAGCGATTCACCATAAGAAAACTGTGTAACTTTTCTCATACGTTTAGGCAAGCGCAGACCGTCCATAACTTTTCACATAGCGTAAATATGGCTGCCACTCTTAACATAACTTCATGAAATATAAGTGATACGGTACCCATATTCACAAAATTAACTGCTGTCTTTTTATGAGGTAATTCGACATTAATTAAAAATTGAGGACGATGTACCGCTAACATGTATGTCATAAATTACATACAAACTCATGAAAAACATTAAAAAGCTAATTTCACATACTTATATATTTGAATTTTACATAGCTTCAACAATGTCATTTGTTTTAATCATTGTGCATCATTCCCACATAAATTTTGGACGCACAAAAGTGCAACGTTGCACATTTATTTCGACTATCAAAAATCAAATTTGGTGTGCCGCCCTTGTGCGATCAGATTAAATGAACTTTAAAATAAATTGTCCTCAATCAAATCCTTTATTTCGTCCCAGAGCACCTACACCATTGATTCACTTTTATTCAATTTATGCAGATGACACAGAGGATACAAAGAAGAGGTCATAAAAACAAAATCTATTAGTGAGACTTGTACATACATTTGTAGTATTGATCAGTAAAAGATCTACTGAGTATGCAAATTAAAACAATTAAATACTACTTTAGGGCTTGTTCGTAGACGTTCTGTGCACATAATGCATTTACTTGAAAATTTAGGATTCATTTAGGCTGTAATTTTACATGAAAGTGTTCCACATTTTTGCAATGCAAAACGTTAATGACTAAGTCTGAGGGTGACACCCCCCCCTCTTTGGTACGCAGTATTCTGGGGGGGATTTAGACGGTACGCAGTACGCAAAGGGTCGGTACGCAGTACGCAGAAATGTTGTTATATCGTACGCTAGACACCAATTTTAACTTTAAAAAGGTCCAATTTTCATCAAAAAGCACAACACACCTGACATACAAAGTCAACTAACTCTAAAAAAATGCGCACTCTCTTCGCTCGGGTTTTTTTTGGGTCATTTCTGCATTTATAAACTTAAACATGAATTCGGGGAGGTCAAAATATAGGACATTTAACAAGCAAACACATCAAAGCTAACGTTTTCAAGAATTACTGTACATGTGCATACAACATACTGTAATTTTAACTTCTTTATGTAAATGGAAACGCCCAAAATGGTTGTTTTTGTTGTTAAACGGTACGCAGTACGCGAGGCCAAAAAATGGCGGTACGCAGTTCGCAATGCCAAAATAGATTGGTACGCAAGGGGGAAGGGGGGTGTCACCCTCAAGTCTATGATAAACTTTTGATTAGCACAGTAAATCTCAACTCTGAGTCAGTTGCAGTAGCACAGATTACCTGTACCTCTGTATGTAAATAACTAACTAATACACTTACTAAGAAGAACAACATTGCACTTAATCTTATTAATTACTAGTGGTAAAGTGGTATCCTTGGTTATACACCAACCGTCTCTGCTGTTTATATAAGAAGGTCAAATTTGACACATGACCTGCAAAGTGAACCGGTTTTCTTTCACGCTGTGCACATCGTTTAGCTTCAGAAGCAGATGTATAGATAACGCATATATACATCTGTTTTGGATTCATGACCTACATAATGAGACGTTCACATTAACGTTCTGTGAAAACATTCGGAGTATTAACATACACTTATGTTGTTTTTGCTTATGTACACGCTTTTCTTCGAGGTTCATAATTTTTATAACTTTTTTTCTACGGAGATTTTGCAGTGTTAAGAACAAGCAAGCGAAAATTATACGCGTACTAGAACTGAGTGTTAGCATTTCAAGTGTTTACAATATTAAGGACCTAACGTACTGACCGAGTTATAATATCCACTTACAGACATAACAGTGGTTGTGGTGCTTTGCAACCAGGAACTAATTAACACCAGAAACAATACTTACACTTGTATCTGACTGCAACACTACAAACTGTAGAGTATTGCGCGTTAATGGAGGATTTCAGCATTTACACGGGCGTGAAGCGCCCCCTCCACGTCGTGGACTATGTCGTGTTCTCGATGCTGTTCGTGTCGTCCGCCGCTATCGGCTTCTATCACGCGTACAAGGACCGCCATAACACCAATGCCGACAATTTCACACAGGGCGGCCGCCACATGCATCCAGTTCCGGTTGCGCTGTCCCTGTGCGCGACGTTCATGTCCGCCCTGACGATGCTGGGCAACCCGGCAGAGATCTACATGTACGGCACCATGTTTTACTGGATCATATTGGCCATGTTTCTGTGCACGATCATCAGCGCCCACATATTTATCCCGATCTTCTATCGCATGAAGAACGTCAGCTGCTTCAGTTACATCCAACTGCGGTTCGGAACATTCGTCCGCGTAATTTCCTCAATTATATTCCTACTGTCGACCCTCTCCTACATGGGCTTCGTTCTCTACGCTCCGTCGTTGGCGTTTGAAGCGGTCACGGGTCTGAACCTGTGGGGAACGATGATTGGGGTGTCGGCCGTGTGCACGATGTACACGGCTCTCGGTGGCATGAAGACAGTCATATGGACGGACAGTCTACAGATATTCATCATGTTCGCCGGCGTTATTCTCGTGCTCATTTTCGGATCCCAAGAGACCGGTGGCTTTGCGAACGCCTGGGAGATAGCAAAAGCGAACAACCGTATAGATTTCTTTAATATTTCACCCGACCCTCGGACCCGACATTCCGTGTGGTCCGTGGGGATCGGTGGCGGCATGTTTTGGTGCTACTTGTACGGGGTAAACCAGTCGCAGGTCCAGAGGGCGTGCTCGCTGCCCACACTCCGGAAGTCCCAGATCGCTGTCTGGCTCAGTTTTCCGATCCTAGTCGGTATTATAACATTAACCTGCATGTCTGGAATAGTAATGTACGCCTTCTACAAGGACTGCGACCCGGTTAAGTTCGGGCTGGTGGACAAACCGGACCAGATGCTGCCTCTCCTTGTGCTGGATATTCTAGGCACGATGCCAGGCCTGTCAGGTCTATTCCTGGCCTGTATCTTCAGTGGAAGCCTGAGCTCAATATCGTCGGCGCTGAACGCCATGTCCTGCGTGTTGACGGAGGACTTCATCAAGGCCTTCTGCTGGAAGTCGTTAAGTGGACGTTGGGAAGTGGTCATGTCCAAACTCATGGTGGTCCTCATGGGTGTCGCCCAGTTCTTCATGGCTGCGGGGATATCCCAGGCCAGCGGGCTGGTGTTACAGCTCTCCTACACCCTATTCTCCACAACTGGCGGTCCTCTATTGGCGCTGTTTATAGCCGGGATATTATTTCCGTGCACCAACAAATACGGTGCCACGGTGGGCTTCATTTGTTCTCTGATCTTCATGAACTGGCTAGGAATATCAGCCATCGTTCTGCAGCCAACGCCATTTGAATCGACACTTCCGGTTTCTACCGAGGGCTGCAATTGGAACGTCAGTTCCATTGCTCGTCCCATTACCAACGCCACCGTTGTCAACACGACGGCTGATGAGCCCGCCGTGTACGACCTCTACCGCGTCTCCTACCAGTGGTACACCGCCATGAGCGTGATTATTTCGCTACCCATCACCCTGCTTGTCAGCGCGGTTACCGGGGCAACGGACGCCGGAACATTGGACCCGGATTTGACATATCCGCTTCTGTACAACCTGTTGCCATGCCTACCGGAGAAATGGAGGCGGAGACTGAAATGTGGTGTCCGGTACGAGAGTGACGTTACGTCGGACAGTGGCGGAATAAAGATGACTGGATATGACAACGTCACTTACACTAACGCGTATATAAATTAAAGTGTTTAAAGTATAGTTTATACATTATTATCATTTATGTGCGTGTGTTTAGCTTTATTTATCAGTAGGAAATAAAACAAAACCTTATGTTGTTGTGTTTGTGTTGCATACTATGTTTTAAAATATCACTATTGTAAATTGTTTAGTACAAAAGTTAAAATGTTTAGGAAGTTAATTTTCCGTGTCTTTTAATGACTAACAATCCAAGCTGGCTGAAAGTTTCAAATCGTTATGCGTTGTACTGTGCGTGCCCTTATCCCACTATAAATAGCATGCAGTTTTAGAAACATTTGAAACAGTTCATTTTGTTCTTACTCTTACTTTAGAGCTACTAAAGTATATAAGCGTTTCATGTTCGGGTTTAAAAAAAGAACTATGGAGGTCATGGGATTAATCCACAGTCGCGTCATTGTAAAAACGAGGGCCTATGGAGTGATTTTTATAAAACACTAAACAACGTGTTTTCCTAATTGCCAAAAGTGATCTCTGTATAATTGTATATCAACGTTTAGTGTGTGAGGTCATGGCGACATTGCAAATGTAAGGTAAAGGCAAATATTACGGTGCAGGAAAAAACACATTTAAACTGAAGTTCCGCGTACATTTAGTCCAACAAAAATAAACAAATAATATGTGTGTTTCGTATGACCGATAAAAGTTATAAAACCTAGACAACCCCAGGGTCCTTACAGAAGTTTTAAAAAATTAAATCAGAACGAAAACGTCTTTTAATTTACGTTAAACATAACCTTTCATCAGTTTAATAAAAATAAAACTATACCTATCTGGGTTTTTTTTTAAATTATTTTACCCGAAACAACAGTTTTTTATCGGCCTTATTTTATAACTTTATCTTCACCCAACTTGTCTTAGTTAAAGGTGCAGTCACACTACAGCGTTTGATACCATCGTATGTATGTGAGCGTATGCTCATGAATACGCTCGCAAACGCTGATATACGTTTGGGGTAAGTTAAGCATATGTCGCGTGCGTTCCAAATACGCTGACATAAGTCGGTGTACGTTGTGTTATACAAAGGCCAACTTTTTTTGTTGGGGGGGGGGGCATGTTCAAAATTTATTAGCGTATGCGAGGTATAGAATAAACGTTACTCATATACGCTTACCATAAGCACGGCATACGCTAGATACGCTAGCCGTGCGCTTAATACGCTAAAGGTACGTTACTCGTACGTTGCACGAACGCTGTCAATACGCTACACATACGTTTGTAAAGGCCTGTGGTCGATAGGCGTGGTTTTAATTCTCGAAAGTTGTGCGTATAAAATGTTTTTTTTCTGATATGTTTATAAGCTTTCAAACATTTGCATACGCAGTCCTTACGCTATAGTGTGACATCACCTTAAACTGAACATTATTTTCAGTGCGAGAAGAGTTTTAGCTGGATGATAACATTTCAATGTTTGAAATCCAATAATGACGATGTTTACGGAATATCATGGCCTGCTCTTGACTCAATGCAACTGATAAGAAGGTCAGTTTACGAGGATTGAACCTTTTATTGATGGCCCAGCCCATACCAGTTTTAAACAGTTGATCAGTTGGACAGATTCAACGGAATTTCGGAAAAAGAAGCATGACTTGAGATATTAATTAAACTTGGATACAATAAACCGGTATGTATTCTTGATCATTGTTTCATATAAATGTACGCGTTTATATATATATTATATCTAATTTTGAAACGAAAAAGTGTTTTAACTAGTTTTCAATAAGTAAAACCAACAATTCTTGAACACTCAAGAATTGTCACTGAAGTGACAATTAGGGAAAGTATTGATACTATTACTGGGCGCTGTTTCCATGGTCACGCCTTCGCGTCCATCATAGGCGTCAGCAAAATGTAAAAAATATCCTGTTTCCGTGTGAGCGTGTGCGTCATCCGCGTCCGTTATCTGAGCGCGGTGTTTTTATGTGTCCGCGTCCGTCATCCGTCAAATGTAGTGCAAGAAAAAATATCCTATTTTCAATATCATGAAAATTTGATAAATGAAGACTTAAATCCCAGATATATCAGATTGCTAAGATAATAACACAATACAAATTATTGAAATAGACAATTAATTTTATTTAAAAAAACAGTAATTAAATAGACTGTATCGTCTGGAAAGCAAAAAGAAAACAATTCTAAACATACAAACCCAAAACGGGAAAACATGACGTTATTCTTCCGTAGCCGGCATAGGGAAAGTTGTGTCTTTGTTCCTATCGCGCAGGAAGGGTCTTATCTGGTTCACAATAACAAAAATATTTCATAACATTTGGTATACTGTCACATATCTATACATGAATTTCCTTGTTAAAATATTCTTTTAAAAGTAAGAAATAAGTAAGGTCAAGAATAAATCAATTAAAATTAAAATAGGGCAATATGGCCTTTACTGTAATTTTGTATTTAGATGACAAATAACATTTATTTTCTCTAAATAAAAATGCATATTCCGTATTTTATCAACCATATTCTTGCAAGAGGGCACCTATTAAAGATGAAAAAACTCACTAAATTACACGTGTTTGGGAAAAAAGGTTACATTTACTCTATAAATGATAATTATTATGTTGTCATTTCAACAAACGGGTCTATTTGAAAGATACGCTTGACGGATACGGATACATGGAATAGGGCATCCATGTTAAAATCTTGCGGACACGGAACCTGTTCCTGTTTCTCGATCGGGGTTTTCCCCATGCCCAGTGGGAATTCAACTGCAGTGAATTATAATACTCGTACCGTAGCAGATAAACTTAGGGTGCAACTAATTGCGTTAATGTCTAGTGTATGACTATTTACTAACACACAGTTGCTTGTAATTTTACAGGTATGATGGCGCCAAACAGTTCGCTCAACTTCGTGCTCGGCCTGTCTGTGGGCCTGGTGTTTGCGTACCTGGGTCTATCGTACCTTAGTGGGCCGACCTCGGTAGTGTTCGAGACGACCGTGCCCCGGGAAAAGGATAGCTTCCTCACGCACGAGGACATGGACAAGATCCAGAATATACTTCATCCCCTAGAGTTCAAGGACGCGCATGCGCATAATGGTGGGTCTTTAATTATAAAGGGATGATGATAATTTCTTGCTCTGTAGAGCAACATTAGGCGGCTACATAAGATTTTGCTTGCTCTACAGATGTAATGTTCTTCGGAGGTTCATGGAAGTTATACAGTACTATTATGTATAATGGAATACCGGGTTTAATGTGATATGGCGTTGAATACACATTTCTGTTTATTAGTTTTTTGTACAGCTTGTTCTGAGCCAGTGGCTATATACTCGTACATACATTTTTATTTAGGTACAAATGTACAAATACATACTAATGTTTTTAAACAACAACTGACCACCAACAGTGCACATATGTATACAAGCTTACATTTTTGCCGATTTTTTGCGGACAGAAAAGTACATGGTAAAGAGGACAGTTTATGTCTATATATTTTCGATGGCGTTATTTTATTGATAACCTGGACGCGGGTGAACGTTTGATTCTTGTACAAATAAAGAAGTATACATTGACATGCACTAGTGGATCCAGGGGGGGTAGCAATCCTGGATCCGCCACTTACATGGTCTTTGGGAAAGTTAAATATGTTATGTAATGACGTGTCTGCGTGTGTTTAGATGCCTAGTAAAACGCTTGGCAACACGAAGCAGTTTTGACGATATGTATTTGCATTTTATGTGCAGACCACGAATCCTATCAATCACACAGCGAAACTTCCCTCTGGATATAATGTTCGGCTTTATGTAGGGTTTTAGGCGACGAGTTTGCTTATTCCGTTTTGTAAACATTGGCTTGTTTTTTTCGTATGACGACAAGGACGCCGAGCTACAACACAGCAAATGTGCACTCACCTTTAGAGTTTTATTTTTCCATATTGTCAACATTAGCCAATTTGATAGATCTATGAGTATGAGGGCCAGGGCGCCAGGAGACATCACCACAAAATCGGCGTCATCTGTGCACATTTGTTTTTTTATTGTTTTGTTGACATTCGCTCGTTCATCGTCATATTGTCAACATTTGCTCGTTTATTTCAAATGACGAAGAGGAAGCCAAGCGGCAACAGAGCGAGGTTCGAGTCCTTTACTGACGTTTGGTCGTTTATTTCAGATAACGAGAAGGAAGATAAGCGACTACAGGACGAGGTTCGAGTCCTGTGCTGACATTTGCTCGTTTATTTCTGATAACGAGAAGAAAGCTAAGCGGCTACAGAGCGAGGCTCGAGTCCTGTGCTTACATTTGCTCGTTTATTTCAGATGACGAGGAGGTGGCGAAACAGCTACAGAACGAGGTTCGAATCTTGTGCTGGGTGATGACCAGTCCGGACAATCTGGATAAGAAAGCCGTCCACGTGCGCAAAACGTGGGCACACAGGTAGGGCAGTTATACCGTAAAGTAAGAAGTACGTATTAATTTATTGATGTGGATGCCTAGCGTATTCAGCGTATGCCTAGCGTATGATGAGGATATGCGTAACGTACTATCTGTTCGCTCGCATACGCTGAATTTTTTTTTATCATGTCCAAAAAATAATTTAGCCTCTGCGTATAACAACGTACACCGACGTATGTCAGCGTACAATGTATGAGGCATAGGTGGCATAGGTTGATGTCATACACTGTAGTGTGACTGCATTTAAACCGTAATCTAAAAAGTACGCATTGATTTATTGATGTGCATAGGGAGATGTTAGCGTGTTCAACAACAACAGTTACTAATTGAACTGTAAGAAGAAATGTAAACATTAGACTATCATTACTTCTGATCAGTTTTAGGTTTTGTTCATTTAAAAAACTTACGTCTGATAAAAAAACGGTTGCCTAACATAATGTAGTTCAACAACAAATAATTGAATTGCAATAAAACCGTGCGCACAGATGTGCATACCAGATTATCATAACTTCTGACTTACTTTTGATAACAAACTGTTGCCAAACATAGCAATGTAGTTCATATTTGAGATGGGCGACATTAAAAAAAAAGAGAATCCCACTTTAAATGGCCCTATGACAGTATATTAACCAGCCAGGAAACCCCACCACTGTATATAAGAACACCAGCAGCGTATCTTGCTTCCAAGATCATAAGTGTATCAGCCTCCTGATGGTTCCATTCACGAACTTCAATCTCATGGAAGTCATCAACATGTTGAACATAGGCCTCCTGCTTCATTATATGGACTGATCCGCAACTGTCAATCATGATCATTTATAACGGTACATGGTCAATTTTAATCCACTAGAATAAGGATTATATTGTCATGTGACAATCTGACCTAGAAAACACAAAGGAAAGACTCCTTCACAAGCCTTCACATATCAAAGAAAATCTACTGCATTGTGCGGAGCTTGATGTTTGGCGAAACGTTGCATTATCTGTGCATAGTTCCGCCAAACTTCCATCTCCTCCCCTTTCTGTACTGTTCTTTTGTGTTCGTGTGATGCGGTTAACCACACACAGAAAGTACCCTTTCTTTTGTATTTACTAGGTCAGATTGTCACCTGATAAAAAGTCTAAAGATTAAGTCTAAAGTCTAAGATTAAAATTGACCATGTGCTATTATAAATGATCATGATTGGCAATTCATGGACTGTCCATTATAAATATAATGCGATTTGCTTTTTAGGCTGTTGTCAATGTATTGTCAAGAATGACATGTAACTAATATTTTACAGCTGTGAAACTTCGTGCTTTAACATAATGTACTTCTCAAAAGTCAAAAGATACAAGTAAGTCGTTGACTGTACATGTACTCAAGTTGTTTTCCTTGTAAAACAGTTATGTTATTACATATAGGTTATCTGTCACACATCATGGATACATGGTATAACTGTTTCATCACAAAAATTGATATTTCGGTCGATAGTGTTCCCGCATTAAAACAAATGAAACTTGAAAGAAAATGTTATTTCCTTAATAGTATATCTCATAATTAAAACTGTTACGTTATTAAGAACATATGTTTTGTATAGATGGGGAGATTAAATGCAGATGTTCAAAACTTGAATGCAAATAAAGAGACGATATGTAAGTAATGAATATCATACAGGAGACATTATATACATTAGCGGGTCCAGGGGTTGCGCACCCGGTGCCCCCCCCCCCCGGCTAACGGCCGCGGACCTATGATTTGTTATGCCGCAAAACGCAAAAAAAAATTCGCTCGCGATTGATTTTAAGCGTACTTGTATTACAAATACAAATGTATGGCCAAAACACGCTAAAAATGACTTTTACTTCAACTTTCAACACAAATTAAATGATTTCCCCCCCCCCACAC
>Ga0224511_10001781_pt1 | contig 13599 bp, 4 predicted proteins | sample SF_May12_sed_USG_2_FD_169988 | JGI IMG/M metagenome (GOLD analysis project Ga0224511, IMG submission 169988) | Sediment microbial communities from San Francisco Bay, California, United States - SF_May12_sed_USGS_8_1 | ecosystem: Environmental > Aquatic > Marine > Sediment | place: USA...
AAAATCCCTTATAAATAGCCTTGTTAGATTATTTTATGATCATAAATTGTTATTTTTTTACATTAGAATGCGAATGTCAGATTTTTGCCTGTTGCTAGGCAACCGAAATAATTATTGTTACTTGGTTGGTAACTGTGGAATATGACTGTTAATAAATACATTGAACATACAGTTTTGTTTTTGTTGCTAAGTTAAAGCATAGTTGTCATCATTAACTTATTATAAAATAATAACTTCTGTCAAGCAAACTTTTAAAAATGTGCAATATATACAGAATTGGAGCAAAAAGGTGGTTCGAGAAAATTGCTATAACACTAAAACTACTTGAGATATTGAGATAAAACTTTCAGGAGTTATTTATTACAGTCGGTTCTTTACAAAAAAAGCAAAAAACCACAAAATGTCATTTTTCCTCCAGAAGCCTCATTTTCGCAGTCCCTGACACATATACAAAACTTGTACTGTTTAAAAAAAACTCAATAAGTTGCTAAATCTACCAATATGTTATTTCAACAATATGTATTTGAATAGAAAAGATGTGTGTGTGATCACGGCAGTCGTCAGTTACGAATGCAGTTTAATATATATTCCACAAGTCTTAAAGATGCTATGCCTGTATCTTTTAGGTCAATATTGTTTACATCTTACATTTAAACCATATTTAAGCAGCGAAACCTACTCCCGAAAATTAAGAAACTGCCAAATATAGTTATTCATGCATGTAAACATAATACAGAAACAATGTATTTGTTGAACATGTCTGGCCCGCAAATGTGGCTTTGTTTATTCACGTTTCGACCCATTGCGTCGAAAAAGTTAAATGGCTTGACTACAATCGATACTCTCAGTAGACTCGGTGGTGCAGTGGTAACGCATCCGCTTTGGTGGCAAGAGGTCCCGGGTTCAATCCCCAGCTCCGGCAAGTGTTTTTGTTTGATTTTTTCTTTTGTTGTTCTTGTGTTTTTACTTTTTTTTTGTCAAAAAAAAACATATTATTTGTCACAAAGGTTTGCAATTCCTTTTACAATTTAAATTTATTTAGTATACTTAAAATATTGCAAGATTTATGACCAAGTATAAGGGTATAAAGATACAGACCTAGCATCTTTAAGAACAAACATTCGCACGGAGTGCATAATTTTTTTTAGCTAAAAAAAAAAAAAAAGGACCAATAGTGTGCTTATGTGATCCTGAATGCGTACTATTTCGTCATTGATATAACTAGTGTGACAGAATACTTCTCATGTTGATACATTTATACATCATGTTTGCATATGATAAGCATACTAATATCATTCAAATGTGTAGGGAAGAAAGTGATTTAGTCGCATGTTGCAAATGTTTTTATCATTTATATTATAGGTACAGAATATAGAATTGATTTGTTATTTAAGCTGCCAGAGCCAAAGACTGGAAATGGACAACAAAGCTTGCAAGCAGACAAATCTGTTTCTAATTAATCAACGCGGTTCCGAGGAGAACTATATTGCAGTGTTGAAGACGCCATTGATGGACCTCAGTCAGACACGCAATCGCCACATTTATCTTACCTTATATACGTATACGGTCTACTTTACTCGCAAATATATTGTCTCTATGTGAATGTTGAAGTCCGTTATGGGAAAGGTATGGCTACTGTAATGTTTATGCCCAGCAGATATTATCTTGACACGGTTTGTGAATGTTTATACAAACGACGTATGAATGTCAACAGATGTCAACAAAACGAAAAACAATGCTTTCTAACTAAACTTGAACACTTCTTAATTGTTTACACATTTTGAAATGCAATAAAGCGTAATTAAAATATGAAAACATGTCCAATCAAAACATAAATTAGATTGACAGCTAACTAAGAAATATGTTTACATCTACAGTAACAGTTGATAGAAGCAATTGTCGCCAGAGATGAGTGCTCATTTGTTAATGGTAGTGAACACGGTCTATAATATAAATTGCAGAGATGTTTAAATTAAGAATGTTGTAAACAATGTAGATATGTCAAGTTTAAGGGCACCATGACAAAATGGCCCGTACAAAAACCAACACACAGAACGAAACAAAAACACGTTGAACATGACGCAACAAACATTTACAAAACACTATTTTTGTTCTTTTGTATTTATAATTTAACATGAATTCTTCACGAAATGTTGCGTTACCGCCTTGTTACGGCCAATGTCTTTCATTAGGAGTTTAAACCATTTAAAGATATAGCAAACCTCACACTTTCTCAACAATTTTGGAGAAGAAAAAATAAAACAAATTATGCATTTACTCTTTCCAAGTCTATAAGACACGTCGTAATTAATGAATTACATATAACGAGCTATAATGACTTAAAGTTATATTACCGTTGAACGAGAGCATTTAACCATACACCTTAGTTTTCATAAAATTTCACCTAAATCATAAGTACGAGGGCTGTTCAATAAATAATGAGACTGTGCTTATAACTTTTTGATTTGCCTTCAATTGGAATAAAAGTCAATATTATTGTAAAATATAACGTATTCTCTACTTAATGTCCGAATTTTATAGGCTTATGACAAACAATATAGGAACAACATCATTTTCAATTACCATAGTAACGCACTACCGCCCCCGTTCAAAATTTTGTGCAAATGACATTTTTTCGTGACAAATAAAGTCACACGATTATAACAATACTAAGAATAAAACTTACAGAACATTTAAAGGATGTGTTCCCAACATATATTGCAAATATTAAGCAATTTAAACATGTGGTTATTGAAATATGACCTTTGAAAGAGAACTGCTAACAATGAAAGAAATTTAACATTTAAATGCATTTTGCCACTTGACAAATGATCACATTATTATGATGTGTTTGTTATGATGAAAAACAAACAAAATCTTTATTTTTCTGATCATTACAAAACTATAACACATGTACAAAAACATAAAATGCTAAATCTATCATTTAAAACTTTTTTCATACACATATTAGAAAAATAGCAAAGACAGATTAATGTCAAATAAAGAAGATTTCATACAGGCGTTAGTAGTTTTACTGTTAACTAGGGGGCATTTTTGAATAGATAACTGTAGCCGGGACTTGAGTTTTAATTCAAGAACTTGTATTTAAATTGTTAAAACTGTTACATGAACATATTTGCGTTATTTTAACAAACATTTTAAAGCGACATTTTTATTTTATATACATTTTATGATATGAGTTTATGATGACTGCTTCAATAACGTCGTGACGTCAAAAAGTGGGGGGCGATAAGGGCAACATGGTTATGTTGCCATGGCTGCTATTTCATAACCGTTTGATGAAACTGTCTTATTTTTTGAGGTCTACAACAAAAATGATCGATCTTAATGTTTATAATACTTGTGTCTTTGTACTTTGTAAAAGGTAAAATTTATGAGCACAGTCTCATTATATATTGAACACCCCTCGTACACTGTACCTATCATTTAGTGAAACAATAAATATGAAGCGCATTTAATTAATGAAAATAACAGGATTAAAAAACATTCTTTTGTAGATTTCTATTTAACATGTTCTATACAAAATCAATAGAAATACATGTAGAAATTTAACAACTGGTTATTATCATTTTACATACAATACAAATATTTATATACAGTGTATGCGTGCTCGTTGATACAATTTCCAATATGTATCAATACACATTATATACAAATTAAAACATCAGCCCTGTGTCAAAACATTGTCTATATAGACACTCCTCTCTTAATTTAAATTATAGCTCGTGATATATTTAGTTTCTTCTTTAAAGTTCGCGTTTATATGTCATATTTTATAGCATATTTTTTAAGGTGTGACTTCAAGTATTCAAATAACATTTTAACTGTCAGTCAAACACACGCAAATGCGAATCTGGGCGGACGACCAACCCAGCTCTAGAACTGAGCGTTAAAGCCGTAGTTGGCAAGATTGGCCTGCTCAGACCAGGCCGCATGTCGGGCGCCGTCCATCTCGCCCGCGTGCCGGTTGCCCTCGCGCAGGCGGTGGTTCATCCCTCCGATCCTGCTTCGACACTCCGGACATACAGCTTCCTGATTAGCGCCCCCGCAGTCACCGATAGCGTAGACGTGACCTGATTTGAACAGTTCACACATACTAGATATTTACATAGAAATCGTTTAAATGTTTAAAATATAATTTTTAAGAAAACTTTTTTATCAAGGCTGTTTCAATGTTTTAAACAAATTGTTTTTGGCCCCAATTTAAAAAATAGTGAAAAATAAGGAATGCATACTGGATTTTATTATTTTAAGGTAAACACAAAGTTATTTATGTGCTGCATTTTTATTTACCGTTTGGACACTTGAACCAGTGGCCTATAGGCAGCTGCATCGCCTGTACGATCATCACTCGTTCCTCCTCAGATATCATAAGTCCAGTCAAAGGTACAACTTTGGCCAGTTGTTCAAGGCACTGTTCCACAGTAATTCGTACTGTCTCAGTGTACTTTGCAGAACCGTTTAAACATTTTTCCGCCTCCCTTACTTTCGCCTTCAACGCAAAATCGAGCTGCTTACCCGTTTTCTTTGCCCTTTGTTGATACATGAGTATCATCAGCAAAGCTTTTAAACGATCAAATTCCATGTTTGCATCATCGATTTCTTGGTCTGTAAAAATAGAGCGCTCTTCTACCAACCATTGTTCAAAGTTGTTAAGTGCTAACAACCCTCGTTCCCTTTCACCCTCGAATTCAACGCCTTTTAATTCCTTCCATGCGTCTCTCTGCTTTTGAAGCTTTTCTGAAAATCGAAGTTGGTTAAGCATTGCTGCCAAAGCGTTTTCTGCCCTTGGTTCGCTCATTTTGCCTAATCTTCTTTTGAAAGCAGCTCTCATTTCTCCACTTGAAATATTGGTAATGCCTTCATTTATGTCCTTTTCCAAATCTCGTAGACGCTTTTTGTTTGAAAGAACGGTTTCTTTCACCTTTTCAATATCAGCGAGTGTCTTATTGACTATTTCCCGGTATCTGGTTGTTGTGCGTATAGCCGTGCGACATTTCGGACATTCTTTAAGCTTTACTTCACCGCGCTCGTCTGCTTTTGTCTTCATGTATGTATCAAGACCATCAACTTCAAAAATGCAGCGTTGTCTACAGTCTTGCAACCTCACAAACCTTGCACCAGGTTCATCTTCATCACCAAAGAAGATCTCAGTGACTTTTTGTCTATCACAAACTCTACAATCTGTCGGGCAGGGTTCACCGCAAAGCCCAATGCAGTCATGACCGCACTTGAGTCTTTTCCGACAGGGCTGATCACACGGCGGTCGGTTGCAGGGCTCACTGCAGAGATTTGTACACCTATAATGCTCACATCGCCAGTTGCAAGGCTCGCGACATGGTGCACAAAGCTCGCCGCATCGTTTAGGACACTTGCTGTGTTGGCATGAGTTTTCACACGGCCGTGTACATGGAGGGCATTGGTTACATTTGTCAAGGCATTCATGACCACAAACAAGAATGCGACTACAGTCGTTTCTGCAGGCGACGTGTAATCTACCCTGGAAACACTGACCACAAGTGCCCCTGCAGCGATGTTCACAACCCAGAAACGCATCGCATGGTTCGGGACAAAGGGCCTTATCCTTCTGGTAACACAAGACTCTTCCCTTGTGCCCACACGGCCATGTTTTTTCTACGGTCATCTTACAATCTGTGGTGTGAGCTAGACCACATTTTGTCTGACATTTATGACCACATGAGAGCATTTGTCCACACGCTTCTTGACACGTGAAGTCTACTGGGGGCATGGAACATGGAACATTTTGAGCATGTCCACATCTCGGAATTGTCTTCTGTATCAATTCCTTGCATGGTTGGCATTTTTTTCCACAAGTAAGTCTGCATCTGTGCTTGTTTGCACATATAACTTTGTCACATCTTTTCTTGCATCTGCTCATTTCGCTAACGTGATCTCGATCAAGTGGGTGACAGTATCGTTCACAAAGATGACCACATTCCAGTCGACATCCACATCGCTTATCGCATCCTCCTTCAGGGGCCTTTTCGAAGTCATTGTCATCAACAGCTGTAATCGGTTTTTCATCTTTGTGAAGCTGACACTGCAGCACAAGGCCCTCGCCAAAGCGTTTCTTCTGTTTCATCTCAATGACTACCTCATTCCAAAGTTTTGAGCGTCTCTGTAGCAGTTCGAAGTTTCCGATGACATAGAAGCCTTTTTTTGCTCGTGACAAAGCCACGCAAACTCGATTTTCAATACTAAGGAATCCTATTGAGTCCTCATTATTGCTTCGAACTAGCGACAAAAGAATGATGTCATTCTCTTCTCCCTGATAGTTGTCAACAACGGTCAGTTTTACACCCTCGAATTGAGCCTTCGGCATCATGTTTTTGAAGCAAAACAGCTGTCCTGAATACAATGTCAATACTGTTATTTGCTCTGGTGCATAGCCTTGTTTGAACAAATATTTACAGAGGGCAACCATATACCTCGCTTCATGCATATTTGAGTGGCTTCTCAAATCTTCATCGTTCGATTCATGGTGCGAATGATTGATAAAGAATACATTCGAAGATATTCCTTTTATTGATTCATACTTTTCAACGTCTGGGTGATTGCGCAGTTCTGGGTAGATTGGTTTCACAAGCTCTGCTATTTCTGGTCTCATTCTGTGTTGCAGCGCAAGGCAATCGCAGTGTATCCCATTCCTGACCATTCTTTCAAACAATGACACATCTAGTTTGTAATCAGTCGCCAATTTGTAGACCGTTGGATTTGGTTTTAACTGTTTGTGGTCCCCGATCAAAATCAGATGTTCGCAGCCATGGCTGAGTGTTGTTATGATATGTGCTTCAAGAACCTCTGCCGCTTCTTCAACAACTACAATCTTTGGCAGAATCTCTTGGAGAATTCTCTGATACCTTGCCGCTGCGGTCGTCGTCATACCAATAATTGTAGAGTGGCGCATGATCTCTTTATCTTCCTGCATCAACGCTTCTCTGTGTCTTGCAGCAGCTTGTTCAAACTCGTCTTCTTTGTCTTTTATCTTAGCTAGTTGAAACTCCTGGTACCTTTTCATCCAAAGGCTATACAACCTCCACCTACTGTCCATCGGTATTTGCCAAATGTCGTGTATTGCCTCTGCTTCCTCTTCTGTCATTTGCTGATTCAAAGCGAGATGCCTCTGAATGTTCTTTTTCTGCTTCTTTCTTTCTCTCTTTTGTTGCTGCCATTCACCGTCGTGAACGCCTTTTGGTTTGTCATCTAAAGCACTTACATCCATTGCAACGAATCTTTGTTGGGCTGTTGTTGCCAGCTTCACTCGCATTTCAGCCCTTTCTTTTCTTGACAACTCTATGTGTTCATCAGCTAATTCATTTATTAGCAGATCAATTTCGTCGTCAACATCTAAATCATCCCGGTTGTCTATTTGCCGATTAGCTTGTATGGCGTCAACTTCATCTTCCGCATCTATTAAGTCATTTTCGTCGGGGGCTACTTCTCCTATCATTGCTGCCTCCATTTCAACAATCGGTGCCAAATTTCCCAAACCAAGCCATTCGACAATCACCGAGTGACCTCGCTGGAATGCCTCTCTCGCTTCAGGGTACACTTGAAGCATCATTTCGAACTGCTGTATAAGCGTTTGATAATGGTTTTCACCCATATATTGTCTGAGGAAGTCCTCCGCCATGATATTTGTTGTTGCAATCTGAATCTCCGCGCTTACTTTTCTTATATCCGCCATGACAGATTCCATTTCAAACCTAGCCTCACGTCTTCCTTTAAACACTTGGACGGGGATTTTCTTTTCATGGCGAAATCTTTGCCGAAAATTGTGGAGGTTGTAAGGCTTCAATATTTCGCTGTTACTCCTTGAGCCAATTCTTACCACATCACCTTTGTAAAAAGATACGATCCCTTCAAGAAACTGGTCTAAAGCATGGTTTGTGTAGCAAACAATTAGCATTGGCCTGCTATCCCTGCGCCCTGTATCAGGGTTTATGGTCCATACATCTTTGTTGTGAAGCAATGCCTTGACGATCTTGAGACCGATATAGGTCTTGCCAGTTCCGGGAGGGCCTTGTGTGATAACAAACTCTTTAGTGAGGGCCGTGCGAATCGCCTGGAACTGAGACTCATCCAAATGCAGCAGATCTGCAGGTGGCCAACTGTCTCCTTCCAGTATTCTCACAGCCTCAGCTTCTTTCGATCGCTCACTAAAAACAACCGGCACATCATCGTCATCGTCGTCATTTCCCAAAATCTCTTCCAGTCTACTGGGATCCTTTATAATCGACTCTGTGTCAACAAGAGGGCGAAGGTCATATACAACGCCCTCAAGGCGCCTCAAATAAGCAGGTACTCGAACCTTCCGCTCACAGTCAATAACGTACCGCTGAAATGGCATGTGCTCAGCTCGGATCTCTTGTAGACCTTTCAGTACGTGGCGATACGACTCAAAGTAAGCTGTCGTCTCTGCCATTGTAAACTGCTGCCCCATTAGGTTGTCTACCTGACGATGGTTTTCCTCAAACTGTACAACGATTATCCCTTTTTCCAGTTGTTTAGGTTCGCGATTCATAACGACTGCAAAATGAAAGGTTCTGAAATTATCAGAAGAAAGGCAAAGTAGGGATCCAAAAATAAGCCTTTTAGACGATTGCCATCGGACCTTTCCCATCTTGCTTACGTCAAACTGAATCACGTGACATAGACCGTTGTCTCCGCAATCAGGGCCGATTATCCTGGAGTTGTGGTAGATTCGGACGTCTCGCTTTCCGCCTTTTCTTCTTCCATGCTCTTGCATTGCCTGGATGTACTCGCTGACACCTTCGCGTAGCGGGGCGACAAAATCCTCACGTAGGAGTCGGAATTGGACATCAAGATAATGCTCAACGTCCTGGTAGCGGCCATGAATTTTGTTTGCACGTAGATAGCGGTCATTGTCTTCCTGTGAAGTATTTAAATGTTAACAACAATAAAATAAAATAAAAGCCTTTTTCAATGCCGCCCTATAACATTTAATCCGTTCTTTACAGAATTTTACCATTCAGTTTGTTTTTATTGTTTCATTTAGTTCTTTGCTATTTTGTAATAAATATTTTCATACTTTTTTCAACAGCAGCACAATTATGAAAAATACAGAATAGGTTTGATATGTGAAATATTTCAAACTCAATAAATATAACAAATCTCGCTCGCCTATATTTTGGATAGAATCAAACATATTGTGGGTCAGAATGCAAGTGATACCTGCATATCCGCTGTTTGAGGGAAAATCTGGATCTGCCGGAAGTCGTCTGGAGGCTCTTCATGTTCGTCTTCAATCGTCTGACGGCGCACTTCCTCCGCTGTCTTTCTGTAAATGAAGAATAGTTAAAGCCACACTGGCATTGTTGTAACGGGCCTTAAAAAGCTGTCTAGTGACATTCAGTAGGGCAAAATAAGATCTAAAGTGTTCCGCAAGTTCGGCCAAAAAAGTATTTTTAGCTGAAAAAAAAGTTTAGTAGGACAGTATTTTGTACTTTTGCGTCGCCAAATCAGGTAAAAATCATTACCGGCTAAATATATTGGAGATCTGTGTCAATTCCTTTTGAAATAAATACACAAAGTCGACATTAAGTTAGTATTGGTAAAGGCAGCTAGATATCATTTATCAAATCTGAATTTCCTATGTTGAAAACTATGAATTAAAAACTTGGTTAAAGTGTTATAAAGTGTTTTGTCTGGTTTGACATCATGACAGTCCATAAAATGGGGATAGTAGGCTGTAAGGGCATATTTAAGAATAGTACTTGGGTCTGGTACAAGATGTAGGGAAACGTAGAGGAAATACAGAGTCCGCCGGTCGGCTTGCCTTGAACCTTTTACACCAATTTTATATAAAAACAAATACAACTCAAGCAAACCTAAGGGTAGCATAGTGTCTTTATTTTAATTGACGCTGGACATCCTGCCAAAGTGTCAGTCCGACATTGTATGAGGAATTACCCCTCCCCCACCAAAATGCATCGATGAATATTGTTTCTGTTTTAGAGGTAATGTACCTTGGTTAACTGGTATGTTTTTTACAGGGATAACTCTTACTTCCTTCCTGGTCGTTTCTGCAATAGTTTGTCTTTCGTCTCGGTGAGCAGCTGAAAGTCCCTCAGCATGTCTGCGTCTACGATGCCACCAGAAGCACGCAGATTATCAATGACGCCATTCAGAATTGTATGCAGACCTGGATGATGAGGAAATAATGAATGTTTTGTTGGAGTTGCATGTTCGAGTGTTTTATCAGGGCAAGATAATCTGAGTTATAAATAAACAAGCTATAATCCGACGCAGTAAAATGACCGTAAAGCTTTTTTTCTCCTCTACAGTTATAATAATACGTGAATTCATATTAACAACACGCACGCGTTTCATCACATAAGAAAAGTATACAGCGAACTCCACAGATCCGTGTCAGTAAAGAAATTAACGAAGCGTGTCTCTTTGAAATAAAGTTTGGAGAAACCAAACTAAATTAATTGTTCAACATATTCCTCCTCACTGTGATAAAATTCAGGACATTTTTCAATTTGGAAACCCCATCTTCAGAGTGTCCAACTGCATGTTGTATATTTAACATTTGCGGTTCACACTTGCCATTTCCGGGTCACGTGACATATGTTTTTTTTCTTTTATCATGGGTCATCTTAACAATGTTTTAATCAAACAAAACAGCTGTTTTTAACAACAAGACATTTATTACACACTATTGCTTCAAAAAAAGCAAAAACATATGTTAAAGAACGATATAAACCATAACACATGCAATTGCTTATTACATACAAAACAAAAATGAATAAACAAAATTAATGTAAAATAAAAGAAACGTGTTAAAAATGATATTAAATGGTGTTATATCAAACACGAGGCTGCTATTTTCTCTCGCAGGCTATGCTTCCTGGGGGCTTTCCCTTTCATCAGTTTAAATCAAAAGCGTTCACCATACATCCATACTTTTAAGAAAGTGCCTACGGCTGACCCGAAATTAGCGTACGTGAACTAGGTCAAATTATCAGCAAGTACATGTATATGTCATAACATGTGTGACAAAAAAAAAACTTTTAAATCTTTGTCAGTGGTAAGTTATCAACAAATGCATATGCAATAAAAACATGTTGTGCTTAAAATTATGGCTTCAAATAGACGTTTAAGCAGCGGCATGTGAACAACTTCTGGTAGTTTTACTTTCCTAGAAAGCGTTTCAGTCAAGCGTTTCGTGATCAGGACTTAAGTTAATCAAGTTTCGACAGCCAACCAACAACAAATTTGAAGCATCTATGACATTAGGAAATATGACTGGATTATCAAAATATTTAAATGCTATATAATTGGGGGGATATGTTTTGTCGATGACCCGACACTGTAGAGTTTACTGTAGTTTGCTTTAATTCAGCAAACGTTGACTTTCCGGCTCTCTGGGATCGTGGATTGTATGGTGTTTATTATGGAAAGTTAGATAGAGTAGATACAAAATATTACATAAAATAAAGAAGAGAATAATGGACGTCAGGGGTGTTTCTTCTTTCATTACAGTTAATGATCATCTTCAATAATCTATCCTTCCTTAGGACTTTTCTCGGATGAATTTCATGCTGCTTAAAACAGAAGAATCCCTAGATGCCCTACCTACAATAGACGCGATTGAGGAAGGGTTCTTTGTGGCAAACTCCTGCATGACTGTGATCATGTCTGTTAGAGGCTTGCGGAAGGTCCGCTGGCGCGCTGGGCTGTCCTCATCGGTCATGTCCATGAAAAAAGACACCGCTGAAATTATAGACATAACGCAGTTAGATAATAAAATTCCAAAGTTGTATACTAAAATATAGTTCAAATGAGACAAGGACACATGCTCATTAGCATTTTATATTTATTATATTTATTATATCAAAACATAGACATATGTGATCAAGGCCACCCTGAACAAAACATTAAATTAAATTTAGATTATTCAAATTTAACATGAACCTAATGATGTTTTTGCGGTGAACAATTGATAAAGACCTCTAGATTATGTTATATACCAAATTTAAAGACTCGGATCCCTGTGGTAGCAATAAGGAGAATGGATGAAAATTGCCTTTGTTTAACCCGTGACCTACTCAAGCAACAAATCGAAACCATTCAACTGTTAACAGTTTTGGTAAAGGGCCACATGGACCATTACTGAGCAGTTTGTTTAAAAAAGTTGGCGTATGGCGACGACCCTCAGACAAAGGCTCACCACGAACACTTTGTGCTCAGGTAGCATAAAGGCTCAAACAGGACAGAATTTACCTGTGTCGAAGAACTTGGTCTCTTTCATGATAACCAGAACTCTGTTGAGATTTTCCGGCTGGGAGTTGCAAGTAAACGCCTTTGCCAAAACGCTGAGAAGACTCCCAATGATGGAGTCGTCAAGTGCACTTTTAGCCAGTGCGTCTCGAAGCTCAGTTTTAGGGTTTGCTAAGGTCATAAGAATATCCGACGGTTCACGTCTGTCTAACGTCTCCAAGAAGCGCCTGTCTAAAGTCTGACGTCGTGCCTCGCCCCTCTGACCTCCGCCTCCGCGCCCCCTCCCTCGCCCCATCCCTCCACCGTCATGGCCTCCACCACGGCCGCGGCCCCTTCTTCCCATGGCGCCATGTCGGTCAGCAAGTTCCGGCCCCTCGTCATCATTCCATCCGTCCTCATTGTCATGTAGTGGACGTCCGGCACGTATGCCCCGCCGCCTGTGGAAGATGTATACCCGTTATACACACGTAAATAAACCAACAGTTACATAATAGCGTACTCGAGTGTCGTCTCCGCATACCCCATGTACTCGTATTAAGACAAAATAATTCCGTTTGCAGATTCTTTTGTTTACTAGAACAAAGTAAACGCCAATACCCAATCTCGCCAATGACTGCTACTTCGAATGCGATTACTCAGTACATGACTTTTTCTAGGATTACCATACACCTGATGTTAACAAAATGCTGTCCAAATTATATATATATATATCCGGGGGGGAGACGAAATTACAAAATGTAATAATTAACTTATAATAAATTAAGAAATAGTTAAGTTCTTGGCACAACACTTATCCTCAAGCAGATCGATCTACCATCCTTCAATGAACTTCCAGTTGACACTACCAATGCTTTCGGACATGTTCTTCTGGAACAAATGGACTGATGCACAGACGGATAGACTGACAGAGTGGCAACTATATATATGCTTGCCCATATTACTTGTTTTACCAGTGCACCTAAACTCATGTCTGACAAAACAGGCAAGTTTAATTTCGGTTTTGGTTTAATGTCACTGAAAGGTTAAGTGTGTCCAAAGAAAACCATTTTATTTTAATTAAATGACAACAAACGATCCTTTAATGACAATGTGCTATTTATGAAGTATATATACAGTTTATTTCAAACATAATAAAATTTCCTTTTAAAAGGAATGGCTTGCCATATTGTGAAGCCAGGCTGTGAGAAAATCGCCGCAATAGAAAAAGTAGTATATGAATATTTTGATACTTAAGATATCTTTTTGTTCTATATTCCAACATTCTATACATAGATGGTGACGTCACTACGTTATTATCAACTCTATACT